>Ga0316608_1000082_pt1 | contig 51924 bp, 33 predicted proteins | sample MIS2016152B_MG_FD_207673 | JGI IMG/M metagenome (GOLD analysis project Ga0316608, IMG submission 207673) | Microbial mat bacterial communities from Middle Island sinkhole, Lake Huron, Michigan, United States - MIS.2016.152B | ecosystem: Environmental > Aquatic > Freshwater > Lake > Sediment... | reverse complement strand
GTGACGATAGCGATGGGGCTCCACCTCTTCCCATTCCGAACAGAGAAGTTAAGCCCATCTGCGCCGATGGTACTGCGTTAAGCGGGAGAGTAGGTCGTCGCCCAACTTATTTTAAGCCTCATCCCTTTATTGGGCTGGGGCTTTTTTGTTGTACCTTTTATTATCGGGCATAATTGGGATCAGGGATCAGTCGGTAAAGTTGGGGGGAAATAAATAAATTATTTGCTTTGTCTTCATCATGGAAAATCAAAGACGAGAGAACAATAGTTTAATCCAAGCAGTTCTTCCTTAGGTATGCTAGAATACTTTACATTAAACAAAGTTGAAACACTAGCAGAAACAATAAATATCTATTTAGAGGAGCAGAATATTACACCTGAAGAATATATGAAGGATAAGCTTACCACTAAATGATAATTGGGATTTATACGAATAAATTTTTGACTTACCTAAAACGGGAGAATTTAATGTTTCGCCCCAGTGAAATAAAAACCTAAAGAGATTAACCGGGAAGCTAGGTAAAGATTAGTAAAGTACTATCACATGGATTCGATAGACTTACCTTTTAACTATATGTTCTGGCTAGACAAATGAAAATCAATTTTACTAATTAATTCTTTTATATTTAATGGTTTCGAAATATAGTCGTTAAATCCAAGACTTATACAATGTTCTTTTTCTTCAACCAAGGCAAATGCCGTTTGGGCAATTATTACTATCCCTGGGTTTTGTTGTTTGATAATTGACAATGCTTCATAACCATTCATTTCGGGCATCTGAATATCCATTAATATTAGATCAATATGTGAGTTGCTATTTATTGCTTCTATTGCTTCTATTCCATTTTTTGCCCTTATAATTTCAGCTTGGGTATTCCTAAGAGCAATTTCTATTACTTTAAAGTTAAGATCTTCATCTTCTGCTACTAAGATACTTTTATTTGGCCAAATGTAATTACTTTTAACTATATTATCCTTTGGTTTACTGACAAAAGGGATCTCCTGATCCCCCAAGAACGGTAACTCAAGGAAAAATGTTGACCCTTCTCCAAGGATTGATTCAACGTATAGTTTTCCATTTAGTAAAGTAGCTAAATTTTGTGAAATTGCTAATCCTAATCCCGTTCCTCCGAGATTTCTGCCATGACCTTCAATCTTTCCAAATCGTTGAAAAATGTACTCTGTTTTATCTTTTGGGATACCAACTCCTGTATCTTTAACAAAAAATATAATTTTTTTTTCAATTAATTCAAAGCCGAATTCAATAGTTCCTTTTGTGGTGAATTTTAGAGCATTGTCAAGCAGATTTGAAAGAATCTGTTTCAATCGATAAGGATCTGTTTTTAGAATAAGATTGGGATAGCCATATTTTTTTTCAAGCTTAATGTCGAGGCCAAGGCATCCTTTTTTTACAATTGTTTCTTTAAATAAAACAAATAGTTCTTCTAATATTGGATTGATAGAACAGTTCGCGTGTTGTATCCTTATTTGCTTAGCTTCAATTTTAGAAATATCAATAATATCATGTATTAAATTTAGTAATGACTGTCCACTTGATTGTATGTAACTGATATATTCGTCTCGCTGATTATTTGTTAAATCAGGGTTTTTGAGGAAAGTCGAAAATGCGATAATTGCATTCATTGGTGTGCGAATTTCGTGACTCATATTAGAGAGAAAGGCTGATTTTAATCTGTCAGATTCTTCAGCAACCTCTCTTTCTAAAATTGATTTCTCAAGTTGTTGTGTGCGCTCAATCACTAATTCTTCTAAATGATTACGATGTTTTTCCAACTCCTCCTCAGCTTTTCTTTTTGCTGTGATATCCCTGATAATTAACATCTCAGCCGGGTAGTTTTCATAGGTTATTTTTCCTACACTAACCGAAACAGGAATTTCATCACCGTTTTTATGCAATAAGGCGGTTTCAATATACCATGGTGAAATATCCTTCTTTGAATAATAGGCTAATTTAACATTTTCATATTCTGATGGCGTTAAAAAGTCTTGAGCAGACATTTTCTGTATTTCATCTAATGTGTACCCTAAAACATGATACGCTCTTGAATTGGCTAATTTAAAAGTATTATCCTGATATACCGTAATGATATCATTTGCAAGGTTTATCATATTACGATACTTATCCTCACTCTCTTTAAGCATCTGAACATGAAGATTTATTTCTTTTACGATCTCCTGAAAATCTTCATGGACAATTGATAGAGCGTTAAAAACTTCAGAGAAAGGGCTTTTAGTGTCGGATTTGAATTCAAGTTTGTCCCCAAAAGTCTCATCCCAAGTCATTCTGGCAGTTATTTCCAGAATGCGTTCTATATTTTCGTACTGTTCCTTTTTTAAGATTTGTATTTCCTGATGTTGTTGTTTTACTAATTCAGTTAACCCAGCTTGCGATTTGGGAAGAATTAACTCTTGAGGAATAAAGGAATTATTATTTAATAACTTATCACTTGAAAAAATCCCTTTTTTATGAGAATCAATGATATCAAATGCTTCTTCGAGGTTAGCACAAATAGTCCAATGCCGGAAAGAATTGGGATTTATTTTCTTTTGAATTTTAAGTGCAAAATTTAAGATCTGGGAGGGGAGAAGAATAACCATATAAGCTCTGTCCTTATATAATTCTTCGTAATGATTAGTAAGTTTTCGGGCATTTAATGTAATGCCTCTAATCTTTTTATGATTTACAACGGTGTAGTACTTATTTTGATTATTATCAAATGCCATTTTGTGCATTACATCTTCGAGCATTTGATAGGTTTTTTCAATATTAATTTCTCGTATAATACCTTCGCAATCGCATAAAATTATATTACCCTCCAAAACATAATATTTACTTTTAAAATTATTATCAGATGCTGTATATGACCAATTTTCCAGGTGAAGTATTTTGTACCGAGTGCCGTTTATTTCATAAAAATCCGGATGTTGCTGCCACAAATCGATAAACCTTGAATAGGCTTCAGTATCAGTTGCAACAGTAAAGTTGTTAATTTGCAAGGTGTTTTTAATTTTACTATTGATAATATTTGAGATTGCTTCTTTTTCGGATTTGCAGATATAAAGCTTTAAATTAGGTATTAAAGTACTTATGATCCTAACGAAAGATTTGGATAAGTTATTTGCCCCAACAGCTGTTATACTGCCAAACGTGCCATTATTGCCTGCTTTTAACATCATTTGATATCGGGCGAATATTGATGCTCCTTTAAGCTCTGAAACATCCCATATAAGATGAAATGGGATTCCAGGAAAAGAGGAAGCTAATCGCTCCCGTGCAATATTGCCAGATTGAATCTGCTTTTTTATCGACAGCTCATCAGCATAGCCAATAGAACGTAATATAAAGATGCCATTGCCAAAATATGAAAAACTATAGCAATAGTTATTTCCAGGACCAGCGTAATTTAGGTCGTTCGTGTAAATCTCTGTATTCTGGTCAGTTTGATATAGCTCCTCCTTCATCTTTAGCTCAAATCGTTTCTATTGTAACTGCAACGTTAAATTAAATTTGAGTAATTACAAAATTATAATTCTTAGAATAAGGATTTAAAAAAGAAAAGCCGGACATTTCCGGCTTTTCTTTTATTTTTGAAATTCGCTTAAATACTTGAGAGCCTCATTCGCAAGATTATCAGGAGTAAATCCAAATTTTTCATCCAACACGGTATACGGAGCTGAATATCCAAAGTGGTCAAGACCTAATACTTTACCAAAAGGGCCTACTAATCCGCGAAGAGTAACCGGCAAACCTGCGGTAAGTCCCATAACAGGAATACCTGAAGGAATAACATCTGCCTGATATTTCAACGGTTGATTTCTAAATAAACCCTCTGAAATTGCAGAAACAATTCTTACTTTCAGATTTTTTTCGGATGCAAGTTTCTCAGCTCCAGCAATGCATGTAGCAACTTCTGAACCATTTGCAACGAAAATAACATCGGGCTTTCCGGCACAGTCCTTTGCAATATAAGCGCCTTTTTCTGCCGCAAGCGCATCGTTATAGCGATTACTGTCTGGTTTTGAAGGAATGTCTTTAATATTTTGGCGCGATAAAAGCAGAGCCGTTGGTGTTTTTGTATTTTCCATTGCTAATTTCCATGCGACCGATGTTTCTGCTGCATCAGCAGGCCTTAGAACTAACATACTATTATCTCCATGGTGGTTCTTAAGTTGTTCCATTAACCGAATTTGTGCTTCCTGCTCAACAGGCTGGTGTGTTGGTCCATCTTCGCCAACACGAAATGCATCGTGGGTCCAGATATATTTTACCGGAATTTGCATAAGTGCTGCTAAACGCACCGCAGGTTTCATGTAATCGGAAAAAACAAAGAACGTAGCACAAGCTGCAATTACTCCACCATGAAGAGCAATTCCGTTTGCAATTGAAGCCATTGTTAGTTCGCAAACTCCGGCTTGTAGAAATGCTCCTGAAAAATCTCCTTTCCGAAAAGCTTTGGTGTTTTTTAGAAATCCGTCGGTTTTATCACTGTTTGATAAGTCAGCAGAAGCTACAATCATATTCTCAACCTGTTTGGCAAGTATTCCCAATACATTGGCAGAAGCAGCTCTGGTAGCAATGTTTTCTTTATGTACTATTGCAGCAAAGTCTAAAGTATAGATTTTTCCAGTTAGGAAATCATTTAATTTTGCAGCGCGAGCCTGGTTTTCTTTTTCCCATGCAGCGATTTCTTTTTTCTTTTCAGAAGCCGATTTAATTAATTCATCTTTTACTTTTTGATAGTATGCAGCTACTTCCGGGAATATTTGAAATGGATTTTCTGGATCACCTCCAAGGTTAGCTATCGATTTTTTAAATGAAGCTCCTGCTTCACCCAATGGCATACCATGGGTGGCACACTTACGTTCGAAACTTGCTCCATTATCGTCGAGTGCCCCTTTGCCCATTATGGTTTTACCAATAATCAGAAAGGGTTTACCAGTCGATTGTTGCGCTTTTTTTATAGCTGCACGAATCTGGTTTGCATTGTTCCCTTCAATGGTTACTACTTCCCAGCCCCAGGCTTCGTATTTTTTTGATGTGTCTTCAATAGTTACTTCCCAGGTTTCTGTAGAAAGCTGAATGTCGTTAGAATCATAAAACATTATCAGGTTATCAAGTCCAAGTGTGCCAGCGATACGACCAGCTCCCTGGGAAATTTCTTCCTGAATGCCTCCATCCGAAATAAAGGTGTAAATTTTATGGTTTATCCAGGATCCAAAACGAGCGGCCAGAAACTTTGCAGCAATAGCGGCTCCTACTGCCATTGTATGTCCTTGACCAAGTGGCCCTGAAGTGTTTTCAATTCCTCTTTTTACATCTACTTCAGGATGGCCTGGAGTAGGACTTCCCCATTGGCGGAAATTTTTAATTTCATCGAGGGAGAAGTTTCCTGTTAAAGTCAACTGAGAATATAACATGGGAGACATATGACCCGGATCTAGAAAAAACCTGTCGCGAAACGGCCAGGTCATATCCGACGGATCATATTTTAAAAATTCGGTGTACAAAATATTGATAAAATCGGCACCACCCATAGCTCCTCCAGGGTGTCCACTTTTTGCTTTTTCGACCATTGAGGCCGAAAGAACACGAATATTATCGGCGGCTTTGTCAATTACATTATTATCCATCATTAGTTTTTCTTATTAAATTTTAACAAGCCCTAAATTTAGATGAAAAATCGATTTCATTTGTCATATTTTTATAAAACAAAATGTTTTTTGTTTATATAATATGAGGTTTATTATAAATAATATTCGTTAATCATTCTAATGAATAGAGCTGGAAGGATAAGGTTTATTGAAAGTTGTATTCGTTAAAAATTATTAAAAGACAATTTAGAAGTTTTAAAAATATTACTTTCACGCCAACTTTTATGAATATGGAATAATCGAGATCAGGAATAATTTTTGATGAGTTTGTTGAACGATTTATTTGCAAATGGAATTAGTTGACATTGTATTTGAGGAAAGAAATAAACAATACGGGGGATATTATCTTCGGAAGAAATATTTTCGGTATTTGGGAGTTTCTTTTCTAATCACACTATCGGTTTGTCTGCTTTTTTGCCTATATGTTATTGGTTACAAATTTTTTAGCATTCAATCGGTTCCTAATATTAAAGGAGTCATTTACGATCCAATTTATATTTCAGAACAACAATTATTATCACCGGAGCCACCTTTGCAAAAACCTGAGGAATTGGCAGTTCCGGAAGTAAAAGCTGAAGAAATTATTGCAGCACCCGCTGTCACTGATTCAGTTCCTCTTCAGACAAAGGAACAACCAAAAGAGCCTGAAAAAAAAGAGGAGCCTGCGAAGGATTCTGCGTCAGGTGGTGGTAGTTTTGGTAATCCCAATGGAGATATAGATGTTGCCGTGGAAAGATTACCTGAATTTCCGGGAGGTGAAAATGCCAAGACAGCATATATTATAAGGAATACTAACTCCCAGTTAGTAAAGAGAAGCAGGGTTAGAGGCAATGTTATTGTCTCGTTTCGAATTCGTCGAGATGGGAAAATTGATGATGTAAAAGTTGTGAAGTCTCTAAATCCGGAAATTGATAAGGAGTGTATTCGAGTAATTAGTTCAATGCCAAATTGGTCGCCTGCAATGAGTGGCGGAAAACCCATAGATTTTTGGCATAACCAGCCCTTTGTTTTTGCATTTTAATCTTTTCTTCCTTTATTAGCTTTATCTCTAAAATCAAGGATTAGTATACTTTTGGTATTTTTTGTACGATTTTATTGTGTATTTTTAATTTTTGGCATTCTTTAATCAATTTACGGGATGAGTAGAAACAGCGTTTTATTATTTCTTTCCCTGTTAGTTATCTTTCTTGTAGGTTTAATTCACTTATCATACCCATTTTATGGTGATGAAGCTTTCTTTTTGTTAGGTGCTAGGGAACTGAATGATGGGGCCGTGTTGTATATTGATTTCTGGGATATTAAGCAACCGGGTATTTTTTATTTTTATTTTTTCGCCGGAGAACTATTTGGGTTTAATGAAATTGGAATTCATCTGTTCGAATTAATGAATTGGTTAATTTTTTCAATTGCACTTATTTGGTTTTTAAATAGATATATTTTCTTGGAATCCTTTTTATTTAGTTGTTATAGCGCCGTTTTGCTTGTAGTGACTTATTATATTTTTGCCGGAGCGGGTAAATTAACTCAGGTAGAAGCTCTGGTTAATATGCCACTATTAGGTGTTGTTATTTTTAATACGTTATTTTTAAAAGAGTTGAAATATAGTTGGTTATGGCTTTTTTTATCCGGGATATTTGGAGGCATTGTTCTTTTTTATAAATTGATTTTTTTGCCAATAATATGTGTTTTATGGTTAGTTACTTATATTCGCAGAATTAATAAGCCCTCAGAAATATTACCCCAATTTTTTTTGTTTTTATTAATTCCCTTCGGAGTAATTATTTTTTGGTTGCCTTTTCTTCTCATTTCCTGGCAAAAAGACATGTTAAGCCTTGTTTACACCACTTTTTTTGTAATACCTCCCGAAGTAGTTAAGCATTTTGGCCACAAACCTATACAACACTTACTTGATGCAATTCTAAATTTTTTCCCGCGCGTTTTTATTTATTTATTTTTAAGTATTTGGTGTGTTGTTAAATATTATAAATCTCCTTTTGTAAGGGATATGCTTTTATGGTTTTTGACAGCTTTTTTTGTAGTTATTATACAACTCACTTCCTGGGTAGGGTATCAGTTTCAGTTATTATATACGCCTATTATCATGCTTTCGTCTTTCTTATTATATAAGTTAGATACTAAATATTTGAAAAATAGTTTTTCTTTTCTTAGAATTATAAAAATAGAGTATATGAAGGCTACAATTTTAATAATAATAAATCTTCCATTATTATTAATACTATTCTACAAGCTTTCGGTTCTTGAAAAGTATAATTTTGCTATCCGAGAAAACGATAGGAAATCTTATATCTTAGAAAATACTGATAATTTAAAGGCTTTTAAAAATGTTCAGCCAATTCTGCCTTTGGATGGCGTAAAAGGGGATATATTTGTTGCAGGAGATCCGTTAATTTATCATTATTCTGATCGGTTGCAGGCAACTGCTTATAACGGGTGGGGGTTTGAGTTTTATTATCCTGAGCAATGGAGCATTTTATTCAGTCAGCTTCAATCATCCAGACCCATATTTATTTATATGGATCGTTATAATGATCCGTTTTTCATCGAGAATGGCAAGCAAATTTTAAATTGGATAAATTTGGAATATATTTTATTTAGTTCTAATGAAAATGGCCGATGGTTCAAACTAAAGCAATAATTGCATCAATATTCCTTTAGGACTCTGTTTTGTTTATGTATAAACCAAGGCCTAATTCGAGCAATTCTTTTACTGGACGACAGTCGGGCTTATATAAAGAATTCGTGTTGTTTTTAGCTACAGAGCCACACCCCCCACCACAAGCAAGTTGTAAATTGCAGGTTTTACATTCTTTAATCGCCGTAACATCGCGATCTTCCCATTCAGAGCTTATTGTATTATTTAGGGTAAGCTGGGGGTAATAGTTCCCTACTTCTTCGCCTTTTTTCCCAACAGTGGCTGTGCATGGATATATTTTGCCTGAAAAATCGTACGCCCATTCGGTTTTGCATGCAGGGCACGAATCAAATAGAGGTTCGGGTAATTCCCCTTTCTCAAATAGGAATTTGGAAATTGAAAAAGCGGGTTTATGGAACTCGAGAATATGCGGGTTTTCTTTAATTATTTGGTATAAATCCTGGTATAATTCAATCCTGGAATAGAGTTTCTGTCGTTGATCCTGACAATGATGTAGTTCATAATTACGTCCAAGCTGAGTTTTAAAGCTGACAGATTTAGTCCATCCATTATCAATTGCATGCCTTGCTAAATCAGGGAGGTTATTAATGTTAGACTTGTCGACTACCATACGAAGGTTTACCGGAATATTATTATCTATTAATAAACTAATGCCTTCAGATATTTTATTAAAAGTTGGGGATTTATCTTTAAGAAAACGTCTGCTATTGTGGATGTCAGCAGTACCATCCAAAGTAACCTGTATTTCCCGGATGGAGGCTTTTTGCAGAATAGGTAAATACTCTTTAATACTATACCCATTTGTCACAATGGCTACCTGAAGGTTATTTTCAGAAACTTTATCGAAGAAATAACTAATAAGCTGTTTTTGGAAATTACCAGGGAGTAATGGCTCTCCACCAAATAGCGTGATATACTTTTTTCGGTTTGGTAATTGCTGATTTAACGCTATAAAAAAAGCGTCAATAATATCCGTATTCAATCCGGAAGAACTATTGCCATATTCGTCCTGATAACAATAGCTACATGCAAAATTGCACGAATACCAGGGAACAAAAAATGCCTGCACTTCATCTTCGTCGCGGTTGTCAACAAAATTGAGGTATTTATTGCGAAAAAGTTTTTTTTCTTCTTCAGGGTCTGCAAAATATCCTTTATCTATAAGTTCTTCTATGTTTTTTGGAGAATTGTTCTGAAAAGCCTCAAAGGTTTCCTTATCCAGGATGTCGGCGTTTCCGCTTAACATATTAACGATATAATATTCTTCGGAATCCTTAATTTTTGAGATAATATTATGTTGGGAAAATTGATACATTGGAAGAGGTTTAATTTGAAAAAGAGAGGGATTATTAAATCCCTACCCTTTAAGACCATTCATCATTAGTCGTGGCAACCAGCAACAGTTTTCGAAATTTTAGCACAACATTGAGCTTGCGTGGTTTCTACTTTCTGAGCCTTCTTTTTAATCAACGATTTCATACTACTATATTTAAAAGTGAAAAATGGTTTAGCTTATGCTTTACTATTTTAACAGAACATCCTTTACAGCTCTGTCGAAATCAGCTTTCGACAATAAACCGGACGACATTTGAGGTTTTTCTTTTTTCGGGCAAAACAGCAGTGTAGGAATTCCAGTAATACCAAACGATCCAGCCAATTCTTTCTGAGCGTCAACGTCAACTTTATAAACGGTTATTTGATCACTATATTCATCTGCAACAGCTTGAATGGTAGGGGCCATCATTTTACAAGGTCCACACCAGCTGGCATAAAAATCGATGATACATGGTTTTTCTCCTAAGAACTTATATTCACTATCGGTATAATTGAATACTTTTGTTTTAAATGTTTCTGCCGTAAGATGTTCTATTTTAATTGATTCTTTTTCTGTAACAACATCAAGCGTTTCGGTTGCAGCCATTGTAGGCTGATTTTTACAACTAACTACCGAAATACTTGCAAAGGCAATTAGTATAATGGGGATTATCTGTTTCATTTTGAGTAAAGTTAATTTATTAAAAATACTATAATTCTATGTAATTTCCGAAAAGTGTGTCAGTTGCAACAGCTACATTTTTCTGGCTTCTTACCTTTGATTGTAATACTTGACACTTCAATTTTTCCTTTTGAATAAGGTGAGCTTTCTTCCAAAATCCCAATCTGTGTAAATCCGACTTCAATTAAAGTCTCCAAATATTCCTGTTTAGTTACAGCTCCTGCCCAACATTCCGAAACAGCAATTGGGTCGTTTTTAAACTCCTCTGGCACAGGTTTAGACGAATAGATGTCACTTACCACAAATCTTCCTCCGGGTTTAAGTATCCGAAAAATTTCATCCCATACCGCTTTTTTGTTTGTTGCATGGTTTATGGTACAATTCGAAGTTACAATGTCGGCAATGTCAGTTCGCAGATCTATCTTCTCCAGTTCGGAGCGAATAAAAGAGGCATTGGTGATTCCTAATTTGTCTTTTGTACGATTTGCTTTTTCAATCATTCCTTCCGAAATATCAATTCCATAAGAAAATCCTGTTTCTCCAACTTGTTCGGCAATACGTAAAACATCGTTACCACGACCGCTGCCCAAATCTACACAAACTTCTCCTGTCTGAGGCTTTGCATGATTACTAGCTCCTCCACATGATAAGCAACAAGAGGTTTCTGCCAATTCGCTATACCGTTTATTTATTTCCTGCGTATTCAATGCTTTTCGTTTATTTAGTTTTTTCTTCGCTAACCGGAGTTTTTACTTCGCAACCTTGAGAACCGCATCCACATCCTGTATTAGTTATCGCTTGTATTCCAAAAAACAGCGCTGGAAATAGAAAAAACCATTGCTTTTCAGTAACTGCATAAACAATAAACAAAATGGTGAAAATTAGTTTAAAGATACGTGTTATAGGCCAATAATTCCATTCGAAATTCATAGGTTTAAATTTTACATGGTACAATTACAGTTGTTTACACAATTTATTACCTGAATGAGGTTATGCTCTTTTAATGAGTATAAAACTTGTTGACCTGCTTTTTGAGATTTTAATAGCCCTTTTAATTTCATGTTTATTAAATGGTGCGAAACTACCGATTGTTCCATATTCAAAAGTTTGCAAATTTCAGTAACAGCTACCTGATTATTTTTTGTTAATTCGTCAATAATGGCAAGTCGCACAGGATGGGCTATTGTTCGTAATATAAAAGCTGCTTTTTCCAGATTCCGATCTTCCATATTTTAATTCGTTAATGACAATACAAACATATGTAAATAATTACATGTATCAATATATTATCTATATGATAAATATCATCACAGAATATCAGTTAGTTGCAGTTGGGCCAAGTCGAAAGTTGTTTGGAAATAATAGGAGTGTTATTTTGTTTAGAATTATTGCTTTGATAGGATAAAATTTGCTGCATCCATGAGGTTTTCTTTTATTGGGTAATTTCCTGAAATCTCAGAAGCGTGCTTTAGTCCGTGACCAGAAAGTAGATATATTCCATGCGCCCCTGCGTTTGTTGCGCATATAACATCGCTAGGATGGTCTCCAATCATCCACGATTTACTTAAATCCAACTTATATCTTTTCGCTGCTAATTCAAGAAAATAGGATTTTGGTTTTTTACAAATACATTGGTCTTCATTTTTGTGAGGGCAGTAGTATAATTCAACAATGCGAATTCCATTTTCTTCTAACCTTTCTAGTAGGAATTTATTTACTTCGTTTACTTGTGCTTTAGTGACAATGCCCTTTGCGATCCCTGACTGATTTGAAACAATAAATAAGAGATAGCAATTTTGCAATTCTTTTAATGCATCATAAGCAAATGGGAAAATTTCTACCTGCGAAATGTCTCCAATGTATCCCGTATCTTCAATGATTGTTCCGTCGCGGTCAAGGAATATTGCTTTGTTCATAAGGAAACGAATGTTTTATTCTTATTGGTGTCAAAAGTAATTAACCCAACAGAGAAATATATCAGGGGAGGTGATTTTTTGGGTTCTGATGTTGTAATTCGAGTTAAGAATGCTTTATAGCAATTTTTGTTTTTAGTATTTAAATCTCTGTTTTATTTATTTTCAGTTAATCGTATTTATTACATTCGTAAAAAAATCTTACGCGACCATGCTTTCCAAAATAATAATCGACAAACGCTCAAATGTTCCTAAATATTTGCAGGTTACGGAGTCAATTATAAAAATGATTGAAGAAGGAAAGTTACTTTTAGGGGAAAAGCTGCCCTCTATCAATGAAGCATATCTTACGCTTAAAATTTCGCGCGATACATTAATAAAGGCTTATGATGAGTTAAAATCGAGAGGGGTAATTGCTCCTCAGCATGGCAAAGGGTTTTATATTGCCGATATAAATACTCCACGGCATTTAAAAGTATTTGTCTTATTTGATGTTATGAACGGTTATAAAGCCATACTCTACCGCTCATTAGTGAAGCATCTTGGCGAAAACTGTTCTGTTGATATTTTTTTCCATAATTACAATTTGAAATTATTTGAGAACCTTGTAAATGCTAGTATAGGAAATTATGGGTTCTATATAATAATGCCTCATTTTAATGTAGATGTATCAGAAATTGTTTCAAAACTTCCAGCGGATAAATTGCTATTAATAGATAAAGATGTAAATGAATTAAAATCAAAATATTCTGCTGTTTACCAGGATTTTGAGAAAGATATCTACAGCGCATTGAAATCGAGTAGAGACATCTTAAAAAAATATAAGCGCTTATTTATGGTCACAAAATCAGAATTTCAGTTTATACCTGATGGCTTGGTGACTGGGTTTATAGACTTTTCTAAAGAATTTGGCATCAAGAGTGGATTTGTTGAGCAATTGAGTAACCACAAAATTGAAGATGGTGACGTGTTTATTGTTTTTACCGATAACGATTTGGTAGAATTAATAAAAATATCACACGAAAAAGGTTTAAAGCTAGGAAAAACCCTGGGAATTATTTCATACGATGAAACTCCATTGAAAGAAGTTTTGGCAGGAGGAATAACCGTAATATCCACTGATTTCAAAAAAATGGGGGAGACGGCAGCCAATCTTGTTTTAACCAGGACTCCGATAAAAATCTCCAACCCTTGTCGGTTAATCCGGCGCAAATCATTATAAGTGTTTTGCCCGGTTTTCACCAAAATTTCTTCTTATAACTTAAGCGAAAACACTATAGAGTAGTGGTTTTGCGTAACAAGACCCTGGATTTTGTTCTATTTAGACAGAAAAATTGTCGTATAAACAGTATTTTTTACTTAAATTTATTAAGAGTAAATATTCAACCTTTAAAGAAATGATCGTTAGGCTAAAGCTTATTCTTGCTTTTCTAGTATTTGCAGCAACCAGCTATGCCCAAATTTCAACTGATCAGTATTCTTTTAATTTTTATTCCTCAGCGCAAGGACTTTCTAACAATTCTGTAATTTGTCTGGCCGAAGATTATATGGGTTTTCTGTGGATTGGGACCAAAGATGGATTAAATCGGTTCGATGGCAGAACATTTAAGGTGTACAGAAATATTCCCGGAGATTTTACCAGCATTTCAAATAATTATATTTCAACTATTTTTCAGGATAAGGATAGCATACTTTGGATTGGCACCCGGGGAGGTGGAATTTGTCGCTTTAACCGAAAAACTGATTCTTTTACATCCTTCTTGTATAATGATTCGGATTCGCGAAGCATTAGTCATCCGGAAGTTCTTCGCATTTTTCAGGATAACGATGGCGTAATCTGGGTTGGAACGGATGGCGGGGGAATTAGTCGTTATAATCGAGATTCTGAAACATTTGACCGTTTTAATCAACAATTACCCATATCTGGTGGATTAAGTTCGGTGAAAATATTAGCGATAGCCGAATATGATAAAAATAATTTACTTCTGGGGACTTGGGACGGAGGGTTGAATATTTTTAATAAAAAAACAGGAAAAAGCAGCCTGATTGAAGCATCTCCTCATAAATTAAAATCGAACAACATATGGTTTTTAAAGAATGATGAGGAGGCTGGGTTTTGGGTAGGGCATTTTGAGAATGGGTTACAATATTTTGATTCTAAGACCGGCGAATTTACCACCATAAATTTTCCGGAGAAAAACATGATCCATTCGGTATATTCAATTATAAAACAGGAGCCTAATCGTTTATGGATTGGGACAAGTGCAGGGATTTATACTACTACATATTCTATTCGAAATAGAAAGTTATCTACTGATAGTTTGATGTTATTTAATGATTTTTTTTCGCTGCAAATATTTCAAAGTCATGATGGTTCATTTTGGGCAGCGAACTACGATAATGGATTAATGCATATTCGGTTAAACGATCCGCAATTTCGTTTTGTTGATCTCTCAAAGTCATTATTTAAAGATAATTATGTTAATCTTTTTACAAATGCTTTTGCAGAGGGATCAGCCGGAGAAATATATATTGGGACTACACAGGGAGGAATTCAGTTTGATTTTAAAACAAAAAACATAAGTATTCTGGATGTTCCTGAACAGCAGGAGGCTATATCTCGGCGGGTAGTTGTTTTGTCGAAGGATTCTGATAACCAAATATATGCTGGAAAATCGCTGTATTTAGCGAAACTGGATAAGAAGAAAAGGAAATTTGAAAAATTCCTTAAACTTTCAGAAGAATTGAATGATCATGCAAGAGATGGATATTACGATCTTCTTTTTGAGAAAAACTGGGTTTGGCTTGCTACCGAAAATGGACTGTTTAAATATAATTTGCAAAACAAATCTTTTGTTTCGGTAATTAAAACCAATGCAAAATTTAATGGATATAATATTTATCAGGTACACTCTATTGCGTCTGATTCGGAGAATGTTTATGCTGCAACATTAGGAGGAGGATTAGTGGTTATTAACAAGCTGTCTGGTTTTCTGCGAATTTTTCAGAATAAACTTACCGATGCAAATTCTATTTCATCGAATCAATTAAACCAGGTGTATGTTGCAAAAAATGGAGATGTTTGGTTGGCAACTTTTAACGGGCTTAATTATTTCGATAAAAAGAAACTAACATTTAAACATTTCGGGATTAAAGAGGGTTTTCAGGCTGAATTCCTTACAGCCATTACCGAAGATTTACACGGTAATTTATGGATTTCAAGTCAGCATGGTATTTCAAAATATGATTCCAGACTCAAAACTGTTTACAATTTTTATTTTTTCGACCAGGAGAGGGAAAAGTCGTTTCAGGTAAAGGCTGCATTTACAAGCAAGAATGGAGAGATTTATTTTGGACGCAGAGGCGGATTTATTTGCTTTCAGCCCGATAGCATTTACATTAATTCAAATCCTCCCAGGGTTTTGGTAACAGATTTCAAAATAAACAATAAAAGTGTAAAAGTGTCTGATAATTCGGTACTTCATGTAAATATTGAAAGCACCCAACAGATCGATCTTTCCTATAACCAACGTTCATTTTCCTTTATTTTTGCCGCTATGAATTTCTCGTTTGCTGAGCGGAATCAATATGCTTACAAGCTGGAGAGTTTCAATAACGATTGGGTGTATACTTCGGATATTGAAGCTAATTATACCAACGTGCCTCCCGGTGATTATATATTTCGCGTGAAAGCTTCCAATCAGGATGGGGTATGGAACGATGAGGGGATTTCGATAAAAATTTCAATACATCCGGCTATTTGGCAAACATGGTTGTTTAAAATCATCTTAGCATTATGTGTTTTGACAATTTTGGGTATTTGGTATAATTGGAGAACTTATCGGATCAAACGCGACAAAAAGCATCTTCAGGAGCTGGTTGCGGTGCAGACGAACGAATTGATGGAGAAAAACATAGTATTAGGGGAACAAAACGAAGAATTGAAACAACATAAAGAAGAGCTCCAATTTCAGCGTGATACTTTAGAAGAAACGAATTTAATTTTGGAGGGTAAAAAGGACCAAATTGAAAATCAAAATATTGAACTTGAGCAACATCGTGCAAATTTGGAACAATTAGTTGAGGATCGAACTTTGGAACTCAGAAAGGCTAAGGAGAAAGCTGAGGAAAGCGATAGGCTTAAATCAGCTTTTCTGGCAAATTTTTCGCACGAAATACGAACTCCTTTGAATGCAATTGTAGGGTTTTCCTCACTTATTGATTCTCCAAACATTACCGACGAAAAACGGGAAAGGTATAAACAAATTATTCAGTCGAATAGCGATTCGCTGCTGGTGTTAATCGACGATATTCTTAACCTGGCAAAAATTGAAGCAGACCAAATCGAGTTACAGATATCGTATTTTTCGGTAAATGACTTATTGAACGAGTTATTCCAGATGTTTTCCGAACAGAAAATCAGACCAGGGGTTGAACTTAGAATTGCTTCATTTAGCGGAGGCCAGGATGTGCAACTTCATTCTGATTCTTTTAGGATAAAGCAAATAATGATTAACCTTATTTCAAATGCCCTCAAATTTACTTCAAAAGGAATTGTTGAATTTGGCGTTAAAATTCCAGGCTCAGCAGAATTGCATCTCTTTGTCAGAGATACGGGTATAGGAATTGAACCTCAGTTTCATCAGTCCATTTTTGAACGTTTTCGAAAATTGGAGAGCAATCAGGATAAGCTATATCGAGGAACTGGCCTGGGTTTAGCTATTTGTAAAAAACTTACGGAATTATGTGGAGGTACTATTTGGGTAGAATCGGAATATGGAAAAGGATCTGTTTTTAGCCTTTCATTTAATGATTTTAAAGTCACTCCATACGTTGAGCCTGTTACAGGTCAGCTGACTAATGGCAGTTTATTTTCGGGGTTAAGGGGGCGAACCATTGCAATTGCAGAGGACGAAGAGTCTAATTTCTTATATCTGGAGCAATTGCTAACCAATGAGGGTGCTTTTGTTATTCATTTTACAAATGGAAAAACAATAACCGATTATTTTCTATCGAACCACTTCAAGCCCGTCGATTTGATTTTGATGGATATTAAAATGCCCGTTATGGATGGAATTCAGGCTTTCCAAACCATTAGCAAAGTTTTACCGGGCATTCCAATTATTGCCCAAACTGCGTATGCTATGGAAGGTGATTTAAAAAGGATTATGGAGCTTGGATTTACTAATTATATTGCTAAGCCAATCGACAAGATAAAGCTATTGACTATGGTTTCTCAATATTTATAGAAAGGCTTTATCTTTTATAATCCGGAAAAGGGTTAGAGGCCTTATAATTCCCTCATTTACTCGAAAAAATTTAGTATACTGCAAAGTAAATTAAACAACTCGGAATAAGTTCATATGCCTATTATAAGGCAATTGGAGTCCTGGTAAGATTCTGGAGAACCAATGTTAATTATCATTAAATTCTATCAATGGAAAAGTTCTCAAGGCAACAATTTCAGGATAAGTATAAATCCATCGTTCCTCCAAATGTGATGGAAAATCTTTTGTCTAAATTTCAGCACAAACTGATCGATTTAAATTTGCCCCTGGAAATGGCGCTGGATATAGAACAGATCTACATTCCGCTTTATTACGAAGATTTAGCCAATAAACATGAAACAGGGAAACCAAAGATTATTGGAATTTGTGGTTCGCAAGGTTCCGGCAAAACTACATTTACCGAGTTATTTAAAACTACACTTGAAAAAGGTTTCGGCTTGAAAGTAGTTAGCGTTTCTATCGACGATTTTTATTTAACCCAAAGCGAACGGATAGAGCTAAGCAAAACAATCCATCCACTTTTAAAAACAAGAGGTGTTCCAGGTACGCACGACGTTTCAATGGGGTTGGATATTTTTCTAAAACTTATGCAATTCAATTCGGAACAGGAAGTTCATATCCCCCGCTTTAATAAAGCTATTGACGATCGGTTTCCACAGAAATATTGGAATGTAATCAGGGAACAACCTGATGCTATTCTATTTGAAGGATGGTGTGTTGGTGCAAAACCTCAATCTGCTGATGACCTTGCTAGTCCTGTAAATCAATTGGAAGTTGAATTTGATTCGGATGGAACTTTTAGAAACTATGTCAACCATAAACTTTCTACATCTTATCAGCAATGGTTTTCGATGATCGATTCCTTGATATTGCTTAGGGTACCTTCGTTTGAAAAAATTCTGGAATGGCGTTATTTGCAGGAGGAAAAACTGAGAAAGCTTCATCCACAAGGAAACAGCGATACCAATAAAATTATGTCGAAAGCAGAAATCGAATTTTTTGTGAGCCATTTTGAGCGGTTAACAAAGCATATGCTTCAAAGTATGCCTCAACAGGCTGATTATATTATTGATATTGATGAAGATCATTCTATGGAAACTATTTGGATTCATTAAATAACGTCAAATCTCTCGCGTATCTTTAATTGTCTATTCTTTGCCGATAACGAAATGAGACAAAGTCATTTCTTATGCCGAACCCATGTTAATATAGCTTAGGGGGTACTATTTTTGCCAAATTTTTCAATATATTTATTCTTCGTTTCCGAAAGATAGATTTTCTAAAGAATTAAATACGACGACAATGGCAATGTATCTCAATGTACCAACCAATGAGGCTTATAAACTTCTGAATGCCGGGCCAGTTATCATACTTAGTACTTCCGATATGGAAGAACATTTAAACCTAACGCCCATCTCCTGGCATAGTCCGGTTGATTTCGACCCAGTTACAAAAATTTTATTGGTCACTGATATAAAGAACAAAGCCTTTTTCAATATTTTAGAAACCGGTAAGTTTGTAATCTGTATTCCTCATGCAACTCAGGTTAAATTAGTGAAAGATTTAGGGAGTTGTTCGGGTTTTAAGGAGAATAAACTGGAAAAGTTTCAGGTAGAATATGCATTGTCGGAGAAATGCCAGTTTGCTGTGCCTAATGGCACTATTGCTTACATTGAGTGTAAGAAGCTTCGGGTAATTGAAGAAGATGCGGTAGCAATTATTATTGGCGAAGTAATATTTGCTAAGGCAATTAAGGGGAGTTATCGCGATAGGTTGATTTCGGAGAAAGAAGCCGGAAAAACATTGCATCATTTGGGAAAAGATATATTTTTTCAGCCTGGGGATTTGGTTGAATAGTTTTTAGATATACAAAATAGACAAAGCATATAAAAATCGTTAGGGCAATTTCTACGGATTAGTTTTCAATAGTATTTTAAGTACTTTTATCAAGATTAATCAGTGAAATATTCATTATGACCCCAAGCGAGCTTTTAGAATTGTTCAGTGCCCGTCAAAGCGTTAGAGCTTACGATGCAACAAAGCCTGTTGAGAAAGAAAAAGTATTAAATTGTATTGAGGCTGCCCGCATAGCACCATCTGCTTGCAATGCCCAACCCTGGAAATTTATTGTAGTAGACGATCCTGAACTGAAAAACAAACTGGCCGATCTTACTTCAAGCAAGCTATTAGGGATGAATCATTTTACCAAGCAAGCGCCTGTTCATATTGTTATTGTGCGCGAAAAGGCCAATTTTACCTCAACAGTGGGACAAGTATTAAAAGATAAAGAATATCCACTCATTGATATTGGAATTGCAGCTATTCAGTTTTGCCTGCAGGCAACTGCTAATGGATTGGGAACATGCATCCTTGGATGGTTCGACGAGAAAGGTGTTCGAAACCTGTTGAGTGTTCCCCGAAATAAACGTGTGGAGCTTATTATAACTGCTGGGTATGCGGCCTCTCCGGATATTCGCAAGAAGGTGAGGAAAGATACTACCGAAATACTCTCGTTTAATAAATATTGATCAGGTTATATTAAGCTTGATCTATTATAAATAAAAAACTCCCGGGCATTTATTTCCGGGAGTTTTTTATTTAATTATTTGGAATTCTGTAAAGGTCCCTGGTAGTTGGTTTGGGTAAGATAATCATGCTAACCTTATTCGAGAACTTATTTGTTCCGCAACCGGTGCCGCTTACTTTACGCACGAAATATGTGTTAACAATTGCTGCTCCAGGAGTATAATCAGGACTGTTTGATGCAGGTATATCCGTCCAGTTGGAATCTCCCGGAACTGCTGTTGCACTGGTGCTGTATTGCCAGGTATAAATATAAGCGCCACTTCCTCCTCGGGGTAATAGGGTATTGGTAAATGCAGATGGAGGGTCTCCTAAACAAACGCTCTGATTGGTTCCAATTGTTCCACCCAAACAGTCGATATCTCCCAGGCAGAATTGAGTCCCAGACGTAGACAAACCGTTGATACCGTTTCTAAAGAAATTAGGATTGGATGGGCTTGCATGTGTTCCGTTTAAAACCCAGTTTCCACCGTTGGTGCGCTTCAAAATTCGTGTATCGTTATTAAGGAAATGGCTAGTAAACCCGTTTACTGTTAGTGTGATATTATAACTTGAGCTTGCCATTCCGTTGAGAGCGGTTACATTCCAATAGCCCTCGGTATATTGGCTTACAATATCTACTCCGGTTTCCGAAACAGGAAGTCCGCTTGCCCCCGGATCGGCAGAGATAAATCCAGCTAAAATTGATCCCGGAGTTAGTCCGCTATCAAAATTCAGTGTCAGGTTTTCATTATCAGTAATATTACCAATTGGGAACAGATAATCAATACCCGAAGCAGTTACCCAACGTTCCAATTGCCCAATAACTCTTCCGGTTGTATAATTGAAAGTACCAGGGTTTCCAATACTTGTTCCTACAGATAATTTGTAAATACCAGTAGTTACTCTACCTGAAGTAAATGTCAAAGCATTGGTGGCTAAAATATTTCCTGAGGCAAGTGTGAGCTGTGTATTGTTTGTAAATACCAGATTATAGAAGTTCTCACTTCCCACTTTTGTTAATGTTTGCGTGGTGCCATTAAATGTGGTGGTACCATTGCGGGCAATAAACGTTCCATTGTTGGTCCAGTTTCCACCGACAGTTATATTGTACGATGGAGATAATGAGACATCCAGGGTTCCGTTTACTATCACTAAATTATTGTTGATAATACTATTGTTTGAGATGCGGTAGGTGCCTCCCGTATTTACATTTAGATTATAGAAAGGACTAAATCCAGGCGTAATACTTTTTGTTCCTGTCGGCGATGTCATATTGACAGAGCTGGTTCCGCAAGTAAATACCCCTGGGTTAGAAACCTGCCAGTTTTCTGCAACATTAATTGTAGCAGCACGTCCAATTAAGTTTCCTCCATTTACGATTAGCCTGTTCCCAACGGTTAAATTATTGCTGGTAGTACCCCCATTTGGCGAAAGATCAAATGTTCCTTTTCTTAATGTATAGTTTTTCGTAACCGTTAATGGCGAATTCAGCAGGAAGGTTGACGTTCCGGTTCCATTTCCGCTATAAACGATTAAATTGTAGAATGTATTTGCGCCATTGTTGAGTGCATGCGAACCTGAAGTAGCATTTAAAGTAACAGTGCGAAGACCCGGAATAAAAGTCCCGGTTGAAATCCAATCTCCGCCAACCGTTAGGTCGAAATTAGAACCATCCAGTTTGCCGGATAGAATATTTAAATTATTTCTAATACTGGTGGCAGCCTCGAATTGATAAGTGGCCGCTGCTGCACTGCTGATTTCGAAATCGTAAAAATTACCCGTACCAATGGCGATAGTTTTGTTTCCTCCTGCAGCATTAAATATTACTTTAGAACTTCCTGAATTGAATGTTCCTGTGATACCGCCCCAATTTCCGGCAACGGAGATAATTGGTGTGCCGGTAGCTGTAATAGTACCATCGTTTACAATATTGTCTGCAGCAGTAAGGTTCTGATTATTAATCCCCAATGAAGCTGCAGTATATAAGGTTACCCTTTTTGAAACAGCGGCAGCATTCGAAATTATTGGGTCGTTTACAACGTCAGGAATAATGGCTGATTTTGTAATATCAGGAACCAGATTGGTCATCCAGTTACCCGGATTATGCCAGTTGGTGTCGACAGCTCCCGTCCAAATGTATGAATTTACATAAGTCCAGAGGATTAACCCTGTATTTGGATCCGGGAGGCCTGTTTGATCACGTTCATAAAGGAAAGCACCAATCGTTCCTGCTGCATCGCGCATGGTAATCTGGTCGGTTCCGGAAGTCCGGGTCACATTATATTGAGGCCCGTTATTAAACACTACATCCGAAAGGGTAATATTTCCTCCAAATTCATTTTCAAATTTCAAATAAGTACCACCGGCTGTGCCTTGCGAAAAACTTCCATCCGAAAGATTATTAACAGGGTCGAGTATTGCGCCCCCATGCATCCAAAGTCCATTTGCATTCAGATAATCTGCCGTATAGAAACGTGCAACCAGAGTTCCGCCCGAGTTTACATCGAATGAATAATTGCCGGCAGATTGGTGCGTAATATTTGCCGGATTGTCGCTGTCGGTGCCAAGAAGTTGCATTATTCCTCCTGCATTCACTTGTAAATAGGAGGTTGCTCCCATTTGTAAATTTGAATTTGCATTGACATCTAATATTCCATTTACATTTAAATAATCTGTACCACTACCATCGCCTAAATTGAGGGTTTGGCCATTAAGACTGAGCGCACCGTTTAATGTCAATGTTCTCTTCAAACTTAAGGTGCCGGATAAATCATAGGTAGCGCCGGCATTAATATCGATGTCATAAAAAGCTGATGAGCCACCATCAATAGATTTGGTTCCTACACCTGAATTAAATGTTACTTTTCCGGTGGAAGGATTAAATGATCCGTTGTTATCCCAGTTTCCGCCAACAAATAATTGCGAATAGGCAGAAGTCTCGAAACTTGCTCCCGGATTAATAGTAAGATCGTTTGTAATAATTGAGCCGGTAGCAATCTTATACAGCGCATTTCCTCCAATAATAACATTATAGAAAGGATAGTTCCCGTTATTAATCACTTTTGAAGCTCCGGTTCCATTAAATGTAATGTTTCCATTAAGTTGGGTTATGCCGCTCCGTATCCAGTTACCTTCAATCGATAGAAAATCATTTGCTGAAGTTTCTTTCAGGGTTCCTTGAATTATAAGATCTCCCAGCACATTCAGGTCGTTAGCACTTCCGTCTAATGGAGTATTCAGTGTTAAAACGGCCGAAGGTTTTATAGTCAGGTGAGCTGTAACAGCACCTGGAGTGACCAATATCGGTTGATTTAAGGCTGGTGCGATAATTACATTTTCGGCTCCGGTAGGGACAAAACCGGGACCTGAGCTGGATGTCCAGTTAGTGGCATTATTCCAATCCGTATTGAGAGATCCATTCCAGGTAAGAGTAATCGGCCCCGTCCAGTTAATAATATTAAACGGATCGTCGTCGTAATTTTCTCCGGCAAAAACACCATTGGCATTGTAAAACTCTACAACACCAGTTGTGGAAACGTTTTTACGGACATTTTTGGCACTTCCTCCTGGCGAAGTTGGAAATGTTACATCGAATATTGCATTTGCACCGGTAAACGATTGGTTATTTTCAATTGTAAGCATTGCGCCAGTTGTGGACCCATTGTTAAAAGTGGAATAGCTGAAATTGTTTGCCGGATCGATAGTGCCATTTGAAGTAATGTATATGCCGTTACTTTGACCTCCCATATATTCAAAAAGAGCGTATTTTGCTTTTATTGTCCCATCGACTGTAAAGCGGTAGTTTCCTGTCCAGTTATTCACATTACGGGTTATGGATGCTGCGTTTCCAGGTATGCCAATAACTTCCAGGGTACCTCCTGAATTAACGGAGAGGTTGCAGTTGTATCCAATTTCCAATGTTCCTCCTGCTCCTAAGCGATACGTTCCGGAAATTCCAATGGTGTTTCCGTTATATCCTATAATGTGGCGTTTTCCGTTACCGTCAAAAATACCAGATTGAACAGTAAAGTTATTATCAACACGAAGATTATCCAGAGCAATAATAGTTGTATTAACTCCAGCATCGATAGTGAGTAAATTGAAAATGGATCCGTTCGACTGGATATTTGCAGTACCAGAAGGTTTGGTCATGGTATAAGTTCCGCTTTGTGCGAAATTTCCTGCAAGCGCCAATAAATCGTTTTCAACAATAATATTACGGCCATTCGCATTGAAGCGTCCGTTTTCAACCACAAGGTTATTTTTTATTTCTAATGACATACTGCTATTAGGATAGAGTTGTCCGGCAGTTTTGTTCTCACGGATATCCCAGAAAGGATTGGTAGCAGTTGCATTAACATTTATAGTCTGATTTGCAGCATTTCCTTCAAAAACTACCTCTGCGTTGCGTGGAATAAATACTCCTGTGCTATTATTGTTCCAGTTACCTGATAATGCAATGGAATAGTTGTTAGGACTTACATCTAAGGAGGAGGTATTGAATGTCAATGTGTTTTGAATACTGATATCGCCTTTAAGTGTTTTTGTATTCGTATTTTGTAAGGTCAATGTTCCGTAACTGACTCCTGCAACAAGTTGATTGCTTGTCCCCCTGTAATATACAGTACTTGAATTTGCTAAGTTGTAACTATTAAAACCTGAAGGAAAGTGGTCAGGGCCGGTAATTATTACTCCTGTAGTTCCCACCGTAGTTGGTTCAACGGTGAATGTTCCAACAGCATTGGATGAACTTAATAAATTGGAATTCAGGTAAAGATTTGCCACACCGTTTCGAACAATTACATCGCCGGTAACAGATGTATTTCCATTTAAAATTAAATTACGGTTGGTACAATTTATATCCAGACTGCTGAATTTGGAAGAATTAATATTTTGATCGGATGTAGTGCGGTCAAATATTAAAATTCCATTTCCTGAGTAATTTCCTGTGCCAGTCCATGTTACTCCTGTAAATGTATGCGTTTCGTCCCCATCGTCGAAGGTTCCGCCCGCATTAATGGTTGTATTTCCATTAAAATCGATATTACTTCCAGCTTCAGCTTTTAAAGTGGAGCTAACAGTAGTAATATTATTTATGGTAACAGGGCCATGTGTTGCCTTGGTTCCTGTTCCGGCTACATTGAGGTTGTAGAATGTGGCATTGGTAATGTTTTGGTTCCCGGTACCGGTGATATTGACAGTTCCGGCAGTAACCGATCCCATAACCGGGGTGAAAACTCCAGTTTCGACTATAAAATCGCCTTCGATATTGTAATTGTAATTATTGTTAGTAGGGGTGAGGTTACCGTTTTTTATGTCGACAGAACCTTTTATGGTTAAAGCGCTAGGGGTTCCTCCCACTAAATAAAAAGTTGTAAGAGGATTGTCAATGACCATATTGTAAAAAGGAGAGGCTAAAGGAGTAATGGTAGCAGCACCAGCAGAAGATACAAATCGTACAGTTCCGTTTCCATGGACAAACATACCACTTGCGCCACGGGTCCAGAAGCCACCGCAAATAATTTCACTGGCAGGAGAACTTACAGCCAGTATCCCATTGTTTGTTCCGGTTCCACCAATATTGATGTCGCCTGTTGACGTTAATTTAAACCCAAAATCCAGCGAAACGCTTCCATTAGAGATCAAAAGGTTCTTACAGTCGGCATTGCTATTTAAAATATGAGGGTTATTTGGAGTTCCCTTCGGAATAATAGCATCGAGTAATGGGGTTGGCACACCACCGCTCCAGTTACCCGGATTGTGCCAATCGGTACTAAGTCCGCCAATCCACATGGTAGAAGTAAGCGCTGGCCATCTCAGCCATCCTGTTCCCGCAGATGGAATAACTATTTCGTCGTCTTCGTATAAATAGCTGCCCAAATTTCCACTTACCTGAGCAAAGGTTATTACGGGTGAAGCTGAATTTCTGCGGACGTTAAAATGTTGTCCCTGAGTAGGTGTTCCCGAAAAATCAAAGCAAATATTCGAGATGTCGCCACCACTATAATTTGCCTCAAAATTTAAATAGCAAACATTTGCAGCAGTTCGAATATTCGACCATTTTCCGTTTGAGAAATTATTAGACGCATCAAGGATTGATCCGGGCATGAGGTTCATACCGGCATCCTGCAGGTATTCGATTAAATAATATTGTGCAGCAATAGTGGCACCCGATTGAATGTTTATTTGTGTTTCGGCTCCAGTTACTCCGGCAGTTTCGCGCGAAATAGTTGCAATATTGGATGAGCTGCTACCTAAAATCCGAAGGTTTCCGGTTACATTCATAACGCTTTGAGAAGTTTGGTTATTGAACTTCAGAAACGAATTCTGATTTACATTCAACGTTCCTTGCACATTATAAACTTTGCCCGAAGCAATATTACTCCCTAAGAAAAGTGTGTTCGAGTTAAGGTTCAAGGTGGAATTTGAACTCAGATTCATTGCTCGCGAAAAACGCGAAGCGGGTGATAGTAAATTGTATTGAACCGCAGCCCCAGGAGTAAAATCGACATTATAAAAAGCCGATCCATTGCTGGTAATTGAAATTGGAGAAGTTGTTCCATCAAATGTTACTTTAGCCGTATTGCTGGTGTAGGTGCCATTGTTAATCCAGTTGCCCCTTATGTTAATGTCGTAAAAGGTAGGAATTACCAGATCGGAGGTATTTAATGCAGTTAGATTATTGATGGTAAGATCTCCCTCTATTCTCCAATTCGAGAACATACGTTTTGTACCACTTCCGGCAATGGTAACATTGTCGATGATAAAATTTTGGGTATTAATATTTTGATTGCCTCCATCGAATACCAGATTAGCCAATGCTGAAGCTAAAACGCCTCCTGTTGTATTGGTAATGTTTCCGGCTATATAATGTGTGAAATTTCCAAGATCGACAGTGCCTGCATTAATCGTAAATGCACCATTTACATTTACACCATTGGCAATGAAGGTTTTTGTATTGGAATTTGAAAAGGCAACATTGTAAAAATAATTTGAAGCATTTGGCAACCCGGGATTTATAGTTTGGTTAGCTGTTTGGTCAAATGTAACAGTGTTACCTGTATGTTGGAAAATACCATTATTTAACCAGTTCAGTCCTGAAAAATTAATGTTTCTATTACTGGTTACAGATACATTATTGGCAATCGATAAGTCTCCGGTTATATTTATGATATCGTTGCCATCGCCAAATGTTTTGGTATTATTTCCGGCAAATACAATTTTGGAAAAATCGAGGGTTGGATTAGATGCTGAGGTCGCTCCATCGTAAAGTGTTTGGGGGATACCTCCATCAAGGGTAAAGGTTGTTCCTGCTGTTGGGGTAAAATAGTTTAAATAGGTGTAAGAACCCGCAACGCTAATATTTTTTCCATTATCAGTAAGGATTGCATTATTGGAATTAAACCAGCCATTGATATCCAGGTTGGCAATGCCATCCATGGTCACATCTCGGTTGTATCCTCCCAAATCGAGGTTCCCATATATAATTCCATTTCCGGTATATAGTGTTTGATCAATATAACCATTCAGGGTCGTTGTGCTATTGGTTCCTAAAGAATAGCTGCCAAAATTGACCGCAAATGCAGGTGTTGAAATTGAACCTACCGGAGAAACCAATCCGGCACCATTTTCCATGGTAAATAATTTTGAAGGACTTCCTGTCATAGTATGCGGAACAGGTGGAGGGCCCCAGCTTTCCTGCATTCGAAGTGTTACGCCGTTTTTAACTGTGACATTACCGGTAATTGCAAGGTCTCCCTGCATCCATTTGTTGCCCCAGCCAGAGAGGATTAGGTTGTTGAATCCTGTTATATCGCGGTCAATTGTCCAATCGCCAACGCCAATCTGGGTCAGTGTACTTGTGCCCGTTCCCCAATTAATTTGGATACCTCCGGTAGGGAAACTTATTGTTCCGGTTAAGGTCATGTTAGTGCTGTTGGCAGCCATGTCCAGCAAAGTACGAATATCGTTAATTGTTAAACTGCCGGTTAAGATGAGTTCTCCTGCTTGCGCTGTTTTTACCGAATTAGCAGAGGCATTGGTAGCATCGGTAAGACGAATGTTACCATAACTCCAAAAGGGCGATACCCGAACGATTTGGTCAATGTCGGCAATGTATTCGACTGTACTTGAATTAGAAAGGTTAATCACGCTGAAATTATTTGGAAAGTTATTCGCTCCGCGTAAGCGAAATAAGGTATTGTTTCCTCCATAAAATGAACCTAAGCCATTTCCGGAAATTTGGTTTACTCCGGCGTCAACAACTCCCGCACCAGGATCGATGGTGAAATTACCATTTATCGTATTAGATTTATAAAGTGTTTTCCCTCCACCATTTGAGAAGGTAATATTATTAAAAGTTGTTGTTCCTGTTCCGTTATCAACCTGTTGTGTGCCTGTTCCGTTGAAAGTAACTGTCCCAAGGCTGGATTGGGCAAATGAGCCACCATTGTTTATCCAGTGGTATGCAACAAAAATATTTTTATCCTGAGCATCTAGAGTAGTGCCGTTTCCAAGAGTAATAGAGCCATGAATGGCCATATTACTAGTGATAGTCTTAGTGCCGGAATTTGCAGTTAAAAAATTATAAAATGGGCCATTGTTGATAGTTTGGTTTGCACCATCGAATGTTACATCGGCCTGATTTGGGAGAAATAATGCACCACCAACCAGGTTTACATCCCAATTTCCTCCAACAAAAATGTCGTTATTAGGGGAAGCCAAATCAAATGTTCCTGCGTTAACAGTTACCGAATTATCGGCATCCATTGCAGCAGTTAAGGCATACGTAGCGGCAGGTGCATTAATATTTAAATTATAGAATTTCTTGCCGACTCCTGATCCCCCGGTAGCGATAGTGAAAAATGTAGATGCACCATCGAAAGTAACCGTTGAGTTTCCATGGTTAAAAGTACCCGCATTGGCCCAGTTACCTGAAATATTCATGGTGCTGGCAGCATTGGCAATATTTACAGTGGTATTTGAATTAATAATCATACTGCCATTTACATCGATATCGAATCCGTCCTCCAACTGAAGGGTGATAGCAGCACCACCTTGAGTATCGAGGATAACACGGCTCGAGGTAGCATTTGCTGTTTTGATTTTTACAATATACGGGGTTGCGCTAGCGATATATTTGTGATCAAGGTAAACGTTGCTTGTAGCATCGGGAACGGCATTACCTGACCAGTTTAAAGCATCATTCCAGTTGTCGGTACCGGCACCGCCATCCCAGTAAAATCCGCCAATATTCGACCAATTAATTAATGTTCCGGGGTTCCCATTGTCATTATCAAAATTTTCTCCCGATAAAGTTCCAATAGCGCCATCAAAAGTGAGGGTTCCAGTTCCCGAAGTACGGGCGACATTGTAAGTTGGGCCATTATTAAATACAACATTGGATACCGTAAAATCGCTAAAATTTAAACCGGTTAATGTCAAATATGCCAAACCGCTTCCACTGGAGAATGTTCCGTCGCTAAAATTATTAGTAGCGTCAATGTTACCACCACTTAGCGTAATTCCGCTTGGGTAATCTATTTTATAGTTTCCGGCATGGATAATTCCAGCAGTTTGAGAAATCGTATAGTTCCCGCCTAAACGGTTTAAAGAAGCTATACTGGTTGAAGATCCCACAATTTTCAAGGTGCCTCCGTTATTTACAAGCGATTGGGTATTGCCATTAAATGTGAGCGCCGATCCTGCATTAATATCAAATGTCCCTCCGTTTATAACTATCTTTTGGTTATTAGTATTTAGTTGAATAGTATGGGCATTCAGGTTAAAAACACCATTATCGAGCACAAAATCCTGGTTCTGGTTAATGGTAAAATTGTTAGCCACGGTATAAGTCGTTCCGGGGGCATTGATGCGAATTCCCCGCAGAGGATATACCATTGCGTTTGTTCCCGGCTCGAATATTTTCGAGCCACCTGCAGCATTTAAGGTTATTACACTTAAGTTATTGTTATGGTCAAATATGCCACCCAGATTTTGGTAGTTTCCTGCTATCCAAAGGTCAAATACATTTGACCTTAAATATCCGGAAGTGATCGTCAAATCGTTTTTAACCTCCAAATCACCTGCTAAGGAGGCAACATTTCCTGCTAATTTATTGACTATAATATTATTGAATCCCTTACCTGCCAAAGGGCCGGTTATTGTTCCGGTTGTAATCGTCGAAGAACCTCCTTCGAAAATAACGGTTCCGTTGGCGCTGTTAAATTGAGCGTTAGGATCGCTGTTATCCCAATTCCCTCTCAGGTTAATGTTATTTCCATTCGGGTCGAGTGTAGCTGATCCTGAAATAGTAAGGTTTCCTGAAGGTGTTATATTGCCGGTCAGCGTTTTAGTATTGCTGTTCGTAAAATGAACCGATCCAAACGATGAAGCACTGATTTGTTGGTTTGTTCCGTCAAAAGTGACTACACGACCTGCTCCATGACTGAAAGTGCCATTGTTTGTCCAATCGCCCGCCACGTTTATATCTACGTCATGAGTCCAGCCGCTGCCGTTTACCGATGATCCATTAATTAAAACATTTCCATCAATGTCGACCATTTTGGTGGCAGGTGCAATACCTCCCCAACCAAAAAACTTAGACCCTGCACCAGTGAATTCAACATTATTTAAAGTCAGGGGATTGGAATTATTGTTATAAATGTATTGGCTGCTTGCTCCATCAAAAATTATATTACTGTTTGCGGCTATAAAGGTTAATCCTGGCTCAACCGTATTCCCATAAACATATAATCGCCCCCCCATCCTGACGGTCTTTCCGGTAATGTCAAAAACACCGGCGTCAGTATTCAATGTGGTGTTATTTGAAACTACCAGGTCAGACAATAAAGAAACTGTTTGGTTCCCTAAAGTGTTGGGTTTATTAATTGTCAGGTTAGCTATATTGCTTATGGAGTTTGTTTGCAGTGTTTGATTGGTAGCTCCTATGAAATTAACAGTGCCTGTACTTTGCAAGAACATTCCGTTTCCCGGAGTAATCCAGTTTCCTGAAATATTCAAGGTTTGGGAGTTTGCATCGAGGTGCGCATTATTGTGGAAGGTAAGATTACCTAATATGTTTACCGTACTTAATAAACTAGCTGTTCCGGTATTGTTTAGAGTGAGGTTCAGGAAATTTGAATTTCCAATGTATTGATCAAAACCATCCAGTACAATAGTTCCTGTTGCAGTTGCAGCAGTGTAATTAGTCGTTGTTAAGTTCCAATTTCCGGCAACGGTGTGCGTTAATCCGGCATCGAAAAATAAAGTGGGTGATCCTCCGCCGGTTCCTGTTATATTTCCATTGATATCTAAGGCTCCTTCGGCTATTTTATTTCCTCCGTTGAAAAGTAAATTTCCATAGGTAAATCCGTCAGCAATACTTTGAGGTCCATTTAAAGAATAATAAAATGTACTGGTTGGGTCTAGAATTTTGGTTCCCGCGAATTTATCCATGGCATTGGCACCAAAAGCTGCATTACTGGTATTTAACTGACAGTATGCTCCTAGGTTAAAATTGGCAGGGGTTCCATTGATGTCAATATTCGCAAAATCTACAATATGCTGTACCGATGGCGCGCCATTCACATTGCTGATAGTTAGATTTCCAAGAATTGAAAGGTTAGTCCCGGTTTGAATGCTTTTTGTACGCGTTGCTGTTCCTGCATCTAACGTGAAATTCAGGTTCTGAAAAACATACGATCCGGTACCGGTTCCTTCAATAGTTTGATTTGCATCCGGTGCATTTATAAATACGCTGGAAGTGGAACCATTAATTGAGCTGTTGGTTAGGTTGTAAATGTTACCTGCAACATTTAATATGTTTCCATCGAGGTTAAACATGGTTGCTCCGTTTAGGTCAAGATAGCTGGCAAGGGTAACAGTGCCATCGGCTGTTTTTGTCCAGGAGGTTGTAGAATTATTATCGTCTATCACTAAAATACCATAATTCAAGGCATTTCCACCGCGTACTACCTGATCTAAATTCCAGTCGTACCGAACAAGAGATGTTGGTGCCAGCGAATAATAACCAAAGCCTGTAGGGAAGTTGTTTGCACCACGAATGTATAAACTCTGACCCGCTGCAAGATTGAGGGTTCGGGTGTTTTGACCGGCCAAAAATGTATTATTAGGTAATACTAAATATCCAGTTTGAATATCGACATCGTTATTGACCGTAAGTTGGAAACTCGTGGCTGGAGCAGTGTAGCCCAAATAAACTCCGCCTTTTATATTTAAAAGGGCAGTTCCCAATGTTCCCTGGTTTGAAACGTTATAAGTTTGAATTGTTCCACCTGCTGCGTTGACGATACCTGACCAGTTACAAACACCATCTAAGCGGATACCATTAGCAATGTTCCAGTCAGCATTACCATCTACAGTGGCACCTGCCAGTATGGCGACTTGTCTACTGGCATTTATTGTCCCAAGGGCTGTTTTGGGATTCGTTAAGCCATTTGCAAATGACAGGTTATTGAAGGTTACCGATCCTGTTGCATTTAGCATTTGAGTATTGGTGCCATTAAAATTTGAGGTATTAGCTGAATGGAGATAGGTGCTTCCAAAATCTACCGTAAAGTTTCCAAGGAAGGTTGCTGAAGTATTATTAATTTGAACGGTAGTGTTATTTATTGCATAAAAGTCACCATTTACTGTTATATTATCCTGAACCGAACCTGCCCCTCCTCCCGAAAAGAAAACATTGTAAAATGTACTTCCTGTGCTTCCGCCAGCATTATTAATGGCATTGATTGATCCTGAGAAGGTGACATTTCCGTTACCGGTTCGTTGCCCGGAACCAGCCTCATTCCAATTGCCTTTAACAACGATATTCTGGTTACCGTCGTTGAAAATAGCGCCATTCTCTATAAAGACATTGCCGCGAATATCCAATGAAAGAGATGTTGCGGCGTTAGACCCTGTTTTAAAAGTGATTTCATTTAATGTAGGTGTTAATGTTCCTTGAATAGAGGACGAAACTCCATATATTTCCAGATTGACATTTTTACCGGTGGCATTGTAGAGTGCCAAACTGCCGTGGTTGTATATGTTACCATATATCTGTAATGTGTGGAAAGGAGCCCCAATGCTTCCTGCCAAGACCGAAGCGCCAGATTTAATTTCCAGTTTCTGTTGTATGGTTACAATTCGCTGTGTGGTATTGTCTCCAATAAGAAATACGCCTGAAGTGCCTTGTCCAACCTGAATATCTTTTACATTAATATTTCCATTGGCAGCATCGACAGTAACGGTATGCCCATCCTGAATTATTAAAGAGGAAAGGCCATCGCTTAGATTAGCCGGATTTGCACCTGATCCATCCGGATTTTGGGTCCAGTCTGTCAATAATCCGGCCTTAAAGGTTCCTGATGGATTCGAGTAATAAGTTGTGGCCGGCGAAGTCCACAAAATTCGGGTACCAGGATTACTATCATCGTTATCAAAGTTTTCGCCTGCCAATACTCCTGCTGAGTTGCTAAATTGAATGAAGCCATTCCCTGCGTTTCGTGTTACATTATAAGTAGGCCCGGTATTAAAGGTTGTGTTTATTACTTCTGGAAATGCTGTTAGATCTACATTTTGAATTAATAAAGATTGACTGCCAATTCCATTCGAGAACTTTCCGTTACTGAAATTATTTACCGGATCAATTGCTCCGGCAGTAATGTTAATACCTCCATTGAGGTAATTGAACTGGTAATTATTTGCATGAATAATGGAAGTTGGATCACTTTGTACTACGAAATAGTTGCCAGCAAGATATTGAGTTACAATGGCAGGGTTTGCGATTGTACCAGTAATTCGGAAGGTGCCGTTGTTTGTGAGCGTCCTTCCATTTCCAATTCTGAGAGTAGCACTTCCGGATGCATTCGAAATAATATTGAATTGCGATCCTTGAGAAATAGCAAGATTGTTCGCAAGCGAAAGGATGAAATTATTGACATTTAAGCTAATACCATTCGGAATAGTTAAAGCATTTGTAATAATAGTATTACCTGATATGTTCCTGTTGCCGGAACCGGATAATAAAAGGGATCCTCCATAAGTTCCGGGAATGATAGGTTGATCGCCTGCAAATCCATAAGTTACCGAGTTTATTCCAGTTGAAATTGTTCCGGTTCCAGAATAATTAACTAGCCCTTTCAGATTAAGGTCGATAGTGCCGCAAGCAATATTTGTTGTTCCAGATACTGTAAATGTCTGGTTCACATTTAATGGTGAAGGACCCTGAAGTGTTTTGGTGTTGTTATTTGAAAAAGTAAGATTGTAATAATCGCCTCCGCGAATGTTTTGGTTTCCACCATTATAGACTACTGTGTTAGGGCTTGTTGCCATATCCCAGTTTCCAAAGGTGGCGAACGGCATTGCAGCGTTTGAATAATATAAAGCCGATCCATTTCCATTAACCCACATCGAACCGCTTGTGGTGCCGTTTAATGCGCCGTTTAGGGTAACTGAATTCAGGTTTGTAATAATGATGTCGCCTGTTATATTTACATTACCAGCCAGCGTGATAGGTTGTGAGCCGTCAATAGTTTGAGAGTTAGTTACAAATGTTTTTACTCCGGCCCCTGTAATATTAAAAGTGCCGTTATTGGTTATTCCTCCGGTAAAAGTATAGGGCGAAGTTGCTCCTGAAGAAATGTTTCCCAAAGGGTTAATTGTAATTTTTCCCGTAAAAATATTAGTACCGCCATTACCACCATCAATTAGGGACCCACGGGTATTAATGGTTGAATTTCCAGTTACAGTCAGGTTATATGCTGCCGGGTCCAGTGAACAAACAGTTATCGGGTCATTACTTTCAACTAAAAGGTTGCCACCAACTGTAACTGATCCGGCAAGTGATTTGGTTCGAGAGGCAGCACCGGATGGAATTGAAATTGTTAAATGATTGTAGTTAAATTGTGCTGTATTACCGAGAATGTTCTGATTTGCATTTCCATTATAATTTACGGTACTTCCGGTTGTTACTACCTGACCAGTTGTGAAAGTTGCCCCTATTGATAAAGTATTCGCTATTCCTACGGTTCCTGTGTTTGGTAACACTACATTTTCTATTCCGCGGGCCCCTGAAAAGGTTAAATTATAATAGTTCCATGCTGCTACATCTTGAGTAAGCGTTCCACTATAATTTACGGTTCCGGCATTTCCTGAAATAAATGAACTAATATTCTGACTGTTTCCTTGCAGGTAAAGAATTCCGCTAGCCGAGGCATTTAGCATACTTAACGTTCCGGTTCCCGATAAATTTCCGGTAACGGTTAAACTCCGGTTTGCAGCATTTTGAAACTGAATTATACCATCGCAAACCAGGTCTTTACAAATCGCTGTATTGGTATTTATAACTACAGTAAAAGTCGATCCAATAGAAACATTATCAGAGTTAGCTGGCACGCCCAATGGTGACCAGTTAGCAGCATCTCCCCAGTTCGATGTTCCGGCTAAACCGTTCCATACTTTCTGAGAAAAAATGCTTTGAAGACTTATAACCGAAAGTGCAATAAATAATAGTATTACGCGCATCTAGTTCCAAATTAATTGCTTAAACATAAATAATTGCGTTTTACGCAATTAAGAAAATCAAGTTGTGAAATTAAAAAAGTTCCTTAACATGGAATGACAAACGGATTGATTTTATGGACGAATTTATTTTTTTCTTTGACATAGAAGAACGTAATCGTCTTAATAATAGTTTACTGTTAACTATTGCGAATGTATCTAATTTAGCGATTTTTAAAGATAAAATGGAGTTTTCTTGTAAATAATGATAATGCCGGGATTGAATTTTCTATGAGTGTATTGCACAAGCAATCACACATTGAAAACATGGCATAGATTCTTTTGGAAATAAATGGAAGCGTTTAATTATTCAAGTAATGATTTTTTTCGAACCACAGAATAGCATCTTCAATAGATTGTTTTATTGGAGTTTGAGGCATGTTTAGTTCTTTGACTGCTTTATTTCCCGAATAGTAAATTTTCAGGCAAAGCAGACGGGCATTCGTGTAATTTAATAGCGCGGGTTTGTGAAATATAATTTCATATATGGTTCCCAGAATACCAATAAAATGTATTAGAAATTTTGGCAACGGAATTTTTGTTTGCGGTGTTTCCCGAATTACGGAAAGCAAATCGTAAAACTCCCAATAACGCATGTTCTGATTCGCCAGCAGGTAGCATTCACCAATTTTCCCCATGGTTATTGCATTACAAACTGCCATGGCAGCGTCGCGAACATCAATAAAACTCTTACCTCCTGGAGGACAAATCATTATTTTCTTATCTAGCCCCATCAGAATTATTTTTCCGGAGCTGGGCTTGGAATCATAAGGTCCAATCATAAATGTTGGATTGACAATAATAACCGGAAGGTGCGATTGTTCAATTTCTTTTAAAACATGCTGCTGCGCAATAAATTTACTTGTAATATATCCCGAATTATAATTAAAAAACCGAAATTCGGATAACTCTGTTCCTGGTTTTACTTTGGTGCCATAGCCAAATGTATTGGCTGTACTTACATATACCATCCGTTTAATAGCAAGTTGTTTAACAACTTTTAGTATTAAAAGGGTGGCATGAATGTTTATTTCTTCGTAATTTTTGAAGTCAGTTGGCCATTGTTGCGTATTCGCGGCGGCATGGATTATTACATCGCAATCGGAAGCTGCCTTAAGTAAATCGTTGATGTCGAGTATATTTCCCAAAAATCGTTCGAAGGACAATCCATTTAAAGCCGAAATATCCTGAAGGGTACGGACAAAAATCTTCACTTCGTGTCCTCTTCTCAATAATTCCCGAACAACATTGCTACCTAGTAGGCCCGACGATCCTGTAACTAATATTTTCATGTTCAATTAAGTTTATTGCTAGTGATTTTAAGGAATGTTTTATGCCGCGGTTTGTTTCAGTTTAACTATTTCGCGTTGAATGACATTCCCTAAAATGCGCAGACGAAGCGATTCCGGAAAAATATTCATAAGCCAGTGGTTTATTTTATTTAAAAAGCCCGGAATAACCACATTTTCTCCATTTCCAACAGCTTCCAATGCTATTTTCGAAATACGGCCCGCTGTCATGAGTCCTATTTTACCAAAAATTCCTTGTTTCATAATTCGTGAAATTACGTCGGGGTTGGTTAAAATTGGCCCCGGGTGAATTACGATTACCTTCACAGAAGTTCCTTTTAGTTCCTCTGACAGTCCTCTTGAGAAAGAATAGATAAATGCTTTTGAGGCAGGGTATATGGTTTTGTATGGAATAGGACTAAAGGCAGCCATACTCGATACATTTAAAATATATGCTTTCTTATGAGTTTTTAGTTCTTCTATCAATAACCTTGTCATTAAAGATGTTGCGCGAATATTGAGTTGAATTATGGCGTCGAGGTAATCGGTGGATGCTTCCTGAAACGGGAGAGTGCCGCCAATTCCGGCATTATTTATCAGAAAATTTACCCTATAGCGATTCAATATATGTTTTAGCGTGTTAAATATAAATTCCTTATCTGTCAAATCCCCTTCAAATGCGATGGCATTTATTTTGAAATTTTCAGTAAGCTGAATGCAAAATTCCGTCAGGTTTCTACCTGGCAGGGCCATTAACAACAGGTTCATTTTACGTTTTGCGCACTCAATAGCTAATTCGCGGCCTAATCCGGAACTGGCACCGGTAATAAGGGTGCAGGTTATTTTAGGTTCCATAATTTTTGATTTGTTGTTTAATTGTTGTTTTGTATTTTAAGAATCGAAGAACTAAATAGATATGCCATAATTGCCATGGGAATTCCAAGGATTAACCCTCCAATCAATAAGGCTTTAAGAATTTCCCAATTACCAACGAATAAGTTGAAAACAGACGAAAGTGTCATCTTGTAGGGAAATCTAAAATCCAATTGGGTTTGGGTAACCGACTTGCCAATAAAAAAAGATAGGGTATAAAAGAAAGGGGCAGTGAATAGATTTATATGGTAAACACCAATAACAGATGCTATTTTGCTCCACTTTAAGATGTATGTAAGGCCTAAGGCTATAAATACCTTAGTGCCAATAAACGGAGTAGTGCCCAGGAAAATACCCAATGCATATCCTTTTGAAATTCTCTCTGGGGAAGCTTTAATCGATTGAAGATTATTTTTGAGAGTATGAATTGCTTTCATGGCCATATTCTTAGTTATCTAATTACTTTTTTTCTGTAATTTCCTTAAAAGCCTGCATTGTTTTTATCAAATTGTTTTGAATAAGAGGGTCTGTAATCCACCTTGGAAAGGTTGGTTTTTGAGCTGAATAGATCGTATATGCAACTTTAGATTGCTTACTGCCTAGAGGAACAATTTTCCAGTTACCCCTTAAATGGGGAATTCTAGTTACTCCTTGCTTTGCTGGTATATAGCCTGGTTCTCCTGTCAAACTAATATAGTAGCCTTTATCTTTGCCATTTATTTGCAAGTTGTATCGGATAATACAATCCTGGTTGCTGAGTGGCCATGGAATTTCGTATTGCAGATATGTAAACCAGCAATTTTCGGAAGCTTTATTTAAGTGATTAAATTCTTTTACTCCTTGCATCCACTGTAGGGCGAGTTTGTCGTTTCTTAAAACGGATAATACCTGGTCTGGTATAGCTGATACAATAAATTCAGCTTTTAATTCGCGGGTTGTTCGTTTATCCGAAAGGAGAATCCACCGGTACCACAAGGTTATATTCTTATCTTTTTTTAAAAGGATATATTGGGGCTCACTAATATTGTCCTGGGAAAAAGAGTTATAAAAGATGGTTGTCAGTGCTAATGCCGAAATTATAACTGTTTTCATGCTTTTTTTATTAATATTTTCAATTGTTATCATTAGGACAATGCACTTTACTTTTACCCCTACTCACAAGTCGACTTTTTGCAATTTTATTTTTGTATTTAAACTATTTTGTAAATAAGAAACCTTAATTGGTAAGGAAAATTGAGCTGATGAAAAGTTATAATCTAAAGAACGGCAGAAATTTCTATACCTTTGTCTCAGTCTTTTTTAGGGAAGCAGTGGTCAGAATCTTTTTAAGATAAAACAAATAACGCATTGATATGGTTAGAAATAAACCACATAAAGTTGAAAGCAATTCAAATTCGGATTATGAAGTAGTTCAATCAGGGGAGCTGATGACTTTTCTAATCCAAACATTTCCGGAGAAAAGCCGCACTACCATAAAATCGTTGTTGGTGCACCGGCAGGTAAAAGTGAATGATGCAATTATTACGAAATACAATCATACGCTCAGGGTTGGCGACACCGTTTCTATCATCAAGGGGAAAGGGCCGGTAGAATTTAAATCGGAAGATATTAAAATCCTTTTCGAAGACGATTATATTATTGTAATTGAAAAGGAAGCAGGTCTCTTATCTATTGCCACATCGAATGAACGCGAGCGAACAGCCTACAGCATATTGCGCCAGCATATCAAAGATGAAAACCCTAAAAATCAAATCTTCATCATTCATCGGTTAGATAAGGAAACATCCGGAATTATGATGTTTGCCAAGGATGTTAAAATTCAGGAAACATTGCAGAAAAACTGGCATAGCGCAGTTTTAGAAAGAAGTTATATCGCCATTGTTGAAGGGTTTGTTGCTAAAAAAGAAGATACAATTACCTCCTGGCTAAAAGAAAGTTCGGCAATGAAAATGCATTCAAGCGATAAGCCGGATGACGGACAAATTGCCGTAACAAAATATAACATAATTAAGCAGGACAAACAATTCTCGATGCTAAAAGTAATCCTCGATACTGGTCGTAAAAATCAGATAAGGGTGCATATGAAAGAAATGGGGCACCCGGTAGTGGGCGATAAGAAATATGGGGCAAAAACAAATCCTATTCAACGCATGGGGTTGCATGCTAATTTATTGGTTTTTAAACACCCCATTACAGAGGCCGAACTAAGATTCGAAAGCCCAATTCCAAGGAAATTCAAGCGATTACTTTAGTTAGAACCAGATATAAAAAAAGCTAGTGTGTTTTCATACTAGCTTTTTTTATGATTTTTAAAAATGAAATTATTTTGCCTGGCCAAATTCCAGTTTCAATCCAATGGTAACTTCATCGCTAACTACAGCTCCGCCTGCTTCGGTCATGGCGCTCCATTTTAAGCCAAATTCAGAGCGATTGATAACGCTTGTTGCTTTAAAACCAGCTTTAATATTTCCATAAGGATCTTTCACGGTTCCTCCATAAGTGACATCAAATTTTACCGATTTGGTAACGTCGCGAATGGTAAGATTTCCAACAAGTTCGTATTTGTTTCCTGCAACTTTCTTAAAAGAGGTACTTTTAAAGGTCATCTTTGGAAACTTGGCAGCATCAAAAAAATCTGCTGCTTTTAGGTGGTTGTCGCGCATTTCGTTATCAGTATTGATGCTGGTCACGTCAACAGTGAAATCGATAGCAGCATCAGTAAAATCGGGCTTTGCAGAAGAAATACTTCCGGAGTAAACTTTAAAATTACCTTCTACTTCAGAAATAACGAGGTGGGTTACAGTAAATTTTACAGAGGAATGAGAATTGTCTACATTCCATTTGGTCTGACCAAAAAGAGCCACTTGTGATAGGGCAAGGGCAAAAAGGAAAACTACTTTTTTCATGTTTAATATATTTACTTGGTTTATACTCAAAAGAATAATTTATTTAATTCGTGTTATTAACACAGATGTATTATAGATTGTTTGCTTTCTATTTTTTTTATTCCGTTTGTTTTAAGGCATGATTTTCAGGCAGTATATTTTTATTGATAACGGATAAAAAGCTTCTCGTTTGCCCTGCGAACTTTTGGGAGTTTCAACAGCCAGTCATTTTCCTGATCGCGATACCCAAGTGGCATCAGCACTACACTTTTAAGTCCGGCCTCTTTTAAGTGAAGGAAACTGTCTAACTCTTCGTTGTTAAACCCTTCCATGGGCGTGGCATCTACTTCTTCGGTGGCTGCTGCTATAAGCGCCGTTCCAAGCGCAATGTATACCTGTCGGGCTGCCCATTGAAAATTTTGTTCCTGAGTGCTTGAAGAAATGCGTTTTATTAGCATCGCTTTTAAATTAGTTAATGATTCTGCTGGAATATTGCGAGCTATAGACGTTTCGTTAATAAAATGCTCAATTTGTATGGGGGAGATATTATCCCATGCGGCAAAAACAAGTAAATGGGAACATTCTTCAATCTGAGCCTGGTTATTAGCAATAGGACGAATTTGTTTTTTCAATAATTCATTTTCAATTACAAGAATCGAATAGGGTTGCAATCCAACCGACGAAGCCGAAAGGCGAATAGCTTCCAGAATGTTCTCTAGTTTCTCAGAAGGAACTTTCTGGTTATTCATGCGTTTTGTAGCATACCGCCAGTTTAGATGCTCTATTAGTTTTTTCGAAATATTATTTGACATAATACATTAGTTTGTTTTAATATTTAAGTTACTTTTGATAACTCAAAGATAAATAGTAACCGAATGCCAAACAAGAAGGCACTTTTTAATTACTCGGTAACATGGAAAGAACTATTGCAGATAATCAGTCGGATACGATTCGAAAAAAGATAAAAGAAATTTTTACCCCTAAAATTGAGATGGCGGGAAATTGTCCCATTAAAGACGTAATGGATCGGTTTGGTGATAAATGGTCTATTTATGCTATTCTTTTGTTGGGAGAAAAAGAAAAACTCCGGTTTAACGAATTAAAAGGGATGATTTCGGGTATTTCGCAACGTATGCTTACCGTTACACTGAGGTCGTTAGAGCAGGACGGACTGGTTATACGTACCATCTATCCGCAAATTCCTCCCCGGGTTGAATATCATTTAACCGAAATGGGCAGGAGTTTGCTGGTGCAAATGCTGAATATGGCCGAGTGGGCCAGTGTGAATATGCCCGATATAGTGAAAGCGCGCAAGGAGTTTGAGCGGAAAAATGAACGGGCGTTTGTGGAGAATTAGGCCTAATCCGTTAAGAAGATTTTCCCTTTAACGATATGTTATTGAATGAGGTCATGAAAAAAATCAGTTAATTATGGCATTTCGACTCCGCTCAATGTGACAATTAACTAAACATCCATGCTAGGTTTGAGCGTTGGTAAGCCTTATTCCACATTTTAGAGGGTTACTTTTCTTCGGTTTAAGTCTGGAGTATTGGACCAGTTACTTGCAATAAAAATCGATCATCTTATTTATAGCCTCATTGCAAACCGGGCAAAATCCTTTAGAATTATGCAGGTTATTCATCATACAGTTAATCCAGGGGCGGTAAACACCTTTGGCGCTATATCCACCTCCTTCGTACACTCCTAATTTGTGATTATAACTGCTATCAGCAGGGGTAGGAATCGGTGTTCCGGGGGCCAGTTTGTTTTTCCATTTACTATCGAAGTTCTTTAGGGTGGTAATATTTGGCTCCCAAGGTTCTACATTGGTGGGATAGAATTCGTTATAGGCCACAACTCCTACATATTCATCTGCCAGGCCCAGAAATAGATGGCCAAACTCGTGGACATATATTTTGGAGGACGATTTTACATTATCGCTGGCACTTAAACCATAGAAATTGTAAATAGCCCCGCCACCATATTTTTTTGAATTCGAAAGGATATAGATATGATCGTAAGGAACATGGGAAGCTAAATCGCGAACAGATTTAAAATCGTAGGTAAGTTGATACCTTTCTAACCCAAAAAAGTAATATGAAGCATTTAACCGGGTATTTTTCCAGATGTTTTCACCAGGAATATCAACTCCTGTTTCAGAAGAGGGCGCCCACACCCCGCGAATATTGAATTTGGCGCTATTTTCTTTAAAGGGGGATTCTGTGAATAAGGCAGAGGCAAACTTGCTGCAATCGTTTTTAAACTGTTCATATTGATCGGAGGTATATCCTTCCGAAAGCAAAACAATGTCTACTTTTTGAGCAGGATTACCCGAATAGCTGACTTCAAATGTTTTAATTTCTTCGTGTTCTTTCTTAATAAACATGCTGTTGGTGTTCACCAAATATTCGAATTTTTTCTCAAAACCCCCTTTTTTGTTGCGGTTTAAAATTTCAATCCGGACATCTTTTTTGGGGAAAGGAAGAACCACCGACTCATTGCAGCAACGGCGGGTTTGTTTGGCTTCATCTACCGTTTGCCATTCGTTAAAAACAGTGCAATATCCGCGCGAGTAAAGTAGCTTTCCACTTTCGGAATCGTACATTTTTACATAGTTGCTCCCATAAAAATTAGAATCGATCAGGTTAACATGCGATCCTCCCCAATAGGGCTCTTCAATGAGTTCGTCAACGTAATATTCGTCGGTAACAGAGTTTCCACAATGAAAGAAATCGAAACGTAACGTCTTATTAAAGAAGTATTGGTCGAACTGAGCATCCATCTGGAAGCTTAGAATTGTCATCATTAAAGTAAGAAAGAGTGTCCTCATAAGGTTATTGCTATTAAACAGCCGAAATATAGATGTTTCAAAGCAAATTTAGTATGAATAATGTCTTTTTTTGACAGCGTAAAAAAGAGGGGAAATTGCTTTATGATGACTTGGTGGGAATTCAAATCCCGACAGCTTTAAAAGCCTGCTTATTTCAGAAATTTATAAAATACAATCAACTCGATGAAAATTTCAGTTATCCTTCAATACATTCTTTATTTTCCGGTACGCTTCTTCGAGCGAAATTTCCGGTTCAATAAAATTAAACTTACCCCAAAAAGTTTCGTCGTAATGGTTGGTTATTTCGGCAAATACATGGTTAGGTTTTACCAGATCGGCATTACGGAAACGGTTGGTTTTAACCGAGTCGGCATCGGTAATTACCAACTCCGAAACAGAGTGAAATGTAGAATTAAAGAAGCTGTATTTCTTCCTGACCCTAATTTTAATTTCTTCCCGTACATGGTGCAACTGCCACCGATCCTCAACATTTGTGTAACTCACCAGATAATATGCACCCAATACTTTTGCCCTGATTTTAGAACTTGATTTTTTTACCAAAACATTGGTGGCATAGTTTAATCCGTGCGGACTAATGCCAAATTCGGATTTTACAATTGCCAGCGATCTGGCATCGATGTATAGTTTGCCTTTGTACAAGGGGTATTCAACTTCTGGTTTCTGGTCAAACGAAATTACATAAACGGAGCCGTCATTATATTTTGTCAACCCTTCAAACTTAAAATCGTACATGTTAAAATAATCATCCGACATAAAGCTGGCGGGGTACTTTGCCAGATCAATCATTAAGCTGTTATAAATTCCACCCTGAAGTTTATACGAAACGGTGTCCATCGTTTTTACCATAGGGCTTTTTCGACTTTTAAATACAATAACCTGATCGGTTTGAAAACTGCGGTCGTAGGCGGCTTTGAATATCTTTAGTACCGCTTCCGAAATCTGGATATAGTCTGCATTTTGCTTGGATGTCTCTCTGTAAAACCCAACCTGCATCTGGGGGGAGGTGCTATAATTGGAATTCACTTTAGCGACAGCCTGGCGAATTAAATATATTGGTTCGTAATGTTTTACAATAACTTCGTTGAGTTCTATCGCTGCAGGCTGTAAGAATATTAGTTCGTTTGCGGCGAGTGCAGATATGCTTTTTGCTACCGTTTGGTATCCAATAAATGATACTATAAGAGAATCGTTTATACATCCCGATGGTATTTTTAAAGAGAAATTGCCATCCAGATTGGTTATGGTGCCTAAATTACGACGTGTAATAACTACATTGGCAAAAGGAACTGGCTTTTTATTGTTGGCATCCATTACTTTTGCTTTAATATAATAGTATTCCGAAGAATCGGTATATGGAGTAAAAACATCGGGTAATTCCTCCCCGGCAACCTTTCGGGTAATAGTTATATAATTACAAACTTCTTTAAATTGGAGCTCTTTGTTCTTAAATACATCCTGAAGAATCTGGTGGAGTGGTGCCTGGACGAATGATGCGGTTACCGGCGTCTGATCCGAAAGGATCTCAGGGTTATAGGCAAAGCTATATCCGATTGTGCCGGAAACAGTGTCCAGAAGTGCTTCGGCCGATAATTGGCGGAACTGAAACGAAAAGCGCTGGCTTAAAATGTTTTGTTGGGCTTGGGCGGAAATACTTCCCGAAAAAAGTACGATGATGATAATGTGCCTTGCCCAATTCATAAAATTAGCAGCCCGGACCGCTTATTAAATATGTTTCGCCTTGCTCGGAGACAGTAACTCCAAGTGTTTCCTGAAGTACCCTGATAATGGTGTCGAGCGATTGATTATTGAAATTAACAGTTAACCGGCATTTTTTGTATTTCTCTGCAGGTATAACAAAGTCCTTTCCATAAGCATGCTTTAAAGCGGTAATTACGTATTCCAGGTTAGCATTTTTGAAATTTAGCTGATTTGTTTTCCAGGCTATTTGATTTGAATCGAAGCTGTTATGCGATATAAGCTTTTTATTAGATTTTAAATAGGTGCCGGCATTTCCGACAGTAAGCTTAATTTTCGAAGTCTTATCGATCGAGCTGTACATTTCTACAATACCCGATTCAACAGAAACAAGCACACTGTCGCTGTTTGCATATGCCAATACATTAAACGATGTACCTACAACCCTTATTTCGGCAGTAGCAGTAAGAATAATAAATGGCTTGGCCGGATTTTTAGCTACATCAAAATAGGCCTCTCCGGTAAGCGTTACATAGCGATTGGTTATATTAAAATCTTTTTGAAAGCTGATATTTGTATTGCGGTTGAGGTATACTTTAGTACCATCGGGCAATATAACAGGTTCCTGCTGCTTGGTTAAACCGGCAGAATATTGAGTTGTTTCGTTGTGTGTTTTATTCGAAAAGAAATAGAAACCGGCAAAGCCCAGAAGTAAAATTACAGATGCCGCAGCTGCATATTGAATTAGGGCAATGCTTCTCGATTTGCTTTCTTTGGTTACCGATGCATTTATTTTTGTTTTCATTCCATGCCAACTTTTGTCAGCGCTAAATAAATCGGAGTTCTCCAAATTAGGGGTATGCTCCCACAATTGTTTTATTTTTTCAAATTCTGTTCTATTCTCTGGTAGTTCCAACCAAAGTTCTACCTCCCGCAATTCGTCTGCTGCTAATTCCCCGGAGAGGTATTTTACTAATTTAATTTCGTCCATCATAAATATCACTTAAAACTTTCTCTACTTAGATGAGTTCTTTGAAAGAAAACACCCTATATAGAATTCATAAAAATTAATCCCAAAATAAATGTACCGTAGTCTTTAAGCCGCATACGAAGAATTTTCAAAACACTGCTCATGTGTGCCTCTACCGTTTTAACCGATATTTGAAGTCTGTCGGCAATTTCCTGATACTTCAATCCCTTAAACCTGTTTAAGCTGAAAATTTCTCTCGTTCGCTCGGGAAGTTCATCGATAACACCATGAAGAATTTGATACACTTCCGTTTCTTCGAGATATTGCTGTCCTGTAACTCGTTCGGAACCCGAAAAGGTGGTGCTGTTTTCGTAGGCAAGAACAATTTTCTGGTGACGCAGATGTTTTAGGGAGTTATTATGAACCGCCTTGTATAGATACGATTTAAATGATGTGGTGAGATCGAACGAATTTCTCTTATCCCAAATGTGAAAAAAAACATCTTGCACAATTTCTTCCGCAATTTCCACTTTTTTAACATACCTGTACGAAAACATACAAAGCATCTTATAAAAATTCTTATACAGGATTTCAAAGGCAGTTTGATCACCTTTTTTTATCCTGATAAGTATTTCACTGTCGGGAAGGCTTAAAGCCATGAATTCCTAAGTTATTAGGTTAGTTGAGTTGCAATAGATGCAAAAGTATCAATTTTTATAGGTCAACCATTTAAATATTTCTTTATACGAAACTTTTTTGCCATAAAGTAGAATTCCGGTCCGGTATATTTTCCCTGCCATCCAAATTGCGCCAATAAACGAAGCGATAAGAATAAACGCCGATAGCCATATTTGCCAGGCAGGCACTCCAAATGGAATACGGGCCATCATAACAATTGGAGATGTTAACGGTATCATGGAAAACCAAAATGCAACGGGGCTATTATAATTATTTAAGGTATAAAACATTACAAATAATCCTAGCATAAGCGGTATGGTAATGGGCAGCATAAATTGCTGGGTGTCGGTGTCTGTATCTACCACCGAGCCAATAGCGGCAAAAAGAGAGCCATAAAGTAAATACCCCCCAATAAAAAAGAATATAAACCACGACACAATTTGAACAACCGGAATATCATCGAAATAGGAAAAAATCTCACTTATCGCTTCTGTGTTACCTTGATTCATTGCCGGATTTTGGGGCGCAGCTATGGTACCCGATTGGGTCATGATATTTTGTGAAGTCGCTTCGATTTTTGTGCTATTTGATTTGTGGGAAATAAAATTTTGGGCCACCGTAGAAAGAGCCATTGTCATTACAATCCATATCGAGATTTGTGTAAGCACAACCAGCATCACCCCGAAAACTTTACCAATCATTAACTGAAAGGGTTTAACCGAGGATATAATGATTTCAACAATGCGACTGGTTTTTTCTTCAATAACGCTGCGCATTACCTGGGCTCCAAACATAAAAATAAACATATATATTAGGAAACCAGCAGCATAGCTTATGATCATTAATATTTCAGTTTTACTGGCTTTTTCTCCTTTTTCTGAAATTTTAACAGATTGCACGGCAACATCTGTCTTTACACTTTCCATTATTTTATCCAGGTTTTCTATATTGAAGGTCTGGAGTTTTTTAGCTTCAATTTCTTTTTTGAGTGCATTGGAAATATGCGAGCTAAGATTCAGGTTAGGTTGATTATAATAATACAACCATACATGGCTTGGGGCATAGGTTATAGAAGGCGATATAAAAAGCAGGGCATTAAATTCCTGACTGTTTTTCAATACCTTTTTGAAGCTGTTAACAGAGATACCACTGATGTATTCGAATTTAAGGGTTTTGGTTTCGGGAATTTTATTAATAAATTCACCGGAACTATCTATTACCGCTACTTTTATCATTTCTTCGCTTTCGCGGGTCATAAGCCAGGCCGGGAGAATACTGAAGGTGGCAAAAATGAGCGGCCCCAGGAGACTCATTATTAGAAAGGACTTTTTACGAATGCGGGTAAGGTATTCACGTTTTATAATCAGAAATATCTTATTCATGGTAGCTTAATTGTTCAGGTTCGACGATTCAACAACTTTAATAAAAATATCATTCATGCTTGGGAGAACTTCGTTAAAAGAAGTAACATGAACATGCGGCAGTAAAAGGGAAAGCAATTCATTGTCCGAGGAGGTGTGTAGAATCTTTACCCGCGCATAATGAAGCCCCTTGATCTCCTTTTGTTCCAGTAATTCAAATTTCGAATTAAGCTGTTGTTGGAAAGTTTGAGGATTCCCGGCAAAAGTAATTTCGAAGATATCGGGTTTATTTTGGTTCCGTATTTCGCTTACTTCGCCCTGCAACACCACTTTCGATTTATTAATTAACGAAATATTGTCGCAAAGTTCTTCTACCGAGGCCATGTTGTGGGTCGAAAGTATTATAGTGGCGCCGTTAGCTTTCAGGTTGATAATCTCATCGCGCATTAAGGTTGCGTTGATGGGATCGAATCCGCTGAATGGCTCATCGAATATGAGAAATTTAGGATCGTGAAGAATGGTTACAATAAACTGCACCTTTTGTGCCATCCCTTTCGAAAGCTCTTCTACTTTTTTGTTCCACCAGCTTTGAATCTCAAATCGTTCAAACCAATATTTAAGTTTTACCAGGGCATCGTGTTTGCTCATTCCTTTTAACTGGGCCAGATAAAGGGCTTGTTCCCCAATTTTCATTTTTTTATACAGGCCACGCTCTTCTGGAAGGTAACCCATTTTATATACATCGTCAGGACGAAGGTTACGGTTTTGGAAAATGAGTTCTCCCTGGTCGGGGGCTAAAATCTGGTTCATTATACGAATCAGGGTGGTTTTGCCTGCGCCATTGGGGCCAAGTAATCCATATATGCATCCCTCGGGAATGTTTACCGAAACGTCGTTAAGTGCAATAAAATCGCCATACGCTTTAACAATGTTACGGGCTTCGAAAATATTCATCTGTCAGTATTTTTATTTTAGTGAAAGTCAAATAAAAACATCCATGCAAAAGGTCTTCAATTGTTGTGGTGAAGAGGTTTTGCATGGATGTTTTATTGGGTAAAGCATTGTATTTTGAATGTTATTGTTCGAAATAAGCCCTCATTCGTTCAAAAAATCCTTTATCGGCGGTGTCGGGGTTAGGCTTGAATGCTTGCGATTCGGCGAATTTTTCAAATATTTTCTTTTCTTCGCGCCCTAAATTCCGGGGAATCCAAACATTAATATTCACCAACAGGTCGCCACGGCCGTACCCGTTTACTTCAGGGAGTCCTTTACCGCGTAACCGGAGTATTTTACCAGGTTGTGTTCCCGGATCGATTTTTATTTTCACTTTCCCGTCAATAGTAGGAACTTCAATGGTGGAGCCCAAAATAGCATCGGGAATTGTAAGGTAAAGATTATATATGAGGTCGTTTCCATCGCGGATTAAGTCGGGATGTTCTTCTTCTTCAATTAATACAAGTAAATCGCCGTTAACACCTCCTCTTCGGGCAGCATTCCCTTTTCCGCTAACGGACATTTGCATTCCGTTTCCTACTCCAGCGGGGATGTTTACACTTATTACCTCAGTGTCTTTTACAATTCCTTCGCCATAACAATGTACGCATTTCGATTTTAGGATCTTCCCTTCGCCATCGCACGATGGGCAAGCCTGGGTGGTTTGCATTTGTCCCAGAAATGTTTGGGTAACGCGGGTTACCTGGCCGGTTCCACGACAAGAGGTGCAGTCGGTAAAGGCATTTCCGCCGGAAGCTCCTGTTCCACTGCAATGTGAGCAGGAAATATATTTATTTACTTTTAATTTTTTCTCAACACCCTGGGCTATTTCCTGCATGTTAAGTTTTACCTTCACACGAAGGTTCGAGCCCCTGTTCACATGGCGCGAGCGACGACCTCCACCGGAGCTGCCGCTAAATCCACCAAATCCAAATCCGCCAAAAATATCGCCAAAGTGTTCGAAAATATCATCCATCGACATTCCGCCACCATTAAATCCTCCACCTCCTGAAGCGCCACTTACTCCGGCATGGCCAAACTGATCGTAACGGGAGCGTTTTTCGTCATCACTGAGAATTTCGTATGCTTCAGCAGCCTCTTTAAATTTCTCTTCCGATTCTTTGTCGCCCGGGTTTTTGTCTGGATGAAACCGAATAGCTTGCTTACGGTAGGCTTTTTTAATTTCCTCCTTGCTTGCATTCTTGTTTACTTCCAGTATTTCATAAAAATCTCTTTTTGCCATATCCTGCTGTTTTACCTCACAATAATACGAAATTTATTCTCCTACAACTACTTTTGCATAACGGATTACCTTGTCGTGCAGGTAGTACCCCTTTTGAACCACATCAACCACTTTCCCTTTCAGGCTTTCGTCGGGAGCAGGTATTTTGGTTATGGCTTCATGAAGATCAGTATTAAATTCCTCGTTTTGCGCATCAATTACTTTAACGCCTTTTTGACTGAGCGTGTCCGAAAATTTTGTATAGATAAGGGCAATGCCTTCTTTAACAGCAGTTACATCCGAAACGTTTTCCATGGATTTGATGGCTCTGTCGAAATCGTCCATGATAGGGAGGATGCTGATAAAAATATCTTCGCCGGCAGTTTTTATCATATCCATTTTCTCGCGCATGGTGCGTTTACGGTAGTTATCGAAATCGGCTGACAGGCGGACATATTTCTCCTGCCAATCCCTCACTTGTGTCATCAGTTGTTCTTGCGCATCCGGTGCAATTCCCGATTCTTTTTCCGAAGAAACTTCCGAAGTTGCCTCTTCAGTTTCGATGTCTGTCATATTTTCAGATGTAGCGGAGGCGTTTTGGGAATTTTTGTCACTTTTTTCGGCGGTTGCTTCGGTGTTTAATCCTTCTTGAGTGGGTGCTTCTTCTTTTGTATTGGCTTTGCTTTTATTTCTGGACATTATCTTATTCTTTAAAAATTTCATACTCTGTGTCAATATTGCTTGTGGTTAAACAAATATACTGCCAAATAGGAATTAGCGTCAATTTGGCACAAAAAAACCCGAAGGGATGCCTTCAGGTTTAAGAGGGTTGAATTATGACAATTATTTTTTAACAAACGATTCGAGCTTGGCTGCAAGATCACTGCCCCGTAAATTTTTTGCAATTATTTTACCGGTTCCGTCTATCAAAAAGTTTGCAGGGATACCTTCTACTTTGTAAATAGCAGCGGCTTTTGATTCCCATCCTTTTAAATCGCTCACATGGTAAGGCCAATCCAGTTTATCTGCTTTAATGGCATTTACCCAATTTGGTTTTGCTTTATCGAGCGATACGCTGTAAAGTGTAAATCCTTTGCCTTGTTTAAATTGTTTGTCTTTGTACTTTTGATAAGCATTTACCACCACTGGATTTTCGGCTCTGCAAGGAGGGCACCACGAAGCCCAAAAGTCGACTAATACGAGTTTTCCACGTAAAGAAGACAGGCTAATTTCTTTGCCGTCGGGACTAACAAATTTTAACTCAGGGGCAATATTTCCAATTTCTATTCCTGTTTGAGGTGCATATGCCGAAACTGCCGGAGTAGCATTTTCAGTTGGTCCAAATGCACGAAAGGTGATAAGTGTAAAAATGATTATTGATTGTAACATAAGCTTTATTTATTTTGATATTAAACAGATTTTGATTTAAAAAGTT
>Ga0316608_1000081_pt1 | contig 52224 bp, 40 predicted proteins | sample MIS2016152B_MG_FD_207673 | JGI IMG/M metagenome (GOLD analysis project Ga0316608, IMG submission 207673) | Microbial mat bacterial communities from Middle Island sinkhole, Lake Huron, Michigan, United States - MIS.2016.152B | ecosystem: Environmental > Aquatic > Freshwater > Lake > Sediment... | reverse complement strand
CTTAATGGAAGATTGCAAAATTGCAAAATTAATGCTATCATCAATAATTGGTGAAAATATCGATGAATTAACATTTCTACCTCAAGAGTTCATAAGTGATATCGACAAATCAAAAATTACCAAACCGACAAAGAAAAATAGAAAAAGAAAATCGATATTAACGGTTTATCGTCTTGATTTTTCCGCTAAAATTAAAACAGCAGAGGGATTTAAACAAGTCATAATTGAACTACAAAAAGCGAAATTTCATACAGATATAATGCGATTTAGAAAATACCTGGGTGAACAACTTGCTAATAAAGAAAATACGCAAAAAATAAAGATAAAAGATAAAATTCGTAAAACGGGGATACCTATAATCAGCATTTATTTTCTTGGACATAAATTAGACCATACTACTGCAAGTGCTATTGGCGTAAATCGCCTGTATCGAGACCTTATGTCGGGAGAGATCATAGAGACGAAGGAAAATTTCATAGAAAGCTTAACCCATGACAGTTATGTAATACAAATACCTTATTTGACGGATAAACGCCGGAATGATTTAGAAATATTATTAAGTGTTTTTGACCAAAAAAATGTCATAGATAGCGAACATCATATTTTAAATGTCGATGAAAAAAAATATCCTGAGAAATATCGTACCATAATAAGAAAATTACAAGAGGCAGTCCAAAACAGCGAAATAAAGAAAAAAATGGTATTGGAAGATGGAATCATTGACGAATTAGAAGATATGGAACGTGAAATTGAAGGACTGGAAATGAAAGTAGAAGAAGTGGAACATGAAAATGAACTCGTCAAAAATGAAAATGAGCAAGTCAAAAGAGAAAATGAAGAATTACAAAAAGAATTAGAAAGAATGCGTAAATTACTGAATGATAAAAAATAAAATGCACTTATCGTGATTTTAATTGGTACATCACCACATCACTAAATACAGTCATTATTTGTTTCCTTTTCTTCTCCATGTCCCCTGAAATAAAATTTCTGAGAATATTTCAAAGAAAAACATTATGTTCGCATGCAAAATATAAAAAGGAATTATGGGGCTTAATCGTTATATACCAATGAATTTGCTTCGAAAAAATTCAATTTTTTTTATACCAGAATGAATTCTTTCTTTAAAAGTAACTTTGAATAATGATGAAGTTGGTTCTTTTTGCCAAAGTATTGGTTTTATGTCTATTTATAGTTTTTACCTCCTGCACAACAACAAAGAACCTTATCTATTTCAAGGATCACAATAATCCTATTGCAAAAGAAGGATATATTCTCACAGCAAGGAAAGCTTCCCTCATCAAACCTTATGATGAATTGTATATTAGAGTTTCGAGCTATGATGAAAAGATGTATAATTTTTTCAATCCTGAAAATTTACTTCGAAGTACAGTAAACCTTGAGTATTACGCGTATAATGTGAATGATTCAGGCTTTATCCTTTATCCGTTTATCGGAAAGTTAAAGGTCGGCGGACTCTCCATTGAACAGGCCCAGGATAGTATGCAAAAAAAACTGGAAGAAATGATCGAAAAGCCTTTTGTCACAATTAAATATATAAATAAATCATTTACCGTTTTGGGAGAGGTTTATAAACCAGGCAGATACCTTATTGCGAAAGATCAACTCACTCTTTTAGAGGCGCTGGGGATGGCCGGAGATCTTACAGATTTTGGTGATCGCCAGCACATTACTTTATTACGCTCTGAAAATGATACACTTCGCTATCATTATTTTGATTTGCAGAAACGGGATATAGTCGAATCGCCTTATTACTTTCTGAAACCCGATGATGTTGTTTATGTAGAGCCGCTTAAAACAAAATTTTGGGGAATAAAATCATTCCCATTTGGATTGGTATTAACATCGGTAACAACATTAATTACCGTTTTAGTTTTTATGAAAAATTATTGATGAATTTTGGAAAATCTTGAATTTTTAAAACAAGAAGAAAAGCTAGATATTCAATTATATCTTTTTAAGGTATTGAGGTTTTGGCCTTTCTTATTGATTACTCTGCTGATTTCATTGACAGGTGCATATTTTTATAACAAATATACCCCTTCAGTGTACAGCGGACAAACTTCGGTGATGATTTTCGAAAGTGATAATACTTACAGATCAAATAGAGGCCCTGCCAATATTATGGAAGGATTTGGCATGTTCTCAAAAAAAATCAACATTGAAAATGAAATCGGAATTTTGCAATCTCTGACCTTGTCCAAAAATGTCATGGTCGATCAGAAACCTTATTGTACCATTTATCAAAAAGGCTTCTTAAGCAATACTGAATTCTATCATCCTAAACCCTTTGAAGTTATATTTGACACCTCGAAATTGCAGTCCCTTTTTGTAGAGTTTGAGGTCGAAATTCTTTCCACCAGTAATTTTCGATTGAAATCTATAATGGAAAATCCTCGTCAATACAATTATCTCATTCACAAGAAGATTTCAAAAGCTGGAAAAATACAAATCGACGGTGTGTATGATTTCGATAAAAGTATAGAAAACGACTATTTTTCTTTTGCCCTTCATAAGGACTCGCTTCATACAGAAAAATATGTTGGACAAAGCTTCTTTTTCAAATTCAATGATCCCCATACCCTCGCACAAGAGATGAAGTCTAAATTGAATATCAGTCCTTTAAGTGAAGAATCTTCGATCTTGTCCATTTCTATCACCGGCTCAAGTCCTTACAAAATAGCCGATCTTTTGAATTCTTTGATCAAAGTTTACATGGATAAAAATTTGGAACGCAAAAACAAAATAGCTCAGAATACCATATTTTTTATCAATGAACAATTAGAAAATATTACAGATTCGCTCCATTTTACGGAGAAACGTCTTCAGGATTTTAGGACATCCAATGATATTATGGACTTGAGTTACCAAGCTCAATTGTTGCTGCAAAAAATGCAAGAATTAGACAGAACCCGAAGTGAATGGAAGTTGAAAATCGAATATTTTAATTATCTTAAAAATTATTTAAGTCAAGGGAAAGGTTTTTCTGAAATGGTTGTGCCTTCGACAGTTGGTATTCAGGATGATTTGCTAAACGAATTGTGCAGTGAATTAATAAAATTATATTTGGAGAAAAACGCTCTTGCGAACTCTGATAAACAAAAGAATCCCTATATCAACTCTTTGAACCAAAAGATAGAAAGTACCAAAAGATCGGTTGTTGAAAATTTACGAAATACACAAAATTCTGCCGAAATTTCCCTTAAAGATATTGAAATGCGCATTAAATTGTTGGAAAATGAAATTGACAAATTGCCCCGCAAAGAAAGAGAATTATTTGGCATTGAACGACAATTTAAAATCAATGATGCAATTTATACTTTTTTGCTACAAAAACGAGCCGAAGCCCAGATAGCCAAAGCCTCTAATCTACCGGATTACGAGATTGTTGAACCCGCAGATGCTGCAAATTGCTATACGATTTCACCCAGAACAAAGGTGAATTATCTCATGGCGTTTTTATTAGGTTTGGCTTTACCTATTTTTTTTATTATTTCTTATTATGTATTTAATGATAAGATTTCCGAAAAATCAGATATAGAGAAAATTTCTAAAGCTCCTATTGTGGGATATATTCAAAATAACCATGGCGATACACTTTGCGTGGTGAGCGAAAAGCCCAAATCTCCTATAGCAGAATCTTTCCGCTCATTACGAACCAATTTGGATTTTTTCTTTCAAGGAGAGCAACAAAAAACTTTTCTGATAACGTCCTCCATCGGGAGTGAAGGCAAAACTTTTAATAGTGTGAATCTGGCCGCTGGTTACCGCTTAATGGGGAAAAAGGTAATAATTTTAGGCTTCGATTTACGAAAACCCTCTTTGGCAAAAAACACAAATTTATCACTCGAAATAGGCATAAGTAATTACTTGTCTTCTGAGGTAGATTTGGAGGATCAAATTCAAAAATTCAAAACGAATGAAATTGAATTTGACATCTTGGGTTCAGGGCCTGTACCCCCTAATCCTGTAGAAATGATTGCATCAGCAAAAACAAAACAAATGTTTGAATATCTAAAATCGATTTACAACGTAATCATTATAGATTCTCCTCCTATCGGTGTGGTAACTGATGCCAATCTCCTGATGAATTACGCTGACTTATGTATTTATATTGTAAGACAAAGATTTACACCTAAAAAAGTTTTTGCTTCCATCATAAAAGATCTTAGCGAAAATCCTAACCTGCGAATAGCATTCTTAATCAATGATCTTGAGTTTGGCACAAGCCGATATAGTTACGGATATGGATATCGCTACGGTTATGGATATGGTTACCGCTACGGATATGGATATGGTTACGATAGCGATGAAAAAAACAAGCGGAAATGGTCTATTTTATACGCTTTCAAAAGGATCAGAAGGAAATTGAAAAGGAAATGAAAGAATCAAAGAATAGAAACCTATGAATGTATTAAATAGAATATTGAAACTTTCGTTGATTGTTTTTATTGGCAATTCGGGTTCTGCTATTCTGAGTATTGTTACCACGTTTTTATTAACACATTTCCTGAGTCTTAGGGACTTTGGGATTATTGTTTTAGTACAAACTTATTCTACTGTTATTCAGCAGGTTTTTGGAATCCAAAGCTGGCAATCGCTAGTGAAATATGGATCTATTCAACTTGAGGCGAAACAACAATCCAACTATTTAAAAATTCTTCAGGTTGGATTTTTTCTCGATGTTTTGGGGGCTATTTTAGCTTTTTTTGCTTCTATTTTATTTATTTTCTTTCTGGGTAAGATTTTTAGTATTCCACAAAATGAGTACCTTTTGGTTTACATTTATTCTATCGGAATATTATTTCGCTTAACGAGCTTTCCTTTTGCATCCCTAAGACTTGCAAATAATTATAAACAATTAAATTACTACCAAATTCTCTTGGCACTCCTGAAATTACTGAGTGTTTCTGCTTTATGTTTCCTTTCAGAAATCGATAAATTTAGTGTAATCATTGGATTTGTTATTTGTGAAAGTCTTGCATTTCTCTATTTATTTTATGTTTCTGTGCAAAATTTAAATATGCCCAATCCTTGGAACTTATTTTTTAATTTCAACGGACTGTTTCTCTTTACAAAAAGAAACTTAAAACTAATACGGTATTCGATTAATACCAGTTTGAGCGCATCCGTTATTGGCATTACGAGGCAGATTGATGAACTGCTGATTGGTGCTTTGCTTAACCTCGAATCGGTGGGCATATATAAAATTATCAAAATACTTTCTACTTCGATCAACAAAATTATTGATCCCCTATATATCGTTATTTTCCCTGAATTTAATAAATTGATTGCAAAGAAAATGACCAGAAGTATTCAAATGATTTTGTCAAAGCTCACGTTATATTCCTTTATCGTTGCCGGATGCATCTTTCTTACAATCATTTTTGGTAAAACGTATTTGCTTGATTTATTCTTAAATAGTAAACAGCCCCTTGCATATATTGCATTACCTATTTATTTTATCGGAATTTCCGTCCGGATGATTTTTTTCTACGCACATCCGCTTGCACTTGCTTATGAACTTGACAGAGAAGTTTTTGTTATCAATTGTATAGATTCAATTATCTACATGATATTGTGCTATAATTTAACCCTACAATCCGGATTTTTGGGTTCCGCTATCGCATTTTGTTTTTCATCTGTTTTTGCAATTGCTGCCAGAATGCTTGTTTTACAATTAAAGACCAAAATATTCACCTTAAAAATTAAGGACTATGCCTAAATTGAAAACTGTTTTTTCGTTGCTATTTGGAAATCCACAACAGAAATATGAATCCAGATTTAAATTGCTAAGTTACTTGGCTCATAAATGGGGCTTTAAGGTGTACAATATGAACCTTGCATGGCATAAGGATGTTGAATATCTTAATGATTTCAAAGGATTTAGTGGTGGTGGAAAGGATGTTCATGACCGAAAATTTGTTCTTTACCATTTATCGAAGGCATGTAAGCATCTGGAAGCAAATACTGCGGAGTGCGGTGTATATAAAGGAGCAAGCAGTTATCTTATTTTGAAGGCCATGCAGAATTCAAAGCAGAGAACGCACTTTGTTTTCGATTCTTTCGAAGGATTGTCTGTTCCCGAAAAGAATGATAAACCAGATAATCTTTATTCATTTCATTGGAAAGAAAATGATTTGAGTATTGCAGAAGAAATTGTACATAAAAATCTTATTGAGTTTCAACATGTTATTTTGTTAAAGGGTTGGATACCAACCAGATTTGACGAGGTGAAGGAGAATAAGTTTTGTTTTGTCCACATTGATGTTGATTTGTATCAACCTACGTATGATTCGTTTGCATTTTTTTATGAACGTACGGTAAAAGATGGAATGATCGTATGTGACGATTACGGATTCGAATCATGCCCTGGCGCACGTAAAGCAATGGACGACTTTTTTAAAGATAAACCTGAGCACATCATACATCTTTCTACCGGGCAATCTTTCGTAATTAAACAATAAAAACAAATTTTATGTGTGGAATTTTCGGTCATACAAATTTTACGGAAGAGAATCTTGATGCATCGCGTCAGGCGCTTCACACATTGAAGCATCGAGGACCCGACCAATGGAACGATTGGTGGCACGAAGGTGTTTATATGGGTCACAGAAGGCTGAGCATAATGGATCTTTCTGAAAATGGCAAGCAACCTATGATTGATAAAGATCATGGAGTTGCAATTACTGTCAATGGCGAAATTTATAATTTTAAGGAAATTAAAAAAATACTTAACAATAAATATAATTTTCGAAGTAATTCGGATTCGGAAGTTGTTCTCTATGCTTACATTGAATGGGGCATTGATGGCTTACTAAACCGAATAGACGGAATTTTTGCCATTTCAATCTATGATTTTGTAAAAAACAAAATTTACTTAGTGAGAGATCATGTTGGAGTTAAACCATTGTACTACAGTTTAATAAACAAAGCCCTTGCTTGGGCATCTGAACTAAAATCCATAATGGAACTTTATGCGGAAAGATTGCCGGAAACTGATTATACCGCACTTTATGATTATTTAACTTACTTATATATTCCTGCACCCAAAACGCCTTATAAAAACATTTTTAAGCTTGAACCTGCTACTTATATCGAATTTGATCTTGCTCAAAAATCGTTGCTTAAAAAACGTTATTGGACTCTGAATGTCAATACAGTTAAAATAAACCCGAAGGACGCCTCTAAACGCCTGATCGATTTGTTAAGAAATCAAATTAAGGCACAAATGATGAGTGATGTGCCTGTGGGGTTTTTCCTGAGTGGAGGTATAGATTCAAGTAGTGTTGTTGCCTTGGGAGCTGAAGTTTCCAATAAAATTCATACCTATTCTATTGGATTTGAAAATTCTACTGAGGATGAAACTCCTTTCGCACAATTGCTTGCTAAACGGTATAAAACCCATCATCATGAAGAAAAATTGAGCATCGAGACCTCACAAGCTTTGCTGAAAAACATGAAGGAATGGTTCGATGAACCATTCGCAGATACATCAGCACTGCCTACTTTTCTTGTGTCAAAATTCGCTCGAAAATCGGCAACGGTTGTTCTAACTGGCGATGGAGGTGATGAACTATTTGGAGGATATCGCTGGTATGCCCTTTTCGAAGAGTATTCGAGGGGTTTTGGTATTAAGTTGCCTTTTCTGAAGTATTTGTTTAGCAGCTCTAGCTTACAAAGGGGAAACTCGTTATTATCAAAAGCTACAAGGCAAATTAATTATCGTTTCATTTTGTCGCCTTTTGAGATTTACGCTAAACTACTTGGAGGCATGATTCATGCAGAAAAACGAAAGTACAGAAAGATGTGGAATATTGATCCAAAATATGATTCATATTGGTATTTTAAGCAATTTTACAAGGCAGAACTTCCTCTTAAAAAACGCTTGCAATACCTTGATTTTCATACGTATTTGCCAGATGATATTCTCACTAAAGTTGACAGGGTGAGCATGGCCGTTGCACTCGAATGCAGAGTTCCATTGCTGGGGAAAGATTTGGTTGAATTTGTGTTTTCTCTGCCTGAAGAGATTCGATTGCCACATGGAATTCCTAAAGGTTTGTTAAAAGAAAGCATGAAGGGATTTCTCCCGGAAAAAATTCTGAATAAAAGAAAAAAAGGATTCAGTATTCCGCTAAAGGACTGGCGAAAAAAGATTATTGGAAGTTATCAAAATAAGCAATTATTTTTACTGCACGAAGTATTTAAATCATTATAAAGAAAATGAACAATTATTGCATAAGACCCGATTATAAGCCAAATAAATTAAATCTAACGCTTGACGATATTTCTGGCCAAACATACTGGAATTCAGATAGATTAAAATCTGCTTTATATTACCAGTATTATGTTTATCAAATAGCATACAGATTATTGAAAGAAAAAAAGCTAAACTCCGTTTTGGATATGGGTTGTGGAATTGCCAGAAAATTGGAGGCTATCCACAAACATTTACCCGATTTGGAAATTTCAGGAATAGACCAAAATTCTGCCATCGAATTTTGTATTAAAAACTATTCTTATGGAAAATGGTATGCTACAGATCTTGGCAAACCTATGTTTTTTCCGGAAATAAGTCCGGATCTTATTATATGTTCCGATGTTATTGAGCACTTTCCCGATCCTGATATCTTGTTGAATTATATTAAGTTATATACAAAAGCGAATACACTTGTTTTGATTTCAAGTCCAGAAAGAATTTATCTACACGGTATGGATGTCGATTCACCTTCGAACAAAAATCATATAAGAGAATGGAATTTTGTGGAATTCGAAAATTATATGAAAGAGAGCAGATTTTCTGTTTTGGAGCACAAATTGTGTTTGCCCGCAAAATTAAATTTTTCCAAGATTGCATATCATGAAATTTTTAAAAGGTGGTTGAAGGGCCAGAAATTATTTTATAACCAATATGTTTTGCTAAAAGTATCTTGATGTTCGAAGCTAAATTAAATTTCAATTTATGAAGATTTTATATTTATATGGACAAAGCTTACCTTCCCGTTCGGCAAATAGCGTTAATGTGATGAAGATGTGCAATGCTTTTATAGCTTTGGGGCATCAGGTTACTATATTGACGGGTAAACTATTAGAAGAGCCATCAAAAATATTTAGTCAGTATAAAATTGATTCAAATATTAATTTGCAAACTGTTGATTTCTCTATTTTTTTTAAAAACTTAAAATTATGGAAGATAGCCGGCATTGTGAAGCTGATTAAAGCCAACAAACCAGATTTGCTATATACCAGAAATATTAAAGCGGCAATAATCCTGTCTTTTTTAGGTTTTAAAATCATTTATGAAGTACATGGCAATATATTTGAGAAGAACAGTTTTATTATGAAAATCACTAAACAAAAGTTATTGTGTAATAAAAATATTTTAAAAATAGTTGTAATCTCAGAAGCTTTAAAATTATTGATAGGAAAAAACAAAAATATTTTCAACAAAACGATTGTGGCGCATGATGCTGCTGATGAACCTTATTCTAACGAGAAAATTGAATTACCGGATCAATCTAAGTACGCACTTAAGGTTGGTTATACTGGTCATTTGTATAGTGGAAGAGGAATTGATCTGATTTTGGATATTGCCGAAAAGATTCCCGATATGGCGTTTTATTTGGTAGGTGGCACAGAAGCAGATATAAATCATTGGAAGAAAATTGTGAAAACTGAAAATGTTTATTTTTTGGGTTTCATTCTGCATAAAGAGATTGAAAAATTTCAAAACTCTTTTGATATTTTACTTGCACCTTATCAGAAAAATGTTGCAATTTCAGGAAATGCAGGTAATACTGCAGCATTTATGTCGCCATTAAAAGTGTTTGAATACATGGCCAGTAATAAAGCAATGGTCATTTCGAATCTACCTGTTTTATCTGAAGTTCTTGACCGCACAATTGCAATAATGCCAAAATATGATGATCGCGAACAATGGATTGAGGCATTGAACTCACTACGGGATGAAAATTTGCGCAATACATTGGCAAATAGTGCCTACACCCGTTTTATTCAAAAACATACTTGGTATGAAAGAGCTAAAGGTATTTTCGCTTCTGTATCAAACTTTAAACCAGTAAATTAAACTCAATGAAAAAACAAGCCATTATCAAACCTATTATAATTTTAGGAATTGGTCGATGCGGTTCAACGATTGTTCATAAAATAATGAAAGAAGCCAATCCATTTGCTTGGTTTACTGGTTCGTTAGACAAATACCCAAACCAGGTTTGGATCAACAGACTTCGAATGCATCTGGCTGATTTTCCATTTGTTGGAGAATTCTTGCATAGCAGAGATCCAAGCGAATCATACAATTTCTGGGAACTGAACTGCAAAGGATTTCGCAGACCTTGCAGAGACCTTAATGCAGAGGATGTTACAAATTTCAATGTAAAAAATCTTCACAAGGCTTTTGAACAAACTTTGACAAAAACACGAAAAAGACTACTAATTAAAATAACAGGATGGCCAAGAATTGGTTTTCTGAAACAAGTATTCCCAGATGCTAAGTTTATTTTGATTCATCGAGATCCAAGAGCTATTGTTAATTCCATGATCAAAACCACTTTCTGGGATGGATGGGGCGGTCCTTCAAATTGGCGATTTGGAGAACTTAGTCAAGTTTATCATGAATTGTGGATGAAGCATCATCGTTCTTTCATTGCATTGGCTGGTATTCAGTTTAATATGTTTATGGATGCATACCGCGTTTCTAAAGCCCTCTATCAGAATGATTCTTTTCTCGAAATGAAATACGAAGATATTTGTGCAAACAAGTTAGATGCTTTTCAAGATCTATTTGAATTCTCAGAAATAGCGTGGAATGATAAATTGCTGAAAAAAATTGAAAAGTATTCATTAACCGATTTCGATTTTAAATGGAAACAAGATCTGACTACAGTTCAGCAGAATATTTTAAATAATGTATGCGATAGAGAATTAAACTATTTAGGATACAAAAAGGAGTAATATGATTCTGATACCCGATTTGAACAGGAAAATTGCCCTTAAAATGTTGTGTTTCCTTTCAGTTTTTTTTATTTTTATTAGAGCAAATCAAATTGTATTGCCCGCCATTGCATTTTTCTCTTTTGTAGTAATTGTAATTTTTCCTAGGACAGATCGTATTTTTGATCGGTTTGTCATTTTCGCTGCTGCTTTATTTTTTAGTTCTTTGTTGGGAGCTATAATTCTTGATTTTCAGTTGGCACGATTTGGTTTTTCTTATCTTCTTTATGTTTTCCCTTTATTTACAGGCATAACTTTTTATTATTCAAATATAACAATCCAAACCATTGAAAGATGGATTACAGTTTATTGCATCTTGAATTTTGTTATATTTTCAATTCAGATTATCTCCTATGGCTCTTTTTTAGCAGGAGACCATGTTTTTGGGTTAATTGGAAAACAGGACACATCTCACACAACAGGTATTGTCATGTCGCTTACAAGTGTTTTCTGGGTCTATCTTTTCCAGCACACTAAGAAGATCAAGCACTTGTTTTTTTTTCTGCTCACATTGATTTTTACAGCCATGACTGGTGTTACCCATGGTATATTTGCCATTATGATCGCCATTTCTATTGTCGTCATATTTATGTCGGGTTTTCGTTCAAAACTATTTCTTGCCATAACATTTATCATATCGGTGATTTATTTAAATGTTATTTCTACCATACTTGGCGGAAATTTTTTTACAGGAATATCCAATATGGATCGCTTTGTGAAGGGTGATTGGAATTACCTTTATCGTAATAGAGTATTGAAAATAAAAGCTTTCGAAATAGGAATCAACCATATTTCGACCCGACCATATCATTTGTTTTTTGGCGTTGGATTTGGCAATTATAATGACAGAATTAGTGCAATCGCATTGATTGAAAATTATAGTCCCAAGATGCGTCAACTTTTAAAATTACGACCTTCTCAATTGTCTTTGACATTACTGGGAAAGAACTGGTATTCAAAGTCTGTTTCAAACAAATTCTTTTCAGACTTGCTCTCCATTATTGTTGAAACGGGTTTAATTGGGCTTTTTATATTTATATTTGCCATTTATAAAGTTTATAAGTCATACCATTTTTCTATTGAAAAATTATATGCTTTATTTCTAATTATATACATCATTTTGTTGGGTGTAATTGAAAATTGGTTGCAATACCCCCAGGTATCAGCTTTATTTGCATTGATCCTTTGTATTTTGCTTAAGATAGACAAAGAAAAGATACAATTGCTTAAAAAATCAAAAATGATTCATTTATCTTAAAAAACGAAATAACTCAATGAAATTAAATAAGCTTTCTGTTTTTTTGTTTCATCCTACGATTCAATACAAGGGAGAACTTTTTGTAAAACCGCATCACGGCAAATTTATTGATGAAATATCAACAAATTTTCACAAAGTATTCCTCATCGCCCCCTTTATCAAAGAACGTAATTTTCCTGAATGGTTAGTGGTTGATGGAAAACCTATTTATGATTATCAGTTTAAAAACAAAAAAGTATTTCTTGTTAAATCCTTTTATCAAAAACTTTTATATCCTTTGCGTTTCTTTCTATATATTTATTACTTAGTTATTTCAAACCGGTTGTTGTTTTTTGTACCTTCGGTTTCTTTGGTTGTGATGTTTCCATTTTTATTTTTGCTTAGAAAAAAATATTTTTGTTATGTAGCAAGCGAGCCTTCTACTTTTTTTGACTCCAAAATTGAATCCCGTTTTTTTGCAGGTTTTTTAAATAAAATTTTTTCTTTGGCTTTGTCCCATTCCAATGGAATTTTGGCCACAGGCAATCGTAATTTTTCCCGGTGGAAAAACAAAACAAATGTTTTAAGAGTTAATCCTCTGTTGAATTTCGATTTTGAAAATATAATTGTTCATCAAATGCTGGAAAAGGATGAAGATTCTTTTATTTTTGCTGGAGCAATTACACCCAATAAGCGTGTAATGAAAATCGTTGAAACTATTGCTCTGATAAAAAAGAATAAGCCAAATGTGTACCTCGATATCGTTGGAAACTATAGTGAAGAAAACTATTCATATTTTGAGCAAATAATTTCATATATTCAAAAAAATAATTTGAAGGAAAACGTTCAATTGCATGGCTATATTCATGATACAGAACATTTATCATTCCTTTATAAAAAAGCTAAATTTCTGATTTTAGTATCTGAATATGAAGGTTTTCCAAAAGTTATTTGGGAAGCAATGGCGCATCAGTGTGTGCCAATTTTATCGAATTTACCAAGCTTTAAGGGTATTCTGGTAGCGAATGAAAACTGTTTTTTTGTGGAAAATGATATTGAAGAGGAAATATGTAAAGTCATCATGGAAACTCCCCAGGAGGTATTCAGAAATATCATAATGAACAATATGAAATTTGTTCAGAATATGATTCAAACGAAGCCTTCCACACAATTTCTTCAGTTGCTTAATTTTAAATAAGTCAAGATGAAACCTCAAGTAAATAAAGAAATTTACCGAAGCAAGGATTATATGTCTGTGGGGCGCTTTATGAGCTATCATCATCAAATTAAAATACTTATGAGTTTGCCGGAATGTGATAGCTTTTGCGAAATTGGAAAGGGAAATGGAATTACTTCCGCACTCATGCAGAACTTCGCATACAACATTACCTGTGTTGATTTTGATGCCGATTTGAAACCTGATATTGTTTGTTCTATTTTTGAATTAGACAAAATTGACAAGAAGTTCGATGTAGTTGCGGCCTTCGAAGTATTGGAGCATCTCCCTTTCGACAAGTTCGATGAAGCATTGGAGAATATGGCACTTATTTCTAATAAATATATCGTTCTTTCATTGCCTTATTCCGGTATAACATTGAAGATTGAGCTCTATCTTTCAAAATATGGAGAAAGATTCATGCGCTTTATTAAGCGAATTCCTTTATGCTGGAAAAAGCATCATTTTGATGGTCAACATTACTGGGAGCTTGGGAAAAAGGGTTTTTCAGTAAAAAGAATCAAATCGGTTTTGAAAAAGCATTTTATTTTACAATCGGTTCAATTTTTTGGTTATAATCATTCACAGATATTTTTTATATGCGAAAAAAAATGAAATTATTAAGGAAAATACTTTATCCGCTATACCATAAATTCCAAGTATATAAAAGGAAGCGTTATTTTTTGAATAATTTAAATATGAATCCTTTACGTATTGTTGTAGGGTCAGGCAAATATTATGAAAAAGCTTGGCTACCAACCGATATCGAGTATCTGAATATGCTGGAATTGAATGATTGGTTGAAATATTTTCAACCCAATTCCATTGATGCTATCCTTTCTGAGCATGTATGGGAGCATCTCACTGAGGAACAGGGACAAATTGCTGCAAATAATTGTTTTGAGTTTTTAAAGCCCGGTGCTTATCTTAGATTGGCCGTTCCAGATGGCTATCATGCAAGTAAGGATTACATTGAATATGTAAAACCGGGTGGAAAGGGACCTGGTGCAAGTGACCATAAAATTCTTTATAATTTTGATACCTTGCAACTGATGCTCGAAAGGGCTGGTTTTCAAGTTTTGTTGATAGAAGGTTATTTAAAAGATGGTATCTGGATTGAAAAACCATGGATGACCGAAGACGGCATGATTAAAAGATCAAAACGCTATAAAAAAATGTCACCGGATCGTTCATTTCAAATAACATCTATTATTGTAGATGCCTGCAAACCTTTAATTTGAGCTTTTGACATTTTTTGTTCAAAACTTGTTTGTAATCTTTTTTTGAATTCATTTGTAATTCAATATATTTGCCACAAGATTTTTTATTAATTCGAATATATCAAGAACATTAAACTAATTAATATGGCAAATAAGGTATCAAACCCCGATTCTGAAATCATTTGTAAATGTTTGGAAATTAGCAAAGGAGATCTAAAAAAAGCAATATTAAGCAAAGGTCTGACTTGCATTGAAGATGTACAAGATTCTACCGAAGCCGGAACAGGTTGTGGCAGTTGCATCGATGAAATTGAAGAACTGCTGGTAAAAACAAATAAATAAAACTAAAATTTTAAAAATGTATTCAAATTCCCCGGAATCATGGGAATGCTGTTTAAGAAAGCATGTATATTATTTTGAGTAATAATTTTATGAAGCCTGATTTTCCACCAAGAAAAATCAGGCTTTGTTTTATAAAAAGAGCCACAATTAAAAAATAAATTTAGATTTGCAAAATATCTAATCTTCATAGTTAGGTGAAAGTAAGTGTTGTCTTAATTAACGAAATTTTTTTGAATTCTTAGTGTAATGTTTATGTACAGAACTGACAAATATAAAGATTAAAATGGAAAAAAAAACGATTGGAAATTACAGATGGACAATATGCGCTCTGGTATTTTTCGCTACAACAATTAATTATTTAGACAGGCAAGTTATCAGTCTTCTCAAGGACGACTGGCTTGCGAAGGAATTTCATTGGACAGAATTGGATTATTCCAATGTGGTGATTGCTTTTCAATTTGCTTATGCAATCGGAATGCTGGGTGCTGGTTGGATTATAGACAAAATTGGAACTAAGTTGGGATATGCATTTTCGCTAATTTTTTGGAGTATCGCAGCAATAGTACATGCCTTTGCAACAAAAACGTCCAACTTCATTGCAGCCCGCATATTTCTTGGAGTTAGTGAAGCAGGAAATTTCCCGGCAGCCATAAAAACAACCTCTGAATGGTTTCCAAAAAAGGAGCGTGCTTTGGCCAATGGTATTTTTAACAGTGGAACCAATGTAGGTGCTATTATTGCTCCCCTCACAGTGCCAGCAATAGCAGTGGCTTTTGGTTGGCAATGGGCATTTATTTTGACCGGTGCTATCGGTTTGCTTTGGTTGATTTTTTGGTTCTGGTTATACGAAATCCCTGCACGTCAAAAAAGACTTTCGAAGGCGGAATTAGATTATATTCAAAGTGATTCTTCCGCTGAAGAGCTTGAAATTGAAAAAAATGCCGACAAAGTAAAATGGACTAAAATTCTTGGTCTCAGGCAGACTTGGGCTTTTGTTGCGGGCAAATTTTTTTCCGATCCTGTTTGGTGGTTTTTTCTGTTCTGGTTACCTTCATTTCTCAATAAACAATATGGAATGACAAAAACAGATGTTGCTTTACCTATTGCAGTTGTTTATACAATGACTTGTTTTGGAAGTATTTTCGGTGGTTGGCTTTCTGGATTTTTTATCAAAAAGGGTTGGGAGGTGTACAAAGCCCGAAAAACGGCTTTACTGATTTTTGCGTTTTGCGTTCTTCCTGTTTTATTAGCGCAGGAAGCTGGAAAATTTAGCCCTTGGGCCGCTATTTTGATTATAGGTCTTGCAGCTTCATCGCATCAAGCATGGTCTGCCAATATATACACCTGTGCTTCTGATATGTTTCCTAAAAGAGCTGTTGCATCGGTTGTTGGAATTGGGGGGATGGCAGGTGCAGTTGGCGGAATACTTTTTGCCCGAGTGGCAGGCAAGCTCCTTGAACACTACGATAAGTTAGGAACGATTGAAGCAGGATATTACATCTTATTTTTTATTTGTGCTTTTGCGTATTTAACTTCTTGGATTCTCATTCATGTATTGTCGCCCAAAATGAATAAAGTTGAAATTTAAGTTTCAATTATATGAAAACACTACTGACCGAGTAAAAAAATTTTAAATTGAGAAATAGCTTATTTTTAATAGGTATTGGGGCTGTCTCAATACTAACTTTTGTGACGGTTTTATTCGTTTCTGAATGCCTTAAAGGTTTTGAGACAGCCCCTATAAAATGGGGCGGTTTTAATGCATCTTAATCGCGAAATCTTAAAACTCCTGAAACAGCACAAACTTTGACGTTGCATTTTTTCTAAATATTCTTGCAAACCTGCAATCAAGGCACTCAATCGAAGGTATGTCGCTTGAGCGGGCTAACGAACATAATGAATCGCGTAATTCCTTGTTGGCCGAAATAATTGACAGATCTATGCATCGGATATTTAGATGATATGACGGCATATTATTAAAAAACAATGGTTTCAGAAAGATACTTAGCAATCTGTCAGTTATTTTGGACAATTCTGAAAACCCCATGCCGTTATTATATTCATGAATTTTTCGTTCTTTTGTTTCAAGAAAAAAGGACAAAGAAAAATAAGTCTAAAATATTAGATATGTTATAATTAGGAATAATGGAAAATGAATAATAATGAATAATCATTCCTTAAAACAGTAAGGTGTGCGAATTCACTTTGATAATTCCTGATATTTAATATAGCTTCAGGAGTTCTGAATAGAATCTTTTTGTAAAATTTAGTTGGTCTGTAGTGATATGAAAACAAAAAAAATTGCGGTGATTTTCGGAACTCGTCCCGACACAATTAAAATGGCACCTATCATTCTGGAATTGCAAAAATATCCGGATTGCTTTGAAGTCATCAACATTGCAACCGCTCAGCACAGGCAAATGCTCGATCAGGTTTTGGACGTGTTCCAAATTAAGCCCGACTATGACTTAGACATCATGACATCCAATCAAAGTTTGGCTGGTTTAACCGCTAAAATCATCAGCGGTCTTGATGTTATTTTAGAAAAAGAAAAGCCCGATATGGTTTTGGTTCAAGGTGATACAAGTACTACCTGCATCGGCAGTTTAGCAGCATTTTATCATCGAATACCCGTCGGGCATATCGAAGCCGGATTGCGGACAAACGACAAATCAAATCCCTTTCCGGAAGAAATAAATCGCAGAATTACGGGATGTATTACAGACCTGCATTTTGCACCCACTGCCCTGTCAGAAAATTCACTTCTGAAAGAAAATATTGATCCCAATACCATATTTGTTACAGGGAATACTGTCATTGACGCATTGAAATATTCTGTTGTAGAAAACTACATTTTCACCATCGAGGAATTAAATTCAATTGTTGCAAACAGAAATAAAATTGTACTGGTTACTATGCATCGAAGGGAAAATTTGGGAAAACCGATGGAGGGCGCAGCTAAGGCGATTAAGCGTCTGGCGAAGGAATATCCTGATTTTTCATTTGTTTTTCCTGTTCATAAAAATCCATTGGTTCGAGACGTTGTATATCCCGTTCTTCAAAGATTGGAGAATGTTACTTTAATAGAACCGCTGGATTATTTAGATTTTGTAAATTTGATGTCGAAATCATTTTTGATTCTAACCGATTCAGGAGGAGTTCAGGAAGAAGGTCCTCATTTTGGAATACCGGTTTTGGTTCTGAGAACAACGACCGAGCGACCTGACGCAATCACTTTTGGAACAGCAAAATTGGTAGGATTGGAGGAGGAGAATATTTACCTTAATGCAAAGTCTCTAATGGATGATGAAACCAAGTACCAAAAAATGGCTACGGCAATAAATCCTTATGGAGACGGGAATGCGGCAGAAAGAATTATCAAAATCATTAAAAACTATTTCAAACTTTCGGAAGAATTCGTGGAGAGATTTTCTCCGGTGTGAGTATTGATATTTATTTGATATAGAAAATATTAGACCTCGTTTTATACCCACGAAAATGATTATCAGTTAATTCCTTTTCGTGGGTATTTATACCCATCATAATTTGGGTATTTAAATGTAGGAATTTTGAGTGTAATACCACTTTACTTTTTTGAACAGGCATGCTACTTTTACCATGTAAATTCTAAAAGGAACATGCCATGAAATACGTTAAAAATCTAGATGCAAAAAGCAAAATATCCCTACATGAGTTGATCAGAACCAGCACCAGTTTTAAGGTAAGACAAAGAGCTCATGCAATTTTATTAAGTAGCAAAAAACATAAAATTGATGAGCTATCACTTATTTTCGAAGTAGATCGTGACACAATCAGCGAATGGATTCGTCGATGGGACGAAAAAGGAATGGAAGGTTTGAAAGATGCCAATAGGCCGGGTAGGCCAACAAGAAAAAACAAAACAACTTCCGAGTATAATCTGCTCCCTATGTAATTCTTTTTCGAAATTCTTTGAAGGTTTTTTCTTTCAATTACCTCAATGTGTTTATTACGAATAAATATGAATACGTTGGGGTTTTTGTTTTAATTTTTATCTGCTCTTGAATGTTTCCATCTGCGGTGAGACCACAACCAATTTTCGGGCTCACGTTTTATTATTTCTTCCAATTTCTGCATATATAATCCTGTAATATCACCTAATTCATATTTTGTTTCCAATGGATCGGCTAACAAAACCAATTGCATTTCATACATTCCGCGTTTTACTCGTCTAATATCAACGTGTATTACAGGTAGTTTATATCTTAAGGAATAAAAATCAATGCCGTGAATACATGCAGTGTCTTGGTTTAAAAATTTCACCCAAACTGCTTTTTCCCTGTTCGAAGGACTTTGATCTGCTATCATGCCCATAGCAAAGGGTTTTTGGCCAACTTGTTTTTTAAAAAACAAGCCAGTTTCGTTCATAGCAACAACACACATGTTATTGGATGTACGGTAATCTCTAATATATTTGTCAATATACTTGTTCGAGAAGGGTTTGTATATACCGGCAACAAAATGTTTGAATAGGTCAGGAAAGGTGATAAGACTCCATTCCCAATTACAATAATGACTGGCTGAAAGAATAATGCTTCTACCTTCATCGAAGTATTTATCCGCCAGTTCTGGGTTTGTAATTTTATAGCGCGACAATAATTTTTTTGGTGAAATCGCAAAACCTTTTATAGTTTCGAGCATTACATCAGTAAAATTCCGGTAAATCTTTTTGATAAGTTTATTTATTTCTTTATCCGATTTTTCTGGAAATGAATTTTTCAGATTCATTACAATAATTTTTCTTCGGTAAGGAAGTATGTAATAGAGAATGAATACGAGAAAGTTTGATAAAATGTAGATACCTCGCAGAGGAATGATCGAAAAAATAAATAGAAGTATTCTTAAAATAACAAAGTATAAATATTTCATATTCTATCTTTAATTGAGGAAGCAAAGTAAAACAATGTTTTTATTTTTAGCAAAAAAAAGAATAGACAAGTTTCTGAGGATTGATTGGCTCGGAAACTCCCCCTAACCTAGAAGAATCTTTGTGACCTTCTGGAGTTTGATCTATCTGAAAACGAAACACTAGAGGGTTTGGAAAACACCTCCAGTGTTTTATTAGTACATGACATATCGCATCATCAAAATACTTTTGATATTTATAACTTTTTTATGGATATAAACCACTTTTCTATTAAATTTTTAGCATTTGTTTTAGAAATAAAATTTAAACCTTACTTTTACCAAGAACAAAATGATTGAATTGATGAAACTTGAAATTTTATTCGTGTTTAGGAAAAATCCAATCACAACTTGATGTCAAACAAAGTAACCTTACATATAACGCTCATGAAAGATGCGGGAATTCTCTTATGAACATGGCATCTTCTTTTTATCTTAAAATTATGGCAAAGAACAACAAAATTACATAAAAAAAGCGGCAAGGAATATTATGTATAAATGTATATTTTTGCCTTCGAAACAAACAATAATGAGCTCATATTCACACTAATTTCGTTCATTTATTATTTATGGAAACCGTAATAGGAATTAAATTAAGAGAAAAACCTAAAGTAATTGTCACAAAACCTGAAAATGTATTGGGGAAATTAGGTTACTTCTTTTCCGGTGGCTTAATCGGGGATAAGATAGTATTTGAACAATTTAACGTTCCTGAAACTATAGAATTAATAAGTGATGCACTTATTGCTACAGGTATAACTAATGTTATATACATAGCCAAAGATTACATTGAAGTATATAATGAAAATGAATTCGATGCAAATGATTTAAAAAAAATAATTGATGAGTTTATTGAAAAATTAAAAGAAGATCAATTTATTTTTTATCAAAATATTGAAATTCAGTTATTATACAGAAAAAATTATTTCCATCACTATATTCGCGTCTTACTGCATCAAAACCATGCATTTTCTGATTATCCTATTTCGATTAATATTTCCACCAGAAAGGAACACGAAATTGCTCTATATAAAAGAGAAGCCATGTGGGAATTGGTAAAAAATCTTGAAAAAAAATTAACAGAGATTTTAGATCCTGTTATCATAAACATTCAAAATGCAGACTACTACACTTGGGAGCCAGTTTATACGGAATTAGAAAAAAAACTAAATCCTAATTTTGATGCCGACAATAAAAAAACCCTTACACTACAGTTTGATCCCATTTGTCCCATATCGGGTGTTATGCTGGGAGTAACAAAAAATTTCGATTTAACAAAAAATGGAAAGCATTCTAAAATCTGGAATCAAGATGTTTATATTCTAAATAGCATAAATTTTATTTCTTATGGTTATGATATAAGAGGGCTAATTATTAAGCGCGGAGACATAATTCCTCTCGAAATTGAAAAACTTGGATTTTCATGGAAGCATTCATTTAACTCTACCATTAAAGTATTGCAGCAATTGGGCTGTAAAATATATATCAATAAACAGCCATCTCCATCTGAAAATGAGGGCAAAATATTTGATGCAGAGATATTTGCAGTTTTAAAAACAGAAAAAATGCCTTACAATTTTGAGATTTTTTTCAAATCTGAACAACCTGCAAATTCTGATACACCTGAAACTCTTTATTTAATAAAAATTATTGCAATTGTCGAATCTTCACTAAATGCTCATACGGCTTTACAACCACAATAAATAAATTCTTTTTTCGTGATTTTGCCAGCAATATTAATAAAAGTTAGAGAATGCGAGAGGAATCTCTAACATGATTTTGCATTATCTTTGAGAAAGTTATCTATCACTTTTACTGTATATCTGACATCTTTAGCACTAAGGTCAATTCCAAAGCTAATGCGAATTGTTTCTTCGGCTTCTTTATCCGATAATCCTATGGCCTTTAGCACATGCGAAGGCTTGTTTAATTGGGTACTACAAGCAGAGCCAGAAGACACCGAAATACCGTAGTAATTCAGCATAGACATTAATTCTCCACTATTTATATTTGTAAAAGTAATGCTTAGAGTGTTGGGTAAGCAATTTTCTTCAGGGGAATGAATTCTTATATCCGCATTAATTTCTTCGAGCTGTTTTATTAAATAATCTTTCAGCATTTTCGTTTTTTTTGTCTTAGTTATAAGATCTTTAACGTTTTTACAGGCAATTCCAAAACCCGCTATATTATGAACCGATTCCGTTCCTGCGCGCATCCCTTCTTCTTGGTGACCCCCATGTAGGAAGGGATTGAGTGGACTGCTTATTCTTGCGTACAAAGCCCCAACACCCTTAGGGCCGTGTAGCTTATGTGCAGAAAAAGAGGCATAATCAAGTCCCAGTTCTTTCACATCTACTGGAATTTTTCCCAAAGCCTGAACACAGTCTGACATTAATAAAACATTGTGCGATTTTGCAAGTGCGGAAATAGCTTTGATATTTTGAATGCTTCCAATTTCATTATTAGCATAAATGCAGCAAATTAAAAAAGTATCAGAATCAATCATTGATTCTAAATCTTTGATGGATACAAAACCCCATGCGTCAACAGGACAATATTGAACAATTACTCCTTGAGTTTGTAAAAACGCTAATGTGTTTGCCACAGAAGGATGTTCCACAGGTGTTGAAATGATTTTCCTCTTCTTAGGAAAAAAATGGTGGCTCAGTGATTTTAGAACTGTATTATTAGATTCTGTAGCACAACTTGTAAAATATATTTCGTGAGAATGTGCATTAACGGCATCTGCAACTTGTTGACGTGCTTTTTCAACAATTTGTGAAGCCATTTTTCCAATATGATAAGAAGAAGATGGATTGCCCCAATAATACTTCAACACTCGCCCCATCTTTACCCTTACAGGTCTTAAAATGGGCGTAGTAGCATTATTATCGAGATACACTTTTCTTTTAATTCGAAACAGATTTCTTAATGTATTGAGCATGTGTTTATTTCTATTTCATTTTTACAATTTTGCCAGTGCTTCAATAAGCCTCTCGCAACCGCCACTTTTTATGTATTCCGTATGTTCATGGATGGTTTTAAATAGCTTTCCACTGATTTTGCTGCACAACATTTCTGAATCGGTTTGCATGTAAAAACCTCTCAAAATATCTTTCGTATCCTGATTATTAAACATAGCAGGAGTTTTTCCCTGATTCTTTTTACTCCATACCAGCATTTTATACCAAATGGCTGCACTCAATGCTCCACATGCATATCCACTTAATCCTATACCACCCGCAAAACCGGCAACCATAATTGATTCCTCTTCATTGCCTCCCATTTTTTTCACAACTTCCGATGCGCAACTCACACATCTGTCTGAATTATCAATTGTTTCAGAAAAACCTCTATTAACAGCTTGGATTGCTTCTGGTGTCCACTTGACTATCAGATTGAAACATGGGCTAAAGACAAAGCCGCTCATGATAGTTTTTACCATGTAAATAAAAAATTCGAATTTGTTTTCCCAGGTAACCTTGGAGATGTCCCGACAATTTACAGAATGGGTTCTTTTGTGGAAAGACTCCAGCAGTAATTGTGATGCTATGATCGCTATTGCAGAGGCTTCGTTCTTATTATCAAACCGACGATAAGCCTCAGTTCCTATAGCCAAAGCTCCTCCCCAAAGCATTCCACATTGATGACCTTTCTGAGCAATGCCTCCAGCCAATAAATCCGATGCTTTCTCTTCGATTTCTTTAGAATTGTCAAATTCATAATTGATTAAATGAAACATGGCATGAGAACAAGCCCCACACTTCCAAAATACCTTCCGGGGGTTTAGTTTTACTTTATTAGATTTCAATACTTTTTCCATTTTTATGTTTTCTTTAAAGAATTTGGGAGGGACATATTACTTTAATGATTCAGCACTCAATAGATTTGCTAGCCTAATCTCTCCAATTCGAATTTTTTTATAGCCATTGCGGAATATTCCCCGCTTTTTATAGCAAGAGAATTATATTTCTATGATTTTTCTATCTATTCTAATTTTGAACAAAAATATAACTTTTTGTCAATTTTCTAAAGGTCTGTTGATATTATTTATTTATGATTAGTTGCGGATAATTCCATTCCTTATAACGGAGTATATAACTGGAATAAATTAGATTTATTGAGTTATAAAATGTTCGATGCAAAAAATTAGGATCACTTATTTTATTATATAATTCAAATCTTTTTATCTTTGTAACCTCGAACTTAATTTTATAGATTATGGAAAACATGAGTAATACAATTTCAAACATTAAAATACCTGAAAATTACATTATTGCAAGTCCTGTAGATCGTTTCATCGCAGCATTGCTTGACGGCCTAATATTTGCTTTTACCTATTTGCCTTTTATTGGGCTGTTGTTTTGGTTACTGGGCTTTGCCTATAATCTGGTGAAAGATGCTTTGCCGTTTTTAGATGGACAGAGCCTGGGCAAAAAAGTTATGAAGCTCCGGGTTTTGGATATAGATACCATGAAACCTATTACAAATTTATACGATAAATCTGCCGTCAGGTATCTGGCTTTATTTCTTTTGATCGATTTCGTTCTTATTTTTACAAGTCCCAATTATCGAAGGCTTGGCGATCAATGGGCAAGAACAATTGTGGTCAAGGAGAAATAATTTTTGAATGAAATAATGGGGAATTTCCCAAAATGCGAAACATATTAAGAATTTGAACGTAAACCTGATTGACTAAAAATGATGGCAGGTTGTAATGATTTTCTGAGTTTTTGCAACCTGACTATTAACCATGTACGAAATGAATGCAATACAGATGAACAATTCAGGTCAGAATTCTGATAATTGTATCCAAGACAATTTTTCTAAAAGTTATTCTATGAATCCGAATAAAAAAGCAAATATCCTGCTGGTAGAAGATGAGCTATCGATTGCTCTTGTTGTAAAAGAGTTTCTTGAACATTGTAATTTTAATGTTAAATATGTACAAGACAGTCAAAAAGCTTTAAAAGAATTTGTTGAGGCGATTCCCCCCATTGATGTTTGCATTCTTGACATTAATATGCCACAACTAAATGGTTGGAATCTTGCTGAACGGATTAAAAAACATAGTCCTACAATTGCCTTGATTTTTCTTACTGCAAATCATACAAAAGAAGATAAACTCAAAGGATTTGATCTTGGCGCTGATGATTTTATTACAAAACCATTCAGCATGGAAGAATTGGTAGCCAGAATAGAATCCATATTAAGAAGGTATCAGCATTCAATAAAAATTACGGAACAAAGACCCAATATGAATATTGGTTTTTATGAATTTGACCCGATGAACCAAAAGCTTATGAACCAAAGTAAGGTTCAATGTCTTACGAAAAAAGAAAGTGAGGTTTTATGGCATTTTGCAAATAATCAAAATGTTGTAATCAACCGAAGCGATTTGCTCAATGCAATTTGGAAAAATGAAGCATATACCCGAAGTCTCGATGTTTATGTTACCAAACTTAGAAACTACCTGAGAGAAGATTCCCGAATCAGCATTCACAACATACATGGAACCGGTTTTAAATTTGAAGTAATGTGTTAATGGATCAAACGACTAAAAACAAATTAAGAATAGATAAATATCTCTGGTGTGTTCGTTTTTTCAAAACCAGAACTTTGGCCACAGATGCCTGCAATGCAGGAAAAGTTTTACTCAACGGACAAATGGTAAAACCCTCCAGAGAAATGCAAGTGGGTGACAAAATTGAAATGAAAGAGCCACCTATCATGAAGACTTATAAAGTGATTGCGCTGTTGAATAACCGGGTATCTGCAAAACTTGTCCCGGAATATATAGAAAATCTCACTCCCCCGGAAGAAATAGAGAAGCTACAGGCTATAAAATCAAATTATTATGTACGGCGCGACAAAGGATTAGGAAGACCAACAAAAAAAGATCGCCGCGATTTCGATGAATTCTACGATTTTTAATTTTAAAATGACTTGGCAATTCATTTTTTTTTCTTACGTTTGAATATTATAAAGTTCGAAGGTAATTTTCCTTCCTTGTATTATCTATTTGTCTTCTATATTTTTGTCCAATTTAAATACTTCAAAAATGAAAAATATATTTTCTTTCATTATAGTTGCTTTCCTTATGGTGGAAATTTGCTATCCACAGGGTGGCGGATCTTTAGCACCTCTTTCCAAGGACTTTCTTGAGTACCAAAAGATGAAAAAAAATGGCACTTGGGTAAACAGATCGCAAAGTGGTTATCCCCTAGGTTTGATCCCTTCGCCAAATGCAATTCGATTTAATCCACCCAACAAGCTGCATAAGAAAAAAACACAAGCATTTCCTTCCAGTTATGACTTGCGCAACGTGAATGGGAATAACTATGTTACTTCTGTTCGAAATCAATACGATGTTGGAACATGTTGGGCTTTTTCTGCTGTGGGTTCCATTGAGTCGCGATGGAAAAAATTAGGAATAAATGCTGATCTTTCAGAAGAAAATCTGGCGACTTGCCATGGTTTTCAATTGGGTATTAACGATGGCGGTCTTTGGAATATGGCAACAGCCTATTTTTCGAGATATTCTGGACCCTACTTCGAAGTACAGGATCCCTACTCAAATGATCAGTTTGCATACTGCCCTTCTGCCGTTTATGGTAGTATCAAAGCTTTTATTCCTGAAGTCAGATATATTTCTAAAGATATAGATTTAGTAAAAAGCACAATTATGGAATTTGGTGGTTTAGCTTGTGATTTGCGATGGGAAGACAATGCTTATTCAATTTCATCAAAAACATACTGCTACAAAGGTTCTGAACCAACAAATCATGCAGGAACCTGCATAGGATGGGATGACTCCAAATCAACCAGCGGTGGAACAGGAGCATGGTTAATAAAAAACACATGGGGAACAACCTTTGGAGACGCAGGCTATTATTGGATTTCTTATCAGGACACAAGAGCACTTTCTTGGTGTGCATATTTTCCTTCCCGCTATGACTATAATTCAAACGAAAAACAACATCTTCAAGATGGATTAGGTGTTTTGGGGTATTATGGTTTTGAACAGTCAGAAGCTTATTCTCTCGTGAAATATACGGTTTCGGGTACTCAACTATTGAAAAGGATAGGTACTTATGCCGCAGGACCAGGTACAATCATCGATATTGAAATTTATGATGATAAATCGGGCAATAATTTAAGCAATTTGCTGGCCTCATTGAATTCTCAGGTTTGTGATATTGCAGGTTTTTATGTTTTTGATATTCCCACACAGGTAAATGGCTCTTTTTATGTAAAAATCAAATACACTTCACCGGGTGTCGAGTATCCAATTCCCGTGGAAGCTGCAGTTGATGGATTTGCCTCTCCCTATATTCTATCGGGTGTTGCTTGGATTAGCAAAAAAGGTGCGATTTGGGAAGAAGTGGGAAATAACATAACGACAAAGAGGTTTGATTTATGCGTTCGTGCATATACAGTACCAACAAGTGCGGCGCCATCCGCTTCTTTTTTCAATAATAAGTCCGATATTTGCAATGGTTCTCAGGTAACTTTCACAAGCAATAGCTATGGAACAATCACTTCTTATTCCTGGAATTTTGGGGAAGGAGCTTCACCAGCCACTGCTAATACTGCCGGGCCTCATAATATCACATACAACGGAAATGGATATAAAACAGTGACGCTTACTGTTGATGGACTCAGTGGTTCAAATACAATGACAAAAACAGATTTAATTAATGTTCAATCAGATATTAAATTAGTGATACCTACTTATTATGCTGATATTTCATCAGGTGATACGGTTCTTTTAGGTGCTTTTGGCGCAGATAGTTATAGTTGGTCTCCTTCGCTGGGTTTGAGTTCTACATCAAGTTCTTTGGTTTCTGCCTATCCTACTGATAGCACGGTTTACACAGTAATAGGAACTCAAGGATCTTGTTCTGATCAAGCAGAAATTACTGTTGTTCCTCACAATCCTCCTGTAAATGACGATGTGTGTGATGCAACCTTGCTTAGCATGGGCGATAATGGACCTTTCAATAATTATTGGGCGACCAAACAATTCAATGAGCCTCTTCCTGATACAACAGGAGCAAATTCTTGTACAGACCCCCTAAAATGGTGTAATGAAGGGGGATTACAAAACACAGTTTGGTTCAAATTTATTGGACCCCAGGATGGTAATTTGTCCATAGATTCAAGAGGCTTTGACCAGCAAATTGCCATATATGATGCCGCTACTTGCGAGGAAGTTTTAAGCGATCAATCTAATCTGCTGGCTGCAAATGATGATTACTATCCTGAAGATAAATTTTTTGCTTCTGCCATAAAATATATTCAGGGACTAACACCCGATAAAATCTATTGGTTACAATTGGATGGCAGCGCAGGCGGTGAAACAGGTGAGTTTTATCTTTCCCTTTCTGATTGGGTTTTGAACGCCAATGATTTAGAAAAGAATAACAAAATTATCGTATTCCCAAACCCAAGTAAAGGATCATTTACAATAAAATCCTCTTTGGCTTTTGCGGGTGATGCGAAATTACTCATCTATGACATAAATGGAAAATTACATTTCGAGCAATCCTTCTCTTATAATGAATTGAATGAGCTTAAAATTAATATTTCTGATTTAGCATCAGGATTATATACAATAAAATTTCAGACAAATTCGAATGTTTTTCAGCAAAAACTTATTAAACAATAATACACCATGGCAAAATTTACCCGCGAAGATGCGCTCAACTACCACAAAGAAGGTAGAAAAGGAAAAATAGAAGTAGTTCCAACAAAACCACACACAACACAGCATGATCTATCCTTAGCCTATTCGCCGGGAGTTGCCGAACCTTGTTTGGATATTAAAGTCAATCCTGATTTAGCCTACGATTATACGATCAAGGGCAATCTGGTGGCGGTTATCTCCAATGGTACGGCTGTTTTGGGCTTGGGTGATATTGGTGCTCTTGCAGGCAAACCCGTTATGGAAGGAAAAGGATTGTTGTTTAAAATTTTTGCCGATATTGATGTCTTTGATATTGAGGTTGATGAAAAAGACCCGCAAAAGTTCATTTCTACAGTAAAAGCCATTTCTCCTACATTTGGTGGAATAAATCTGGAAGATATCAAAGCGCCCGAATGTTTTGAAATCGAAGATGCTCTCAAAAATGAATTGCAAATTCCCATCATGCATGATGACCAACATGGCACAGCTATCATCGTTTCAGCAGGTTTACTCAACGCACTGGAATTACAGGGGAAGGCATTAGATAAAGTTCGAATTGTGATTAACGGAGCAGGCGCAGCAGCCATAGCATGCGCCAAACTAATCCTATCGAATGGAGCAAAACTCGAAAACATTATTATGGTTGATAGCAAAGGTGTAATCAATAAAAGAAGAAACGATCTAAACAAGTATAAACAAGAATTTGCCGGAGAAAATGAATTGAAAACTCTGGCAGATGCGGTTCTCAATGCTGATGTGTTTATTGGCTTGTCTGTTGCCGATATTTTATCGGTAGAAATGATACAAAGCATGGAGAAAAACCCCATCGTTTTTGCCCTTGCTAATCCCAATCCGGAAATAAAATATGAACTGGCCATACAAGTGAGACCGGATCTGATTATGGCAACAGGGCGTTCCGATAATCCAAATCAAATCAATAATGTATTGGGCTTTCCCTATATCTTCAGGGGTGCTTTGGATGTTCGTGCAACATGCATTAATGAAAAAATGAAGCTGGCTGCCGTTAAGGCCATTGCATGTTTGGCCAAAGAAGATGTTCCCGATGTAGTCAATACTGCTTACAAAGTAACAAATCTGACTTTTGGAAGAAACTACATTATACCCAAACCTTTAGATCCCCGTCTTTTAACAACGGTTGCTCCTGCCGTAGCCAAGGCGGCTATGGAATCCGGAGTCGCCAGAATCAAAATAGAAAACTGGGACACCTATAAAGCAGAGTTGAATAAACGATTAGGTTTAGACAATCAATTAATACGCGAGCTATTCGAGAAAGCAAAGCAAAATCCCAAAAGAGTTGTTATGCCCGAAGCTCACGATTTCAAAGTGCTCAAGGCAGCTCAAACCTGCCTGAATTCAGGGATTGCTTACCCGATTTTAATGGGAAATGAGGAACTCATCAGAAAAATGATTCTGGAGTATAATTTGGAGCTTCCCAATGTGCCTATAATAGACCATACAAGTGATAGCGAACGGGGTAGGCGCGAGAAATTTGCACAAATACTTTGGCAAAAACGAAGAAGGAAGGGCTTAACTTATGAAGAAGCGCTCGAAAAAACGTATAATCGAAATTATTATGGTGTTTTATTGGTGGAATGTGGATATGCGGATGCATTTATTTCAGGTGTAACTGGTAAATATAGTGATTCAATAAAACCCGCTATTGAAGTTTCCGGAACAAAGAATGATCATGGACATATTGCCGGAATGTACATTCTGATGACCAAAAAAGGCCCCCTGTTTCTGGCAGACACTACGGTCAATTTTGATCCCTCTGCCCAAACTTTGGTCGAAACGACGCTGCTTGTGGCAAAAGAGATAAGAAAATTCAACATAGAACCACACATAGCAATGCTTTCTTACTCCAATTTTGGATCCGTTCGCGAAGGCAGCCCCAAAAGAGTTAGCGAAGCAGTTTCTATATTGCACAAAGAACATCCCGAGTTGATCGTAGATGGCGAAATACAAGCCAATTTTGCTTTGAACAAAGAAATGAGAATGAAGAAGTTCCCCTTTTCAAAGCTTCAGGATATGGACGTAAATACTATCATATTTCCCAATCTGAGTTCAGGAAATATTGCATACAAGCTAATGCATGAGGTGGGCGGTATCGAAGCCATTGGACCTATTCTGGTAGGCATGAAAAAACCCATTCACATAGTACCTATCGATTGTACAGTAAGAGAAATTGTCAATATGGTGGCCATTGCAGTTGTTGACGCACAGTAAAAATGCAATTTAGGGTTGCAGTCGATGATTTTTATCATTAGTCATACAAAACCTTCGAGTTTTTTCAAGCTCGAAGGCTTAAAAATCAATAATTTCAGAACTCTTGAAATAGTGCAAACTATTATTTTTCGATTTTCTTATATACAGCAATGATATGCAGCCAAAAATAACGACCGAAAATGATAGTTTAAAATAAATTGATAAATTTGCAGAATGATAAAAAAGTATTTAGAAAATATTGCTCAAACAGCGGCTCACGAAGACCAAAGAGAAGAAAGTTATTACCCTGCCGTTGCTACTTTAATGACTGAATTTGCAAATTCAATCAATAACAAAAAGGTAAGTATTACAATATTACCAAAAAAAACAGAAGCGGGAAACCCTGATTTCAGAGTTTGGGACGGAGATAACAAAATTGTGGGATACATTGAAGCCAAAGTACCTGAAACAGATTTGAACAGAACAGAAAATTCAGAACAATTAAAACGCTATCTTGAAACATTTCCGAATGTAATTTTAACCGATTTTTACGAATTTCGACTCTATCGCAATGGTGAATTAATTGAAAAAGTTTCAATAGGTAGACCATTTATTGCAAAAAAGCTAAAAACTCAATCACCAGTCGAAAACCAAGAAGCTTTTGAACGATTATTAGATAAGTTTTTCGATTTTTCATTACCAAAAATATTTTCCGCCGAAAGTTTAGCTCTTGAATTAGCAAAACGAACCAGATTTTTAAGGGACGAAATTGTAAGTGTTGAACTTCAAAACGATGATAAAAAAAATTATATTCGTGGCTTTTACAACGCTTTCCAAAAATATTTAATTTCTGGATTAAAAGAAAGTGAATTTGCCGATTTATATTCACAAACTATTGCTTATGGTATGTTTGCTGCCAAAACCAGAGCAAAACAAGATGAACCATTTAATCGTAAAAATGCTGTTGATAATATTCCGCCAACAATAGGAATTTTAAGAGATGTATTTGAGTTTATTTCGTTGGGCAAATTGCCTCAACAAATGGAAGTGATAATTGACGATATCGCAGAAGTTTTAAGTGTTTCCGATGCAACAAAATTATTAAATGATTTTTACAAACAAGGTAAAGGAAGCGACCCTATTATTCATTTTTACGAAACTTTTCTAAATAAATACGACCCTTCAACAAGAGAAAAACGTGGAGTTTATTATACTCCCGAACCAGTTGTGAAATATATTGTAAATTCTGTAGATGAAATATTAATACAAGATTTTAAAAAATCAGGTTTTGCTGATACAAGCGTAAAAGTACTTGACCCTGCCGGAGGTACACTCACATTTTTAGCCGAAGCTACAAAAAAAGCAATTCAAACCTTTGTTGAATATTTTGGCGACGGTGATAAATGCGGATTTATAAAACGACATATCCTAAAAGATTTTTACGGATTTGAGCTTATGATGGCGCCGTATGCAATTGCACACCTAAAAATGTCATATTTATTGCAAGAACAAGGTTATACGCTTGACAACACAGATCGATTTCAATTGTATTTAACAAATACTCTTGACGCTAAAATGGTTGATATGCCAGAACTGCCTGGATTTTCTTCGCTTGCCGAAGAAGCCAGTGAAGCCAATGCCATAAAAAAAGAAACACCTATTCTGGCAATTATCGGAAATCCGCCTTATTCAATTGCATCATACAATAAATCGGATTTTGAAACCGAAATAATGAAACTTTACAAAGAAGATGTAAAAAATGAAAAAAACATTCAAATTCTCTCAGACGATTATATAAAATTTATTCGCTATTGCCATTGGAAAATTGAAAAATCTGGAAGCGGCGTAATCGGACTTATTACCAAAAATACGTATTTGAATATTGCAGCAGCCAAAGGATTACGCAAACAATTACTGTTAACATTCGACAAAATTTATATATTAAATTTACACGGTAAACTATACGAAAAAGCACCCGCCGGAGGCAAAGACCAAAATGTATTCGATATTCGAGTTGGAACAGCAATAATATTTCTCATAAAAACCCAAAACAAGAAAAAAACGGCTTATGCGAAATTGTTTTACAAAGAATTATACGGCGACAGAGATTTTAAATACGATTACTTAACAAAAAACAATATTTTTAAATCATTTACAAAAGAACATGAAATAGAAATTAACGAAAAACAATTTTTCTTTGAAAAAAAGAATTTCGCAAATCCTGAATTGTACAATTCTTTTTGGGATATTGATAAAATTTTCAATGAAAATAATAGTGGTGTTAAAACACATAGAGATCATTTCATAATTTCCGAAAATAAAACAGAATTAGAAAATAGAATTAAAAATTTTATAAGATTGTCGCCTGAATTAGTTGAAAAAACATATAGTTTAGAAAATTCAGCAAGTTTTAATATTGCAAAAATTAAAGCACTTTTTAAAGAATTTGATGATAATAAACTTATTGATTATCTGCATAAACCTTTTAATATAAAATATATTTATTATGATAGTAGATTCATTGATAGAGACAGAAAAAGCCTTATGCAGAATTTTTTTCATAAATATAATTTAGCGTTAATTGTAAGTAAGAGGAATAATCAAAACAACTATAATACTATTTTCATTTCCGAAAATGTTACAGATATAAATATTTTTGGTTTTCAATCGTATATATTTCCTATATGGATTTATAAGCAAAACGGTGATACTTTTAATGGCAATGGTAACGGAAAACATCAAATTTCGAACTTAAATCCTAAATTTGAAAAACTGTTAGAAACGACATATAACAAAAAAGATATAACGGAGCAGATTTTTTATTACATCTATGCCGTATTATATTCAACTACTTACAGAACATGTTTTCCCGAACAATTACAAATTGATTATCCAAAAATTCCAGTTACTAAAAATGGAGAAATATTTGACAAATTATCTGAATTAGGAAAGGAACTTGCTGATTTACATTTATTAAAATCACCAAGGATAAATAAACCACAAGTTAAATATCAAGGACAAGGCAATGGCAAGGTTGACAAACCAAAATACAATGCAAAACAAAAAGTTATTACAATAAACGAAACACAATTTTTCGACAATATTAGTCAAGAACTTTGGGATTTTGAAATAGGAAAGAACCGTGTAATACAACATTGGATAAAACGCAAAGAAAAAATAGAATTTGAAGACGCAGTTGAATTTAGCCGAATAGCAACATCAATTTACGAAACATTCAAACTTCAAAACGAGATAGATGTAATTTATCCCGAAATATTGAATGAACTCATTGAAATAAAATAAGATTCACATATTAGAGTAACTCTCCGCAACTGTGAATTTGGCGGGGAGTAGTTTGGAATTTATTTAAATGTATATTTTACATTGAATATGTTTCTAATTAAATCTTCTGATTCTCCGTGTGCTTATCATTAGGGACTGTCTCAAAACTATTACTTTTGCCACTAATACACAAAGGCACATAAAAACTTTTCGATTTTTAATCCATATCATCATCAGGAGGTGGAAAATGTCCCCCTTTATTTTGATGGGGCGAACCATGCGTATCTTTAAATTTTTTAAGCATTTCTTTTTTGAAAAGCGATTCAGATTCATAGAGCAACAGAATTTTTTTTGCCGGCAATATCTTCAAATATTTCTGGTGATAATCTGCCGCCAAAGCAGCTTCATTTGTGCGACTTGTAATATATTGGTTACAAAGTTTTTCACTTTCTGCATCTGTCAAAGTACTTGAATTTGTCTCTAAAGTTTTAAAGACCTGTCGGGATTGTTTGTGCAACAATTTTCTTTTCGCTTGAAATTCGTCAAAAACCGGCCAGAAACTTTTGGCTTCTTCTACCGTTAATCCAATATGTTCACTTATAAAAGCAATTCTCATGGCTTTTATTTCTTCTCTTTTGGGTTGTGCACCTATAATGCTAATCGAAAAAATAAAGAGAAATGCTAATTGTATAGCTAATTTATTCATATACTTATTTTTATATAATTATTGATGTCAATCAATTTTTTTACATTCTAATCTATTCGTACAAACTTGCAATTTCATCCTCCTCCACTTCATCGACCAAATAATCCATCAATTCATCATTCGTTTCAGAGGCTACATTGCTAATCTCAATATTGTTATCAACAATGTAATCTTCAAATTCATCGATATTTATTTCTGTTAAAATTTCATCATGGTAATTCTCTTCTGAAGTAACTGAGTTATAGGCCAAATCAGCATGACTTGTTTGAAAATTAACCCTCGTTACAAGGTTTGGAATCAAAACGAGCAATACGATCAAAGATGGAAGATAAATGTAAATCGGTTTGAAGTAAAAACTCCAATCCCTATCAACCTGTTTACGTGTTTTATACGAAATCTTGTCTTGAACTTTCATTGCAAGACCGTCAAAATAATCTTCTTTGACCTTGAAATTTATTTGGTTTCCATAAATTTCTTTTAAATTCTTATCAATGTTTTCTTCAAGCATTTTTGAATATATTATGATTGTGGGATTAATACTTTTTCTATTTTCTTAACAGCCAAATGATACGAAGCTTTTAGTGCTCCAACCGAGGTTCCAAGAATTTCAGAAATTTCCTCATAAGTCATGTCGCTGTAATATTTCATATTGAATACAATTCTTTGTTTTTCAGGTAAAAGTAGAACGGCTTTTTGAAGCTTTTTTTGTATCTCATCACCGTCGGTATCCGAGTCTGAATCGACTTTTTTCAAAAGTTCCTTTTTTACATCGATGAATGGTAAAAAGAACCTTCTTCTTTTGCTCTTTAAAAAAGTCATACATTCGTTTGTCGCAATTTTGTAGATCCAAGTATAAAGTTTAGAATCACCTCTGAAATGATCCAGTCCCTTCCAAACTTTTATGAAAGTATTCTGAACAATATCATCTGTATCCTGATGATCTACAATTAATTTACGAACATGAAAATAAATTTGCTTTTGATATTTTTTAATCAAAAAATGGAATGCAAAAGAACGTTTATTCTCATCCTTAAATTGAATTAATAGTTCTTCGTCTGTGTATTCTTGCATAAAGCGGACAATCAAAATTCTGATGTAACAACCTTGTTTTGCATTCTTTTGTTTATAGACTATTGATATTTTGAAAAGTTTAATTGATGATGCAATTTTTATTTAAAAACACGATTAGCCGAACTCTTCAAGCTATGTATAAATCTTAACTCTATCGGTACGCAATACATTGGGTATCAGCTTTAGAGTTTCTTGATTTAGAATTTTACATCACCTGGGAAAAACGTTTTACCATTCATGGTAGCTTGTATCGCCAAGGGCAACTTTATGTAATAATCTTGCTTGGGAACATAAGCTTTAAAACCCGATTGAACCAATTTGGTCAAGAAAACCAATTCTTCATGCATGGAAAGTGCAATAATCTTGAGATCGGGTTTTAACCAAAGAAGTCTTTTGGCCGTTTCGAAGCCATCCATCTCATTCATTTGAATATCAAGTATAACAATATCTGCTTGGTGCAGATTGGGTAATCTTAGTGCTTCAATACCATTACCTGCTTCGCCAATAACCTGAAAATTTAGTTTTTCAGTAAGCAGAATTTTCAATCCTTTACGGAAGGCTATACTATCATCAACAATGCAAATTTTCATCTTTCAAAACTTTTTGATTTTAATGAAGCAAAATTATGTTTTATTGAAAAGAATGTTTAGGGATAAATATGGAGAAATGATTGCAGAAATATCGCAAAATGGATTGCAGAAATATCGATAGGATTTATTTCCATAATTATTGTTTTTAACGATCATAAGCCCTGCAGTACAATTTGAGGTATAGCTTTGTACAAAGCTTGGTTTCTATTTTTATGCTACACCAAAATAAAATAAAATGTATATTTGCAAAGTGAAATTAAAAAATAGAAAGTATGCAAACAATATCAATAACACAAACACAGACTGATTTATCTCATATTTTTCAAAGCATGCAAGCAGAACCTGTTATTGTGAAAAATTCTACTGGTGCAAATTTTCTGGTTGTTCCATTTTCCGAAAAAAACTGGCAAGAAATTTTTTTGATCCTTTCTAAATCATTTCATGAAATTCTTGAACCCCAGAGTGAAACTAAAAAGGAAATTACAAAAACAACAGGGAATCAATTTTTACAAAAATGGAGTGGTTTTATTAAAAATTCTGTTTCTGATGATATGAAAGAGGATTATACTAACTATTTAATGGATAAATACAAATGAGAAAAGTTTTGTTCGATACAAATATAATTCTTGATGTAATTTTAGAAAGACAACCATTTTTCTTGGATTCCCAAAAAGTTATAGCTTTGGTTGGTGAGGATATTACAGGGTATCTCAATCCTATTTCTTTGGTAAATATCTATTACATTGTTAGGAAAATTAAAGGAATAGAGAGTACTAAAGAATTCATATACGCTCTTATGGATACATTTGAAATTACTGACCTAAATAAAGAAATTTGCGAAAATTCGTTGAAATCAGAAAGAATTGACTTTGAAGATGCTGTTCAAGAATTTTCAGCAATTTACTCGGACTGCGAAATAATTGTAACCCGTAATGTTGCTGACTTTAAAAATTCAAATTTGCAAATACTCGAACCAGCCAAATTTATTGAATGGCTTGATAAAAATGAAATAAATTAGACCCTTTTCAAAAGACCACGCTATCCTCAATAGTATATTTTCATCTTTCAAAACTTTTTTATTTTAATGAAGCAAAATTATGTTTTATTGAAAAGAATGTTTAGGGATAAATATGGAGAAATGATTGCAGAAATATCGAATGAGGGGATATGAACCAACCATTAACCACGGCCTGAAGGCCATGGCTAATGATAATTCTATTTTTAAACGTTAGAAGGATACGAACCAACCATTAACCACGGCCTGAAGGCCATGGCTAATGATAATTCTATTTTTAAACGTTAGAAGGATACGAACCAACCATTAACCACGGCCTGAAGGCCATGGCTAATGATATCCACTTCTATACTATGTCTCCACCACTTCCACACTATGCCTCCACCACTTCTACACTATGCCTCCACCACTTCTACACTATGCCTCCACCACTTCTACACTATGCCTCCACCACTTCTATACTATGCCTCCACCACTTCTACACTATGCCTCCACCACTTCTATACTATGCCACCACCACCACTTAATTCGAGATTTATGTGCCCAAATCAGAGACACTTAGGCTGTCTCATAACCTTTTTTTAACGAATTGAGAATCGTGAATATTGTTTTTGTTACGGATCAAAAGGTAGGATTATGACAGCCCTTTATACAACTTTGGGCTTAATTAATCAATCAAAATTAACTTCGCATGGAAGAATTTGTAAGTTATTTCATCCTTATTACTAACCACTTGCTACTTAAACATGACTTCAAGCGTTCTGATTTTCCACAATTATTTTACTTTTGTGACATGCTTATTTAGAATTTATGGAAGTCATCAATTTACTTTTCGCATGTTTAGCAGCCTTAGCAGCAGGATTTATAAATTCTATTGCAGGTGGTGGAACTTTGGTCACATTTCCTGTTCTTACTGCCATAGGGATTTCGCCTGTGGCTGCAAATGTGACAAATTCCGTCGCACTTACACCCGGATTGTTAAGCGGCGTTTATGCCCAAAAAGATGAATTTCAAACACAGAAAAAAACCTTATGGAAAATTTTGCCATTCAGTATTTTGGGTGGCATTCTGGGGGCTATACTTTTGCTCAATACATCCGAAAGATCATTTGAAATATTGATACCCTACCTCATTCTGCTTGCTACCGCACTGCTTGCTTTTCAAACTCCCATTAAAAAGATGATTATTGCCAGAGCAGCCAAGACCAAAACACAGCATTCAAGCATGGCGATTCTGGCTGTATTTGTATTTATAGCATCCGTTTATGGTGGATATTTTGGTGCAGGTCTTGGGGTTATCCTTATGGCCATTTTAGGCTTGCTGCTCAAAGATTCGCTCACCAAATTGAACGTTTTAAAGCAGGCCATTTCTTTCTCCGTGAACCTTATTGCTGCAATATATTTTTGCTTTTCGGGAAAAGTTGAATGGATGGTTGCATTGGTTATGATCATCGGTTCCATTACAGGCGGAACCATCGGCGGCAAATTAGCTTCTAAGATCAAACCCAACACACTAAAATGGATTGTAGTTTCTATTGGCTTTGTTGTTTCTGTTATCTATTTCGCAAAAGCATATCATCTGGCTTGAAAGGAATATTCAGTATTTTGAAAATTGCCAATTTTTTTTACAACATCCAATTACAAACAAGGAATTCAAATATTTTCTACCTTACCATACCAACATTTTCGTTCCAATAACGTAAAAAAATCTGATCGCATTATATAACGGTATGCAATTTGATTGTTCATAAACAATTTATATTCTATTTCATTTTTCTTAATAATGATACCGTGAAAGAATCAAGGTTTCAGATATAAAATCATTTTTCAATGAATCATAGTACAAAAAATGAACTTTTCGAAAAGTATAAGTCCAAATCTTTTTCAAGAATGTCTGGGTTGAATCTGAATGGATTACGTCCATCATCTTATTCTATTCATTTTATTGTCAATACTTTAATTATACTCTTGTTATTGCTCGCCAAGATTGTTTTAAGTCAAACAAGCTCTGTGGTAAGCAAGAACTCTAACTATTTTGCCTCACTGAGTTTTGATGGCAAAAAGCGCGATACGATTGAGGTTACCAAACAAGACAAATCAAAAACAAAGGTCTTGAGCTACAATACAAATACAATCAATATCTATCATGTTCCTTCCGAAAAATGGATACAATCACTGGTTCTGAAAAGTAAACGCAAAAATCCTGTGGATGAAATGAGGTTTAGTTACGATGGGGGCAGTTTTCTGGTAAGAATGGAGAAGAGTTATACCATCTTTGATGTTAAAACTGGCATGATTGTAAAGGAAATCAAAGAAGCAGATATTGTTGCTTTTGCAAACAATGATGATATTTTTGTGGTCTATACCCCTGGAAACTTAACATTGTTCGATTCAAAAACAGGCAAGTTTATCCGATCGTATAAAATTGCTTCTTATCTTTTTCATGATATAGAATTTGACTTCAACGACCGATATATTATCTGTAAGGCAGGTGAATCAAAAATTGTGATTTATGAAGTGTTAACCAGCCGAATATTTAAAAGGTTTTATGGCAGGGAAATTCGCTTTAATCCCAATGGTGATAAGGCTTCTGTAATGGGAATCATGGGAGGCAGACTCAGTGTCACGACATACAATTTACCATTTTTCAAGAAATCATCCTTTGTTAGTTTTGATAAATTGCTCAAAAATAAACAACGGTTTGAATACTTGACTTCGCCCTATCGCATAATCGAGGATCAATCTTCTTTGAGTCCTAGTGGCGATTATACTGTATTATCTATAGAAAACAGAAAAGTTAAAAGTTTAATTGTGGTTGATAACGAAACGGGTTTCAATAATGAAATAAGAGCCAACGAAAATGAAAGCGTTTATCCTTACTTTTGGGACAGAAGCAATGCATTGATTATAAATACTTCGCCACTTTCCGGCGTTATTTACAATCCCCAAGCAGCCAGACTTGTCATTGAAATGAACTATAAGATGGAAAATACAGGGAGCAACAAAGTTTCGAGTATTTCCCCAAACAGGGATTTAGTGTTTTCGTCGAATCGCAAATATATTATTCAGCCCCATTATTCGAATGATAAAACAGTTTTGAAGCTAAGATCCACAGTTTTGGGTCAGGAGCCCTCCGTTGTTTCAGGTTGGGATTATTTGAATATAAGTGAAAACAGTAAATATGTTTTTGTTCAAAATAGTCAAATGAAACCCGGATATATCCTCACCTACGATATTGATGCGGATATGAAAAACAATACAGAATTGGTGGTTCATAATTTCTCCGATACACTTTCTCCGGTTTCAATAGAAGATTTCATCGTTGATGATGGAAATGCCCCGGAAGGCTATGATTATAAACTCATTAAAGAATTCAGACATATCAGTTCTGTTCCAGAAAATGAATTGGTAAAACTTTATTTAAAAACAGTCGAAATTCAAGATTCAACCACAGGCTTGCAGGTACACCTCATGGACAGAGAAGGGAACTATTATTTTGGAGCTTCGGAGCCGGAATGGAAACATATTTGGTGCAGTTTAATTCTAAAATCTTATATCAGTGGCGAAATCGCACAAGTAAAAAACTTTGTAGTTGAAGAATATAAATCGAATGATCAAATTCCCAATGCCATAGCACTGGTTTTAGATCATAGTGGTTCCATGGGCGAAACAAGAGCCATGGCACTACAATATGGAGCTGAAATTTTTATAAAACAAAAAAGGGAAAAGGATGCTATTGCATTGATCAAATATGATGACAAAATTGGTGTTGAAGTGCCTCTTACAGCCAATGTAAATCGCTTGGTCGCAGATCTGAAAAAAGAAGGACTTAAGGGATATGGCTCATCTACAGCATTATTAGATGCTGTAGGCAAAGGTGTTTCCATTTTAAAAAATGCTAAAGGATATGGGAGAAAGGCGGTTGTTATTCTTACAGATGGTATGGAAAATGCATCCTTCATGAACAAAGGACAAGTCATAAAGAATGCTAATGGTGAAGATATAAATGTTTACACAGTGGGATTTGGTGATTATGTGAGCGAAAACTATTTGAAAGCTATTGCCTCCTACACAGAAGGTAGCTTTTATCAAATTTATAAAACTCAGGACTTCCGCTGGATCTTTGACGATATATACAAAAAAATGCGCAATTATTACAACATCAAATTCAAAACCAGTCAAAAAGGTGAATACACCACCTTACTTTCTATTTGTTATGATAAACAACGCCGAGATTCAATTTACACAACATTCAGCAATGTTCCTATTAATTACAATCTTATAGATGATATGACGGATGCAGAATTTGTTCCAAGCATCAATCCACCCAAAACAATTACGTATGAGGTAGAAGATTTTAAAGCTTACTCCGATAGTATTATCAAAGACATTGTTCCGAAAAAGGAATATGAAAAAAGAATCATCATTGATTTTGGAAATATAAATTTTCCCAACATCCAGTTTGAATATGACCAAACACTTATCATTGCGGGAACAGAAAAGGGAATTGAGGAAGTTTCGGCATTTATGAAAAAATATCCTGAAATCAGAATTCAAATCAATGGTCATACAGACAATTTGGGTGATGAAAAGAAAAATCAGGAACTTTCAGAGGCAAGGGCAAAGAAAGTTAAGGAGCTTCTGACAAAATTAGGCACAAATTCCTCAAGGGTACATGCCGCAGGATACGGCGAAAGCATGCCAATTTTTGACAATAACTCGGATGAAGGAAGAGCCAAAAACCGCAGGGTTGAATTTGAAATTATATTACCCAAATAAGATAACTGCAATTTTAAAGAAAAATAGCATAAAAGATTTGGCATTAGCCATCTAAAACTATCAAAAATGGGAATCACGTCATGAGCGTTTACGCAGTTTCTGGAGTTCTTCGTATAGTTTATAATTGAAAATATTTCGTAAATTTGCATTATCAAAATAAAATTGATTATGAAATGGAACATGTAAAACAAAATTTAGATGAATCTGATTATCTGATAATCCCAAATCCGATTTATGATGTTGTTTTCAGATATTTAATGGAAGACCCTGAAAGTGCAATGATTGTAATTTCGACATTAATTAAAGAAAAAATCAAAACATTACATCTTGAACCCACAACTCATTCCGAAAAAAATGAAAGTCAAACAGGAATAGAGATACAAGACCCTAAAACAAAGGAAGACCTGTATTTATTTCATCTTGATTTTACTGCAATCATTGAATTGCCGGATGGTTCTGAAGAAATGATAATGATTGAATTACAAAAAGCAAGCGAACCCAACGATATTTTTAGATTTAAAAGATATATCAGCAAAAATTTTCAAAAGAAACAAGAAAAGGAAATTACAGATCCTAAAACGCAAGCTATAGAAAGCATACATAAACCGATCAGATTAATTCCAATTTTTATTCTCAATTTTAGAATTGAAAACGAAATCAATGATTTACTGATCAAGACAGATAGATTAAAAACAGGCGTTTTTAAAAATAAAAATTTGCAGAAACATAACGAATTCATTGATAATTTGAGCTATGATATTTGGATTGTTCAATTACCGAACTTGCATAATGTTGTTGAAGATGATTATAAAGATGATGAATATAAACAAAAACTATACACCCTTTTAAAATTGTTTGACCAAAAATCCCAAGTTAGAGATAACGAGCACAGATTAAGAATAATCCGAAAAATTTTTCCAGGATTTTTGGACAGGGTAATCAAAAGAATTCAAGCAGCTTCGATTAACAATCCAAACTTGGAGGAACAAATGTTTGCCGAAGATGAATATCTTAAAACGTTGATCAAAAGAGATAATAAAATAACCTACTTGGAAGAGTTGATAGATAAAAAAGACAAAGTAATAATAGAATTTGCAAAGACATTGAAAGAAAATGGTGTTTCGTTTGATATAATTCATAAAAAGACAGGTTTGCCAATAAACGAAATCGAAAAATTATAAATAGATTATCATAAAGAATTTATAATTGCTAACTATTTGCCACAAAATAGGTGATAATGCTGTAGCGTTGGATTTTGATTTGCGCTGTAAAATATATAATCAATTTGGTAACAATAATATTCAACAATTGGTACAAAACCGATATTTACTTTTGGATTTAAGTTACCTCGGTTGCAATTACGGGTTCGGTGCTGGGAGGCAGCTCTTTTTCGCAATAATTCTTGGCAGCCTTTTCATCAAATTCTCCTTCCCATCTTGCAATTACTGTTGTAGCCAAACAATTTCCGATGAGGTTTACCATGGTTCTGGCCATGTCCATCAATTCATCAATTCCTAGAATAATAAAAATAGGTTCGGTAGGCAGGTCGAAAGTTGCTGCTGTTCCCAAAAGGATGATAAGCGAAGCACGCGGTACGGCTGCAACACCTTTACTTGTAAGCATCAAGGTAAACATAATTACCAGTTGCTTTTCGAAGCTCAAATGAATGTCGGCCATCTGGGCAACAAATATGGTAGCTAAGGCCAAATAAAGTGTAGTTCCATCAAGATTGAAGCTATAACCCGTTGGCAGAACGAAGGAAACGATTTTTCGGGGAACACCAAATTTTTCCATATTTTCCATCGCTTTGGGCAAAGCAGATTCTGAGCTAGTCGTTGCAAATGCAATGGATGCAGGCTCTGAAACAGCAGCAATAAATTGCCGCAATGGTATCCTGAAAAACAATGCAATAGGCAGGAAAACAAACAGAACCAACGCAATAAGTGCAATATAGAGTGTAGCCAGCAATTTGAAGAGATTCACCAAGATATCTATACCCATGTGACCAACAGTATAAGCAATTGCAGCACCTACACCTATTGGGGCGAAATGCATGATGATTTTGGTAAATTTAAACATGGTTTCCGATAGCGATTCCGTAAATTGAACCATCGGTATCTTGTATTTTTCGCGTAACATGGCCACCGAAATCCCAAATAATATGCTAAACACAACGATTTGTAGTACCTGCCCTTCATAAATCGCTTTTGCTATGTTTTCGGGAAAAATATGTAGAATAATTTCTTCAAGACTTTGCTTTTTGGTCTCTCCGATTCCTTCACCTTTACCTACGTAATTAAAGTTTATACCTGTTCCTGCCTGAGAAATATTTATAGCAGCCAAACCTATAAATAAGGCAAATGTAGTAACTACTTCAAAGTATAGAATGGATTTCCAGCCCATTCTGCCAACTTGTTTCAAACTGGCATGCGCAGCAATACCTGTAACCAAGGTTGCAAATAATAGGGGTGCTATGATTGTTTTTATCATTCGGATGAATAGCTTACTCACCAGTTGCAATCTGACTGCAATATCGGGTACATCATAACCAATTTCTGCTCCAATGAGCATACTGATAAGTATCCAGGTGGTCAATGATTTCTTTCTCAGCGCATAGATAACAAAAAAGCACAGTCCCAAGATGCGAAAAATCTGAAGGGTCGTGGAAGATATATTTAAGGAAGCATAATGCTGCAGAAAATGCATGATTATCACAATACATACAACTGTAGCGAGAATAATGTTATAATATTTTTTTATAAAACCCATAGAATGAATCTACTTCTTAAATTTGTAATTACAAGTTTGTATGCATTTCGATTCATTTTCGTTGAATCCCCAAGGAATAATTCTTTGAGTGTTATGCAAAATACAAATTAAATCAAAAAATTTAATTTCTGAAAAATAATAAATTTTCGAAAACGAATATACAAGTATTAAACGAATTTAGAAAAAGTTTAAGTTAAGAAATAGATATTTCGATGAAAGGATAAGAAATCGTAATTGGTAAATATCACAAATATAGCTTGTTGTGAAAAGTGTTCAGGTGGACTTATGGAGCAATATTTTTGATATACTTAAGTTATTAATAATCAATACAACACAATTTATTTGTAAAATCCAAATTTCTTAGGCATCCACCAACTGAACAAAGCTGCCATCGCATTATAAGGCAATAAATACAACACAAGAAATATTTCATGAAATACAAGCAGAAAAATAATATCAATCAACAAGCAAGCACCTAAAGCACCATAAATACTATAGCTTTGCTTGATATTATCAGGAAGATTTTTGTTAAAGACATAGTTATAGATGAAGAATAAGAGCACAATGGCAGGCAAAAAAGAAAAAACGAATGCAATCCCCATTATAGATAGAATTCCATGCAAAAAACCATCCATGCCCAGGGAGTCGGAAAATGACCAGCTTTGAACATTACCCAATTGAATGAAAACAATCAAAATCAGCGTTCCTAAAATCAAAGTTGGGAAATAAACACTTAAACTCAATAGTAATATTTTCAATCTGTTGGATTTATGATCAATGCTGGATTTTCTATTTTGCAATGAAATCTGATAAATGACTAAAACAATTATAGTCAATCCGATGAAAAGGATAAGTGAAGCTACCATATAATTAAATGAATTAAGGTTTCTTATTGTTTTTAGACTTTTTTTATACTTTGGTATGAAAAATGATTTACGAATATACAAAACAAATTGGAAATTACCTTAGTTTCGATAGAAATAGAATTTCCAATTCAAGTATTGTTCATATAAGGTAAATTATTTTTTCTATATCATATTAAATATATCATTATATGAGAATTACATTCAAATTTATTTTTGTCCTGTTCTTTTGCAGCAATATATTGTTGGGGCAAAGTGTTTTTCCTGTCTTCGAGCGAGGTAAGTGGTTATTAATGAGCAAAGATAATCAAAAAATCAATAATATGATCTATGATAATTTAGTAGAAACATCATTCGAAGGGATATTTATTGCCCAAAAGGATATGAAATATACCATTATTCAGCAGGATGGATCAGAGATTTCACCTCAATTTATGGAATTTAAGTTCATCCAAAACCAAGTAGTTCTATGTCGGAATGAAAGAGGATATTTCTTTTTCTTTCTTAATGAAAAGAAATCAAGTCCAAACTACTCCATGCATGTTGACTGTGGAATTGGGTTTCATACAATCTATGAAGGCAACCAAGGAATCACGATTACATCAGATTCTAAAATATTGGAAAACAATATTTTTATAAAGGTTCAAAAATTAAATGAATTAGGAAAGAATACCGATTTGCTGGCTTTTATTCAGGCTGATTGCTTTGCCTATTACACAATGGAGGGAAAGGTAGGCATAATCAATAAAACCGGTGCTGTTATTTTTCCAGCCATTTATGATAAATTAATTGAAATGGTTAATGCCTATCAAGTTAAAATAGGTAATAAAACAGGCTTGATCAGCAAAAACTTAAAAACAACTATTCCTGTTCTTTACGATGATATTACTTCAGACCAAAATTACTTTTATGTAATGCGAAATGGCCAAACCGGAGTCTATGATGATCAATTCAACCGACTGTTTGAACCTAAATTTAATACAGTTGCCAAATTTGATTCATTGCATTTCATCGTTTCCAGTGAAAATCTTTATGGACTTACTGACTTAAGGGGAAATATAAAAATTCCTGTCGAATATACTACCATTTCGGCCATAGGAGAACAAGCTTACAAAGGAACTCGCTATGATTCAGAATCTTTATACGATCAGAATTTCAGAATGGTTTATAAAACACAAAGCAATAGAATTTTACCCTTCAACAATAATTTCTTTTTAGAAACATCGAAGTTGAATCATCGGGGTATAGTCCATATTAGTGGAAGAAAAATTCTGGATAGTAAATTTCACAGAATAAAGCCTATTGAGGAATATCCTTTGTTTCTGATTTCCACCTTTAACTTTGAAACCGATTTCATCAAAGCGGCGACTGAGAATGCAAGCAATACAGATCAAGAAAAATACAAAATTCGTAAATATGGTGTTTACAATCAATTTAGGGAAATACTTTTGGATACAATTTATCTTCGGGAACAAATATCCTTCGAACTCGAAAATAATATCATCAAAGCGCAAACCGATTCGGGGGTGGTGATTGTTGAACTTGACAACAACGGCAAATTGTTAGATAAAAATATTTTTGCCAATGTAGCCCAAGTGAAAATCAAAAAGAAGGTAAAAAAAATGAATTATTGGAAAGAAGATCCAGCCAAAGAAAGTGACTTATGGGGACTGGTACAAAACTATCCATACAAAAGATTGTTGGATTATCAGTTTTATAAGGTTTATCCATATTATATGCAGGACTCCAGTTTTACCTTGGTGGAGAACAAAAAAAAATCAAAATTATATGAAAATTTTACGTTTAACAAGGTTTATGGACTTGTCGATAATGATGCAGGAAAAATCATCCTTCCTGCAAAATATGTAAGTATAGAAAGAACTGATTTTAATTCCGGAGACTGGGCTCGGTGCATTTCGAAAGAGGGGGATTTTGTAATCATAAACAAAAGTTTTCAAATTTTGGGAAAATATGCTTTCTGCGATTATTTGAATGGAAATTATGCCAGAATCAATGTGGATGGCAAAGTCAGCTCAAATAATTCTGAAGCCTACAAGGATTTCCCACCTGTGATATCTCCTGATGAAAGAAAACTTCCAACAGAAATAGGCAGAGAACTTTATGTACGAGGAGGTGACTGGGGAATCATAGATAAAACTGGAAAACAAGTGGTGGCCTTAAAATTCAATTTTATCGACAAAATTGTGAATGATAATGTTATAGCACAAAAAATACAAAAATGGGGTGTTTTTAAAATCAACAAGGATACCTTGATACCCTTCCAGTATGATTTAATCAGATACATGAAATTTCTTTCGGGAAACACTTACCTCGCGGATAGTCATTGTTATGCAGCAAGGCTTGAAAAATGGGGTGTGGTAGATTCTTTAAACAAAATCTTGGTTAGTTTTCGATATGATGATGTTCGAGGATTTTCAAAAATGAATTCTTACTTATTTGAAGTGGAATCTCAAAAAAAACGGGGTATCTGCAATAGCCAGTCGAAAGAAATAGTTCCTGTCAAATATACATCCATAAAGGAACATCGCATGCAAGACAAAACAGTACTCGAAGCTATTTCAGATAAAAACCTTGATGGTGTGATGGATAAAAATGGTAAGGTTATTTTGGAGTCAGAATACGAAAACCTATACGCACTCGGTAATCGATTGTATTTGACCGGTTCTACAAATAAATCTATCATCAACCTCCAAGGGGACACCATCATCACAGATCTTCAACAGGCATTCAGGCTTGCCAACAACAGAATCAGGATATTAAGAAATAATTATTATGGATTTATTGATACTCTGGGCAAGGTCATTATAAACCCTGAGTTTACACAAATAAAAGATTTTCATTATGATAGGGCTGTTTTTATACAAAAGGAAGTAAAAAAGCTTTTTGGTCTTATCAAAAAAACAAATCAATATGGTTGTATTGATTTCGATGGAAGGAAAGTCATCGGACCCAATTTTGATCAAATTTCGGATTTTGTAAACGGTAAAGCAATAGCAAGAAAGAAGAACAAATATAGTCTGATCAATAAAGATGGAAAAACAATTTGCACTTTAAATTTTGAGGAAGTTGTCAGTTTCCTTTCCCCAAATTTGCTGTGGATAAGGAAAAATTCAAATTTCCAGATTTATAATATTTCTGAAAAACGAATGCAGAGCGATCTGGAATTTTCTGAGATGGGTAATTTTCATGATGGGATTGCGTGTTTGAGGGTAGGAGGAAAGAATTTTTACATGGATACAACAGGCAGAAAACTTACAGAACCTGATGTGATTCAAGGCTCTGCATTTAGTGGCGGATTTGCATTAATTAACAAGAGATCGAATGAATGGGCTATCGAGCAAGCTGGTAAAATCTTAACCATCGACACAAGTTATTGGAAAAAAGATTTCATCATTGCACTGCAGGAAATTTTAAATAAATATCCCAATGCGTTTGAAAACAAACCCGTAACGATAAATCATTGCGCCTATTGGAAAATCGAAGACAAAGTTTACAAAATTAAACTCAATGCACTATATTATGAAGAATATACTCTGGAGAATAGCCTTTTGGAATGGGGAATCATTAAGAAATGCAACAACTACCAATGCACCCTTTTAGATTTAAAAGGCAATCCATTCTCATTATGCAAATTAAACAATATCAGCAATTTTGAAAACGACCTGTTAATATTTTCCTACAAACAAAAAATTCATCTTTATGACGTAAGTGGGCAAAGATTAAGCAAGCATAGTTTTGGGGAATTGAAGGTTTTACCTAATGGTAGTTTAGCCTTGTATACACCTAACAATGTGATATATATAGATAAGAATGGTGAGGTTTTCGAACCCAAATAGATTTTTTATGGGAGATTTATTATGGAATTTTACGGGACAATTCATCCTTAAGAAAAATTAAATCATAAAATCATGAAGAAAGTAATTATAATAATTCAATTTGTTTTGATTGGGCTGGTCGCCTTGGGTCAAAAAACAATAACAGGAACTGTGACAGACAATAACAATATTGCCATTTCGGGTGTTCTGGTTTCGGCAAAGCATCACAATATTTCGGTAAGTACAGATCATCAGGGAAAGTACAGTATAACAGTTCCTGAAACGGAAGATAGCCTGCTTTTTGCTTTGTCTGGTTATGCTACACAAAGCAAATTTCTGAATGGGAAGAAAGTGGATTGCGTTTTAAGCGTTTTATTACTAGAACCCATTGTAAATGAATATGTTGATGAGATTATTTTAAAGAAAAAAGAGTATTCTGTCGTTTCAGGTAAAGCCACTAGGAATTTACCCAATCGAACAGCCTATTATAATCCAAGCGTAGAAGAATATACAAAGGTAAATGAAAATGGTTTTAAACCAGCCAAAGATGAACCGCTATCAACTTTTTCCATTGATGTGGACAGGGCATCTTATTCCAACATAAGAAGGATGTTAAACCTTGGACAAAAAATTCCTGCCGATGCAGTCAGAGTAGAAGAAATGATCAATTATTTCGATTATAAATACCCACAACCCAAGGATGACAATCCTTACAGCATCACAGCAGAATATTCAGATTGTCCTTGGGAAGAAAACTTTAAGTTACTTCATATAGGACTACAAGGAAAGAAAATTCCTATGGATAATTTACCGGCAAGCAACATTGTATTCTTGTTGGATGTATCGGGCTCCATGAGTGAAGAGAATAAATTGCCACTTCTGAAATCAAGTATCAAATTGTTGGTGAATAATTTGAGATCTGTTGATAAAATATCTATTGTAGTATATGCGGGTGCGGCAGGTATTGTTCTTTCGCCAACAGCAGGCAACGATAAAGCCAAAATTATGGAGGCCATCGATAATTTACATGCAGGTGGTTCTACTGCCGGGGGTGAAGGCATCATGCTTGCCTACAAAACAGCAGAAGAAAACTTCATAAAAAATGGGAATAATCGTATAATCCTTTGCACCGATGGCGACTTCAATGTAGGTATTTCAAATCCCAATGAACTGGAAGATTTGATTACAAAAAAGAGAGAATCGGGTGTGTTTCTAACTTGCCTGGGTTTTGGCATGGGTAACTACAAGGATAATAAAATTGAAATTCTTGCAAACAAAGGCAATGGCAATTATTCTTACATTGATAATATTCAGGAAGCCAACAAAACGCTTGTAACAGAATTTGGCGGAACCATTTTCACCATTGCCAAGGATGTAAAAATTCAGGTAGAATTTAATCCTGCTGTAGTTCAGGCATACAGACTTGTAGGATACGAAAACAGAATGCTCAACAATGAAGACTTTAAGGATGATAAAAAAGATGCAGGAGAAATGGGTGCAGGTCATACTGTTACGGCAATCTACGAAATAATTCCGGTGGGTGTAAAAAGTGATTTTGTCAAACAAATAGATGATTTGAAATACCAAAAAAAGGATGTAAATGCCGCGGACACCAAAGAAGTGGCAACAATTAAAACACGTTACAAAAAACCTGATGGCGACAAAGGTATTGACTACAACATTGTTGTTGAAAATAAAAAAGTTTCTCTTGGCAGCACTTCCGATAATTATCGCTTTTCGACTTCAGTAGCCATGTTTGGTATGTTGCTAAGAGATTCTCAATACAAAGGAGCTTCTACTTATGATAAGATCATAGAACAGGGAAATAAGGCAAAAGGTGAAGACCCTGAAGGTTACAAATCAGAATTTATCCGTCTGGTGAATATAGCAAAAATTCAGAAATAGACGTATCGAAATTTGTATTCTTTATAACCTGGCAGCTTTCCTTTGGGCTGTCAGGTTTTTTTTATTGATGGATTATTTGCGAATTTGATAATTGTTCAGAACTCGTGATTATCTGATTTAACTTTTCATTTTTCAAAAGAATATCGCTAAAAAAGAATCATTTCTTATAAATTCAGAACTACTGAAACAACGCAAACTATTTTGTTGCATTTTTTCAAAATTATGCTTACAAACTTACAATCAAGGCACTCAATCGAAGGTATGTCGGTGGAGCGGGCTGACGAAGATAATGGATCGCGTAATTCCTTGTTGGGCGAAATAATTGACAGATCTATGCATCGATTGTTTACATAATACGAAGGCATATTATTTAAAAACAATGGCTTCAGAAAGATACAAAGCAAATCTGTCAGTTATTTTGGACAATTCTGAAAAACTCATGCCGTTATTATATTCTTGATTTTTTGTAACTTTTTTATCAAGAAAAAAGTTAGAAGA
>Ga0316608_1000080_pt1 | contig 52279 bp, 65 predicted proteins | sample MIS2016152B_MG_FD_207673 | JGI IMG/M metagenome (GOLD analysis project Ga0316608, IMG submission 207673) | Microbial mat bacterial communities from Middle Island sinkhole, Lake Huron, Michigan, United States - MIS.2016.152B | ecosystem: Environmental > Aquatic > Freshwater > Lake > Sediment... | reverse complement strand
GACTAGAGAATAGTATTATAACTGTGGCTGATGTTTGGTTGGAGGAGTACGCCGGAGGCTTTTGATGTCTTGTTGCAAATGTAAGGATATGATATTGTACAAATATAGATGTATGACCTAAAGATAAAAATAGACACGTAACTATGTGAGAGTGTAATATACAAAGCGAATATAGTGATAAGTTATTAGAAGATAATATGAATAGAGGTTGAGAGTATGTGTATTGTAAAGATATTCCGGAGACTTGAAAATATAATCAAGATTGGAGAATTGATAATGTACTAAAACAATATTATTGAGGAAAGTTTTAATTTTTAACTAATATAAAATGAATAAATTATGGATATTGTTGCCTATACTATTTCTTTGATGATGTACTATAAAGGTAGAGAATGAGGATAAGACATTAGATAGTAGGATTACTGCTTTGGAGAATAAGATAGCTAATATGAATATATCTTTTAATGATATATATACTAAAATTAATAGTTTACCAAATACTCAAGTATATAATGAACCAGAATATGTAAATCCTAACAGCCAGTGCTATGTATGAGACATCAGAAAGAGTGTTGTTTATATAGTTAGTCCGCAATGGGATGATTACGACACCCAGAAAAAATATTGTATAGATGATAAGCACTGTTTCAGGTATAGGATAGAGAAGATAGAATCAGTGTTTATGGATTGAGATTGTATAGATACTATAAATTGAAAATGAGTAGGGATGTTTTATGAGAATTTAGATGAAGCGGTTAAATTTGCGAAGATTTATATAGATGAGGGTAAGTTTTGAGACTTTATTTGAGCGTTAGATTAATTTTATTTATTAATATATATAAAGATGAGTTTAGATAGTATAAAAGAGTTAGTGGATAAGTTTGTAGAAAGACATCCACAGAGAAAACAGAGTGAGGTGATGGTGCAGAGGGCTATAGCAAGAGATGAGAAGAGAAGAAAGCTATTAGAATGAAAAGAACAAAAGCTAAAAGAGAGGGCTGAATGGAAAGCTAAGGAGGCTGAGAGGAGAAAAGAGTATTACAATGAACGATACAAGAAGAATAGAGAGGCTAAACTAGAATACAACAAGAATTATACCAATAACAATCCTGATAAGACACAGAAACGGAAAGAGTATTACAATGAACGATACAAGAAGAATAGAGAGGTTAGATTAGCTAAGGCTAAGGAAAATTATAGGCTCAAGAAACTTTTAAATTCTAATAAAAAATAAAAATGAACAAGATTAAGATTATGTTATTAGCTATTATTTTACTAGTATTAGGAAACTGATTTTTAGGGTACAAATACTATACAACTGATGTAGAATATAAGAAAGCTTTGAGTAACCAGAGTATGTTAATAGAAGATTATAGTGTAGCAGGAGATTATGTATTCTGTATGTGGGAGACTATCCAGAACGCTATGAAGTTTAAAGAAACTGATTGTAATGTACAAGTATATAAGCAAGAATTTGTAGAGAGACGAAATAAATACTATAACGCTTGAATTTTTACAAAAAAAGCGTATAATTAAACATATTTACATATTAATACTAACTAATGGAAAAAGAATTACTTGAGTTAAGAAAAGAACTCTTTGAGACAAAAGATATGAATAAGGTATTAATGGTACAGATATATAATTTAAGAAAAGAATTAAAAGATTTGAAAATATCTATTACCAAAAAAAAAAATAAGGTTATAGAATTAGCTTGGAATAAAAAACAATATGTTTGTAGAGATTGTTGAGTAACATTTGAGAAAGATTGAATAAGAAGGAATAACCTTAAGTATTGTGATGTATGTTCAAAAAAAAGATATGATGAAAACCAAAGAGAGCAGACTGAAAAGCAGATTTTAAAAAATAAACTAAATATAAATGGGAAACCAAAAGGAAAAAGGCAAATTGTTTACTAATAGTATCAAACCAGACACAACTGTAAAAGAGTTTGAAGAGGTAGTGGATACTGTTGTTATACCTGTAAAGAAATTTACAACTATAGTAGTTTTTGTAGATTATATAACTAACAGTGTATTAAGTAGGTATCCTGAATTCAAAAGATTAGTACAGAATGAATGGAACGAGTTAAAAGTAAACGATGAGATGTTAGAAATAATTAAGAGATTAACAAAGCTTTTTAAAACTAAATAATTAGTTATGACTAGAAAGAAAAAGGTAGAGGTTATTAAGAAAATAGATAATACTGGTAAGACATATATAAACGAGATGTTGTATCACGCATTAAAAAGACTAACTTGATTTGAAGATATAGTTGTATGAGAGCGAGTAACACTTTCAGAAGAAGTAAAACAAAAACTCAGAAGTATAGGTTTATAACTGGTAAAAAGATTTTTGTAAAATTCCCTTGTATTTTAACATTAATTGAATATAATATATTTATATAACTAAATAACTAAATAAAATGACAATACAAAAAAATAGAAATTATAATGAGTGATACTTACAGTTAGAATGACGACTATTAAAAAGATGAGAAGATTATTTTTGGAGAGGTAATAATACTACAGAGATAGTAGTTCTCATAAGGAACAAAGATTGAAAGTACAGTATAAAGATATAGTGGTGGGAGTAGTTAACCTAAGTGCAGTATGAGGTTATTTCATTTCCTGATACATACAGCCACATAAATTTCATTAGATTAAAATCGGATATACTGTGGGTGTTGTTTCCTATAGTATATCTAAACTTTAATTTAGTAACTAAAACAAAATGACTCATAACGAGAAAACAAAAAGAGTATTAATATTGCTATGTTCCTTAATGTTTCTAGCGTTTATAATTTTATTTGTAGTAAATAACAAAACTACTTGGCAAGAAGAAGCTGATAAATTCTGTAATGGATATGATACCTATAAGACACCAGTAACAGCTACAGATGAATTTTGTGATGCTTATATCTATAACCAAGACCAATTAGCTATGTTTGTTGGTAGTTATTGTAGTGGTAGTGATTTACTAAGTGATTGAGTTGTTGTCTACCACATAAATGATCCACAACCTAATGATTACCAATGTGAAGATATAAAAGTAGAAAGTATTAGTAATGAAAAGATGTCAGAAGAATATCTAAAAAACAAATTTAACGAAATAAAATAGGGATTTTAGTATACCCGTACTTATTCTTAAAACAAAATATGATCACTTGACTAATTCTTACAGGAGCTTTAGTGTGTAGTAGCGTATGCTATCAGAACACACAGAGTGTAGTAGAGATTTGTGATAGTAGAACAGTAATAGATAAAAAATTAAAGAAATTCTTAGTAAAAAAATGAGCTGGTAGTTTATATGGTTCTTTTATAAAGTACTGAAAGATGTACTGAATCAAACCTGAGTTGGCTGTATGTATAGCTGTATCAGAAAGTTGATTAGGAAAGAATATGAGTTATATTTGAAACATAGGTAATGTTTGATGAAGGGAGTTTAAATATGAAGACTGAACACCTGATATTAATAGATGAATAAAAGCTATATACCAAGTAGCTCTTAATTGAAAAAACTTATGAGGTAAAACTATAGTAGGTGATCTCTATACCAACTGAAACTGCCAGACTGACTGTAAAAGATATTATGCTAGTGGAAAAGGGGCACAGGGTAATGTTTTGAAGTGTCTGACTGAAATTTATTGAAAGAAAATATGACCTAATTTTAATTATAGGATAAAAAAGTAATGAGATTTTGAGCTTATCAGAGTATATGAAATTGAATGTGATTTTGAATGAGTACCAAGATGCCTTGATGTAGAGATTGGTTAATTTTCTTATTAGTTTTACGGATAATTTGAGCAATTTTTTGAAGTTAGTATAAAATAGTGTTGTTTTTTTGTAAAGATTATGTATAATCCCGAAAATTGTACATTTATTTTTGCATATTTTTTCAAAATGAGTAAAAAAAGTAGAAAATTTCAGAAAAATACTTGACTAGCAACAGTACAGAAAGCAACAGAGAGTACTGATGCCAAAAAGTTCAAAGCAATTTCATTAAATACCACTAGAGGGTATTCATCACCTCAACAAATAGAACAATACTGATTAAGGAAACCTTGAAAAGTAACGTTTAAAATACTTAGACAGATCGCTAGTAGAGATGCTATCATAAGAATTTGTATTAATGTAATTAAGAAAGCTGTATCTCAATCAGAATGGATAATACAAGTGAAAAAGAACGCACCAGGTAACATAAAGAAAGACTACGAGAAAGAGATAGATACTTGTTATAATCTTTTTGAGTATATGAATATGAATGGTGAGAATATGAGAATATTATTAGATAGAGTAATGGAAGATATTCTTACACTCGATTCTGCGTGAATAGAAATTATAAGAAGCTTAGATTGAAAAAGAATAGTAGCTTTGAATAGCGTTGACGGCTGAACCTTGAGACCTATATATAATGAGTATTGAGAACTAGGTGACCCAGCATACCTTCAGTTAGTTTATGAAAAAGTTAGATGTAGTTTCAAGAAAGAAGATTTAGTTTATATTATGGCTAACCCTAGTAATGATATAGATACTTTTTGATATTGATTATCTGCTATAGAATCAATACTACTTCAAGTACAAGCAGCGTTAGAAGCTGATATGTTTAATATAAAGCACTTTACAAAAGATAACTTACCTCCAGGAATATTAGACCTATGAGATATGACACAAGACCAAGCAGAAGAGTTTATCGCTACTTGGAATGCTACAGTTATATGAAATCCTCACTCAATGAAATTTGTACGAGGTTCTAGTCAAGAAAAGAAGTTTATACCTTTGAGTACATCTCAAAAGGATATGCAGTATATCGAATATATAAACTGGTTATCTAAAATAAAACTAGCTACTTACTGACTTTCTTCTATTGATGCAAATATATTGCAGGATATGACAAGAAGTACTTGAGAGACTATGCGTGCTTTGAGTAATGCTAGATGAGTAAGAAGTAATAAAAAACTTATAGAGGAATACTTCACAAGAAATATAATAAGATATATGGAAGAGTGAAACGATAAGTTCAAACGATTAGAGTTTAAGTTTATTGAAAGTGATAATGTAGATATACAGTTGAAACAAGCACAAGTAGATGATTTATACTTACAGAACTGAGTATATACAGCAAATGAAATAAGAGCTAGAGATTGAAAAGACCCTTTGAAAGAACCAATTTTTTCTGAGGAACTCTGAGCTAAATTGAGAACTGCCACAGGTAAACAACCTGAACCTTGATTACCAAAACAAGATAGGAGAGGGAAAGAAGAAAACGCAAAAGTAAACATTAAGCGTATGCCTTACAAGAAAGATATAGATGACGAAGATAATATGTTCCAAAAAGATTTATATTACGAAGAAGACTATGTGTAAAGATTGTATAGAAAAAAACTATGAAGATGAATATGAAGAGAACGCAGAGCTTGATGAAATTGAGTCAAGTGACGATTATGTAGTTACAGAGAAAAAAACACAGAAGTTACTAAAAAGTCAGCGAGATGAACTGGTGTTATCGTGAATAGTTTGGACTGTCTACAATACGCTATGAAAGAATGTATTAGAATGACTAGCAAATAATAAAGCTAGTGTAGAGGATAGGAAAAAATTAGAAGATTATATTTCCTGACAGGCTTCAAAAAAAATAAACAGTTTATCTAATACAGATTATAATGCCATTATAGGTATGCACTTATTATGAGTAGCTAGAATATGATGACAAAGTATACTAGACCAACTAGGTTCAAGAAAAGACTTTAAAATCTGAGTATGATTAGAAAAAATAATTGGGCAAAGGATAGGTACATTGATAAAGTGACTAGACAAAACTACAATGAATAAACTAGCTAAGAATATGGTTACTTGACTAGAAAATGGATTGACTATGAAACAGATGACTGGTAGCCTAATAAAACTTTGAAAAGAAATCGCTAGAGATAGAGCTTGAATAATAATGACTACTGAAAGTAACAGTTTATTACAATTTGTAAGACACGAAATGGCTAGAGTAAACTGAGCAGAAACAAAGACTCGGGAAGCTGTAGCTGATGAAAGAACTTGCTGACCTTGTAATAGTTTAAACTGATTAACAGTAAGAATAGGCGATAGTTTTCATTGAGTTGATGCTCCTCCATTACATCCTTCGTGCAAATGTACAATATTATACGATTTCACTAGTAGTCCAAAAGAATTTATAGATAGTTTTTAAATAATAAAAATACATATGAATACAAAACCACTAAAAGAGTACAAATGTTTCGTGTCTAAAAAAGTATTATGTAGAGCTGCAGGAGAATGACAGATAGAGATATTAAACGAAGACAACAGATTTACAAGCTATGTTTGAGAGAGTAGAATTAGTCAAGATATCTGACCTAAATGACAAGCGTTCCAAAATCTTGCTACAGATTTAAGATGTAAAGAATGTAAAAGATTATTAGGTAGAGCAATCAGTATTGATTCAGTAGTAGAGATTAAATGTAAACATTGTCACACTATTAATTTATTTGATGTGCAAGTAATAGAAAACGCAAGATTAGCTTCATTAAGTGTAAGTCAAAGAGCATTAATAGTAGAAAATAAAAGAAGGGCTATGACAAAAAATTAAAAATCTATTGCAATATTAAGTTATTTATCTATAATACGCCTAAATTATGTGAGGGCTAATCACCCTGAGCTTCGATTTGAAAGCCGACAAACTGAAAAGTATGTTGGTTTTTTATAATTTCAAAATAATCTATGTTCAAATTGAATATACCTATTACTAAGGCAACAAGAGATTCAAAAAGAAATGTATTGATGATAGAATGAATAGCCTCTGATCCTTCTATTGATAGAGATAACGAAAGGTTCTCAGAAAATGCTATTAAAAAAATGGCAGAATGAGTAATCAATTGAAATATACCTATTAGAGTAGAACACGAGAATAAATTCTATTCAGAAATATGAGTTTGGAAAGATGCTAGTCTTAATAAAGATATGCAGATGACCGTTAAATGAGAAGTAGATTTAGATTATAGCATTGGAAAAGACTTAGCTGTATTATTAGAGAAAGGAAAATCAGTAGCTTTATCTGTATGAGGTAAAGTAGTAGATGCTACATTTGAGTATGTAAAAGAAGCTGGTAGACAGATTAAAACTTTTACTGATGTGATGCTTACTGAAATATCTGTAGTTAAAAACCCTAGTAATATGAATACTACACTATCTATAGCAAAGTCATTTGATGTAGAGAAGCACGAGTATACTACTGAATGAAAAAAACTTATCGAGTATTATAAATGACTTAAAAAAAATAATGATTTAAATTCTTTAACTTATAATAATCAAGAGATGAACAAAACTAATTTCCAAGAAAAAGCTAATGTTGTAGATATGACTATAACTGCTGATGAAATTAATCTTATGGAGAAATGCTATACATTCTATGTAAATAAAGAATGAGCTAGACCACAAGCTAATGGTAATGACTTATCTGATAAAGAAGTTATGAAAGTAGCTGAGGCATATAGAGTTATGATGGAAAGAAAGAGACATAAAGTTTCACTTTGAAATAGAATGGCTTGAATGTTCCACAGTGATTTGCCAGTAAACCAATCTTGAGTTGGTGAAGGACAAATTGCAGTAAATAAAGATGTAAGTAAGAATTTATCAATTAACAATAAAATAATGAGATTTACTAAAAGTGTTGACGAAACTGAAGAGACTGTTGTTGCTGAAGAAGTTGTAGTTGAAACACCTGTTGAAGCTGTTGCTGAGGCTGTTGTAGAAACTGTAGTTGAAGAAGTGCCAGCTGTAGAAGAGGTTACTAAATCAGAAACACCAATCCCAGAAAACACAGAAGTAGTTGTTACTGAAGCAGTTACTGAACCAGTTGTTGAAAGCGTAGGCGAGGCTGAAGCAATTGAACCAGTAGAAGTTGCAGTAGAAACTGTACAAGAAGAGGTTGCGAAATCAACAGAAGAATGTAAATGTGAAAAATGTTGAGCTGAGATGGTAGGTAAAGTTTGCAAAGCATGTTGATATGCTAAAAATGAGGAAGAAGTTGTTGAGGAAACAGCTGATGTAGAATGAGTTGATAAGGCTACGCCTGTAACTCCATGAAAAGCTATGTCCGATCACAATGCAAAAAGACAAGCAAGAGAACAATTAGCTACTAAATCAGAAGATGAAGATGATACTGAAAAGAAAGCTCCTACAATCCAAGAAGAAGAAGAGGAAGCTAATGAAGAAGCTGATAAGAAAGTTAAAGAGAAGAAAGCAGAATGAATGAAAGAAGAAGATGAAGAGGAAACAGAAAAATCTAAAGTAAAAGCTTCTCCAGATAGAAAAGGTATTGATACAGTTGCTATGAGTAAAGCTATCAGTGATATGAAAGAAGAAATTATGGCTAGTGTATCAGAAATGATTAATGGATTGACTAAAACAGTAAGTAACTTACAAACTGAAATAGAAAAATCTAACAATCTTACTAAATCTTTTGAAGAAAATAAATTATCAACTATTGAAAAATCATACAGTGAACTATCTTGAGAATTTAATTCGTTAAAGAACTTAGTGGAGGTAATTTGAAATAACGCTGCTCCAAGAAAAAGTATTGCTAGTTATACAGCTTTAGAGAAATCTTTCTCAAGAGAGGAAAACAACAATGCTAGTTTCGAAGAAAGAGTTAACAAGATGATGGATGTAAATCCAAAAATGTCTTTATGAGAAGCTTTGGCTGAAGTAAAGAAATCAATGCAATAAAACTTTTATTTATTTTAATATTATTCAAATGGATATAAAACAAACATTAGAAAATGTAGAGAAGGCAATGTGAACGCCTGCTTACATACAAGGAGCAATCCTTACAAGAGAAAATCTTGACGCATTTATTAATAGATTGACTTTCAAAGAAACTCCAATTAGAGATAGATTGCCTAGAAAAACTGGTGCTGGTCTAGCTGCTTCTTGGAATGTATTGACTGCTATGTGAGTTGGAACTTCTGCTTTTGCTGAATGACTTACTCCTACAGAAGATGCTACAACTTACGCTAGAAGAAGTGCTATCTATAAAGAACTTGGTAAAACAAAATCTATTACTGATAGAATGCTTGCTGCTGGTAAATCTTTCATCGAATTAGAAGGTGAATTGACTGAAGTTGCTTTGAGAGAAGTTATCCAAGATGAAGAACAATTGATTATAACTTGAGATACTGGTGTTTCAGTATTACAATTCGATTGATTGAGAAAAAACATCGATATTCTTTCTGCTATCAACTTCTACGATGATAACAACAACGCATTAGGTTTCAGAACAGACCTTATTGAAACTGCTATCGAAGGTATCGTTAGAACTTACGCTCAAAGACCAACTGCAATATTTGTAGGTTACGGTATGAAGAGAGCTATCAATTTATCATTGATGGGTGATGTAAGAGTTAATCTTGATAACACAAACGAAGTAGGTACTTGAGTTGATGTTGGATTCTACCAATCTATGATCGGTAAACTTCCATTCGTTGCTTCATTTGCTATCGCTTCTGATGTAGTTACATTTGCTCCAAATGTTGTTGAAGACTTCTATGTGGTTACTGAAAAATCACAAGGTCAAGATACATTATATATGGAAGATTTGTATGGAATGTGAAAATCTATGTTGGATAGGACTGGTGCTGCAATCAAATTCATGGTTACAGAAGCTACAGTATTCGTATGTAGAGCGAGTGAATTCCAAGTTCGTGTGGCGAATATTAGATTGTCTTAGTCGAAAATAAAATATAAAATAGAGGCTACCTGTCCTAATAAGGTGGGTAGCCCTTTCTTTAAATAATAATATTAAATTATGTATAAAATATCTGACTTATATATTGCTGCGTTCTTGAAATCTATATGATTTGAATATACTATTGAAGCTGCTTGAAAAAGATGTTATTTTATTTTTCCAGACGAAGCTAAAAAATCTGTAGAGGAGTTTGTAGTAAACTCAGATAGAAGTAACCATAATGTAAACGCTTCACTATTTATAAACGAAATAAAACAGTTAAAGGCTTACGTAAATAATCTTTAATACTTATAACGGCGTTATAACTCAATGATACAAACTTACAAACCAGGACAGACTGTAAAAATTAACTTTCAATTCTTTGATAATCAACAAGTCCCAGTGAAAATGGATAATGATTTGGTTTTGTTGAATATTGGCGAAGAGGGTAGGCATTCTTGGTATTTGAAAGATGTACCTATGACTTATAACCCACAAACATATTTCTATGAATATGTAGTAGTAGTCCCAGAGAATACACCATTTGGATTATATCCTATGAGTGCAACTTGAACTATACTAACAGTACCACAAACACAAACAAGAGATATAAGAATATGAGGAGGATATATAACAGTAGAAGAACTAAAACACATGTCAGTATGATTTGATTTCAGTAAATACTCAGACGAAGAATTAGAAGAGCTTACTACATTGGCAAAAGATATGATTGATGCTTATTGTGATTATGAACGATGAGTAGAAGTAATTACCCAAAAATGAGAAACTATAGTAGATAATCTAGGAAGAATATATTTGAGATTTAAAAGGAAGCCTGTTATATCAGTAAACTACTTAAGAGTCCGAGTTCCTGCGAGTACGTCTATAGTATTGTTTACAAGATACCTAGATTTATTCCCTGACCAATGATATGCTTACTATCCTATATCAACAGCTTATTGAGCAAGTGCTGTAGGAACATATCCATTATTAGTGTTAGGAACTATGGATAAATTACTGTATGTAGTAGATTATAAAGTAGACCCATTTGTACCTCCTATGGTAAAAAGAGCGTCTGCAATTGTATGTGCTAACTTCTTGAAATCAGACTTCTATAGAACCCAGACTTGAATGCCTTGAACAGTGTGACCAGTGAACATATTTAAGTCAGGAGCGTATTATGTCGGTTTTGATACTAAGAGCCTCTATAAAACTTGAAAATGATATTGAGGTGGTCAGTTTTTGACTCCAGATGTACAAGAAATCTTAGATAGATATAAATATATGAAAAATAACTCTATATTTTAAATTAATACATATAAAATGCTTTGAACTAACAAAAAAGGTGATATAAAAAGGTTATCAGTAGACAAAAAAAGCTACTCAGACCATTTAAAAGATGTAGAGTTCCGTTATGAGCCTATGTTGTATCAGAAATATGATATAAAAGCAAAGCAAATAGCGTTCAAATACTTCTCAGATGTAATAGACTTCAAAATAAACGATAGACTTATACACTGAAATAGACAATTTGTAGTGGCTTGAGCTGCTACATTTGATGATACACTTTGAGCACACATGGAAGTCGTAATGAGAGAGGTATGACCAACAAGTGTACACGAAGTAGTAAAGAGAAAGAAACTAGATACAGTACAAAGCAGTTATGATCCATTACTAGAGGAACGAACAGAATACGGAAAGCAATATGTAGAAGATGAGATATTAGTATTAGTAGATGCTATAGATTTAGCAAGAGGTCATATTATACAAATGCTAGATGCTTGAAAAATAGAACAAGTACAGTATATGATGACAACAGAAATCACAGAGGATATCAAGAAAGAAGATAGATTTATATATAATTGACTTGAATATATTGTAGAATGGATTATACCTCAACCATATCAATTATTAGTTTGACTGAATAAATCTAAAGTTAATTATATTACAAATTAAAAAATATGGCAGACTTTAAATGATTTTTAGAATTCTCAGCGTATCTTAAAGATGCAAGTGCTAATTTAGATAAGATGCTAGATAAGACATTAAAAGAAGTCTGAAAGTACTTAAGAGATAAGATAAAAAGCAAATACTGAGTAAGACAACCTTGACGACCAGCTTGAAGTAGTAATACTCCATTATTAAAGACTTGAGAGCTTAGAAACTCGGTAATGAATAGAAGATTAAATAAGAATACGGAAATAATATATATGAATGAAGTAAAATCTCGATTATGAGCTATACACGAATACTGACAATATATAAAGATGACAGACAAGATGAGGAAGTATTTATTTGCGGTAGTGTTTAAGTGACAAGAGAAAAAAGAGGGGTCAGGTAAAAGACCATGATATATCTATATACCACCTAGACCTATACGGAGATTTATACTAGATCAAGAGGAGTGAAACATAGCAAATATAATAGAAAAAAACTTTATAATATTTAAGTAGTTAATGTTTAAAACTGTCCCAGAGGAAAGATTCAAAAATGATGTACTAAAAACTTGGATAGCATACTTCAAAAATGACCCTGCTTTATCCTGAGTTTCTGTTACTTCAAGAAGACCTGATGTGGATACTACATTGAAATTACCTAATATATTGATAACTAGAATATGAAGTGAGAGCCGAGATTTAATGAGATTGAGTTGATTTCATTGATATCAACCAGCAGAGATACCTGATGCTACAATATGAAGATTAATGTGATATACTATGAATGCTACTTATCAAATTGATATAATAACTAAGACTATCGGAGATATGAATAAATATGTTTGAATAGTTGAGAGAAAGCTTAAATCTTCCACGTCATCTGATGTTTTCGCCGACCTATGATGACCAGTTCAGACAGTAATTCCTGTGTTGGATTTTGTAACGCCTACAGACCCAGAATGAGAAGTGACTGATTTGAAAATTAGATTTAGGTATCATAGAAATGTTGATTGTATAGAAAACACTGCGTTTGATGCTGAGTTACATCAGTACACAATAACAGTAGACTTCCGAGTTCACTATTTGAAAGAATATGAACTTCCTAAGATTAATAAAATAAAAATGTACGAAACTTTATACTAAAATTTTACTTAATAAACACTTAATAAATGTCTAATAACTTAGTCCCAAAGGTGATAATAACAGAGGCTGTACAAAGTCTAGCTGTACCAAGAGACAATCAAGTAGTTATAGGTATGATAGGTACATCAGCAACATGAACAGCAAATACTGTTTACAATATAGCTTCTGTTAGCCAAGCTGACACTATATTCTGAGGTAATTATTCCTATGGTGCAACTCTATGATTAATGATTAGAAGAGCGTTTGCTGAATGAGCCTCTTTGATTAGAGCTGTATCTATTTGACAACCTACAACTGCACTATTATGAAATGATATAATGTCAGCTAATTCTTTGGCTGGTGCTGATACCATTACTGTAGTAAGTACTGCTGGTTTCACTAACTGAAACGAATGTTATATTGGAACAGGACAAACTTATGGTTTTGAAGAAAAAAGAACTATACTTGCTGTGACTCCTACAACTATTCAGTTTACTGCTCCTTTGACTTTCCCTCACTATATCGGTGAAATTGCTCAAGAAGTAACAGCTAAAATTACTACTGATTATGATTTAGCTATACAAGCTATGTTGGAAGATGAACAAAAAACAACTGTAGTATGTGAACTAAATGATAATGCAACAGCAGTAAAATTAGAACAAATGTGTATAGATTCAAGAGATAAATATAATACACCTTGTGTATACTTTAGAGGTGCTGAAGCTACTGATGATGCAACTTCAATAATTGCAAAAGCTCAAGCTCAAAACTCTGATAAAGTTATTATCTGATACCCATTGTTAACTGACTTTAATTGAAAGACTGTAACATCTTGAGAAGCTGCGGCTGCTTTGTGTTGAGCTATTGCTTGAAACTGAGTACCTAAGTTGAATCATAATTTTACAGCGTTTGATTGATTTGGTTGAGTAGTATCTAAAATATCTGATATGGATGCTTTGATATCTGCTTGAGTAACACCAATTGAATTGAAATACAGTTCAATACATATCGTTAGATTAGTTACCACAAGTACTACTACAAATTCTGTACCTGATAAAACTCGACAAGAATGAGCAGTAAGACTTAATGTAGACTTTATCGAAAAAGCGATAACTAAAGTATTGCAACAAAAATTCTTACAGCAAGGTAACACTGCACAAGTAAGAGAAGCTATGAAAGCTGAAGTATCTGCTATGTTACAAAAATATGCAGCAATGGATATTCTAGTAGCTGACACAGCAACAAATACACCAGCGTTCAGAGAACCTGTAGTATCAACTGATCCAAATGACAATACAAAAGTTAATGTTGATGTTGAAATCGCTCCAGGTAAACCATTGAACTTCATATCATTGAACTTCAAAGTATATCTTTAATTTTATATTTTAAATAACCTAATACATAATGGCTAATACAATAAGAAAAGCGGACTTTCAGGATGCTGTAGACGTTGCTTCTTGTACGATTATGGTTAACTGAGTTGAATGGGGATTTGTAACTGGTCTAACAGTAGACTGAAAATCACCAGAAGATTTGATTAACTGCATAAGCGGTACACTAAGAAGAAGAAAACCACTTACAGTAGAACGAAGTGTTGATGCTGCAGTCTTGTATAGTAATATATGAGATTTAAAGAAACTTACAGGTTGATATGACCCAGCTACTACATCAGTAACTCCAGCTGTACTTTTCCAAATCATCGTAACATTCGAAAACCCTGACAAAACTAATCCTGATAACTTAGGACAAATCTTGACAATCAACGAATGTAGAATACAAGACCACACTATCAATGTAACTGAAAGTTCAACATACAAATTTAGTTGAAAAGCTAAAAACTGGACTGTCACTACTAAATAAATTTCTTGGGAGGGTCGAAAGACTCTTCCTTGTTTTATAATATAATATATATAATGAATACAGAACAAATGTCTTTTGCAGATGTAAGGAAAATGAGAAGAGGCACAAACGCTTTTGAAAAATATAATTTTCCTTTCACAGATATTCCTATGGCTATAAGAGTGCTTACTCAAGATGATATTTTGAGAGCGGCTAATAAATGAAGAGAGATAGCAGAGAGAGAACTTACTAACGCTAACGAAAACGAGGTGATAGAATTATCTATGAGAGAATTACTATATAAAGCGGTATTAAAAGTACCAGAAGATTGAGAAGATGTGAATAGTGTAGATTACTTCTTTGCTTCACCTAGTGAGGTTTGAGAGCTTACAGTAGACGAGAAAGACCTACTTATAGAACATTATAACGAAGTTCAAGAAAAATATGCACCACAACAAACATTAAATACACCTGAAGATTTTGATAATCTAATATCAGAACTAAAAAAAAAATCACAAATCGGGATGTCTTTAAGTACCTCCACGCTCAGAAAGCTATTAGAATATATGGTAAAAGATATGAGGACATTACTGAATGACAATGGTACTACATCTATGCCTGTGAACAAATCAAACGCTGACGAGAAGAAGAAGCGTACGAATCTGCCAAAGGTGGGGATAAGTCTGAAACCAAAAAATACGTAGATAAGAAATTCGAGGAGAAACAAAGGATAGTAGAAAAGGCATTAGAGGAATGAAAAAATCCAAAAGAAGAGTTAGACAAACGAATGAAATCTTCATCAAAATAATTATGTAAATTATGGTATCAAAATGATTAGATGTAAAAGTAGCGATTGATGTTAATGCTGCAAAAACAGCGTTAAACTGATTATCTAAGTCCGCAGAGGAACTTAGTAAGCATTTTCAGACTATGAAAGGTACACTTAGTTGAGTCAGTTCATCAGTAAATACATCTGCATCACATTTTAATACACTATGAAATACATCGTCTACAGCTTGAAATAAAATGAAGACAGCATTTTCTGGTGTTAGTTGAGTATTAAGAACAGTATGAAGTAGCGTATTAAATGTTTGAAGACAAGTAATGTGATTTATGAGTATAGTATGAGGTATCTGATTAGTATGAAGTATAGATAATTTAAAATCATTTTCAAAAGAGTTTTCTTTATTACAAGCAACTGCATATCTTAAAGACCCTAAGTCAATTAAAATGATGAAGGACTCTCTTTTTGATTTATCAAATACTACTTGAGATAAGGTAGAAAATATCACTAAATCAATGACACAGCTTTTCTCTACTTGAGTTTGACCAACAGCTGCAGAGTGAACTAAAGCATACAACGACCAGTTAAAAGAAACTATAAAAATACAAGAAATAATTTCTAAAACAGCGATAGGTACAGGCTCAGATTCAGAGGCTATGTGAAATGCTTGATTAGTTTATATCAAAGCGTTCAAGTGAAACGTAAATGACATCATGGATTGGAGGAATGCGATGAGTATGATGTCTGCAACACTTGATACTTGAAGATGAACAATGGAGGAGTATGTTAACCAGTTTTGAAAATTCTGAGAGTTCGCTGAAAGAGCTTCTTTTTCGCAAGCTGCAGCAATGAGTACATTTGCAAAATTAACATTAACACAAACAGTAGATGTAGCAGGTAATTACACTAAAGCATTAACAAGATTTTTCACACAAGGTATAAAACAAGCATTCAATTTTGAAAACCAAATAAAGAGAATTAAAGAAGGTTCAGCTAAAGCATTTTGAGTAACAGATGAGGAATACAAGAGACTTAAGAGCATGACTGGTGCTGATTTTTGAGAGATAATGTATGATAAAAAATCTTGAAAAGCAAGATGAGAGTTAGAATCATTAAAAATGATAGAAGAGAAAACAAAATGAATGGGTAAGTCAGCAAAAAATGCGTTTATTACTGCATTGTCAGGTTGAAGAAGTGAGGTATCACAAGCATTATGAACTTTGTTATGAGATAAAGACTATGTAAAAATACTTACTAAGCTTGATGCTATTGAAAAGAAAATGGCAGACCTTAAAAAGAAAAGAGATTTATGAGAAATATCGGGTGACCAATTTTCTGATGAAATGGATTTACGACAAGAAAAATATAATATAGTTATGTGATGATTTGGTGCGAAACGAGATAAGTTTATGCAAAGTGCTAGAAATAGTATTACAAAAATATGAGATGCGTTATCGCCAGCTTTATGAGTATTCCTTGATATGGCTAGTTGAGCACTATCTTGAAAATGATATGATAAAAACTGAATGGCGGCAGCTTTTGCTGAGGCAAGAGCTAATATAGAATGAATGAATCCTGCATTATGACCAGTGATAGATAAACTAGAATCTATGGCGAATCGATTAATTTCAGATGATGCTACTAAATTTTTTAATAATGCTATTGAATGAGCAACATCTTTAGCAAAATGATTAGGTGATGTTTATAGTATATTTACAGATATATGAAGTATCTTATGACCTATAATAGATATAGTAGCCCCTATACTAAAAATATTATGAATTTGAATGTCTTGATTAACTTCTACAATAAAAAGTAGAGTATGATTTATAAAGGATATAGTAAGTTGAGAGTGATATAATACGGCTAGTGCTAATATGAATAAAATAGATAAAGAAACAGAAAGAAGTACAAATGAAAAATTAAATAACTTTTTTTGAATAGATACAGATAAGAATAAATCTATTTGAAATGCACCAGTAGATTACTTAAAGTGAAAAAACAATATACCTTGAGGTATAAATTTATGAGCATCAGAAACACTAAAAACTAATAGTTTATTATCTGATTTAAATAAAAAACCACAAGCAATAACAAATGTATATATGGATTGAAATTTAGTATCAAGCACAGTATCTGTACCTTGAACTAATAATGTGAGTGTCAATACTACATCAGCTTGAAGTGCTTGAAATTGATTCAATGTTCCAAAGCTAGGTTTTAGTTCTATGTTTAATAAATAATGTTAAATCAGAACAATCAACTTAATATTATACGAAAATGATTTGAGTTCCCACTCTCTATTAAGAGTTTTTCTATTGATGAAAATGCTAAAGTTGCAACATACGAATATGCTTGAATGAATGGAGCTTTGCACGAAAGAGTATTGAATTATAGAGTGATGAATATGTCTTGAACATTCGCAACTGAATCTTGAGTTTATGCTGATAATTTAACACCTGAGCAGTATGTAAAAAAACTATTCTCATTAAATGATAATAAACCTTGACTACTAGTACATCCTTTGCTTTGAACTTTTATGTGTATCATACATAGTCTTAAAGTAAATCAAATATGAGATGAGATTGAATGAGATTCTAATAATGACCCTATACCTAACTTTAGTTATGATGTAGAATTTTGGGAGTTTAGTTTCAGCTGATGGAATAAGAATTTAGATAAACTATATCCAGCAATAAATATAAGACCTGTAAGTGATTACTATACAAAAAAACTAAAATATCCAACTTGTGACTTGCTTTATCAAGCATTAGTAGACTGATATATTGTGGCTTGAAGTGACCCAATAGTTAATGCTGAATGGTTATTGTATGATGCTTGAATAAGAGCTTGTGCATTATGAAGATATACAGCAGTACCTACGGGAGAAAATAATAAAATAAGCCTTACAAACACCAAGAAGAAAACACATACTGTAAAACCTTGAGAAACAGCTTGTGGTATTTGTGAAAAATATGGTATGAGTATAGCACAATTATGAGAAGCTAATAAAACAGCTAGTTGATGAGGTGGTTGATGAAGTTGGGGTACTTCGCCTAATCCATTAGCGAAACCTTGAGTTAAAGTTTGACCTTGGAAATGAGCATTAAATATAAAGACTTGAGATGTTTTAATTATACCACCAGCATCTAACTCTTGAAGTTTTGGTTGATGAACTTTTTGATGAGCTGGTTCTATTTGATGATTTTAAATAAAAAATGACAGATTTACAACTACCTTTAGAGGTACATATCAATTGAAAAAAGAATGATAACTTCAAAGCGTTTGATGTATCTTTTTCACTAGAGAAATTTGTTGATACCTTTAATATAGAGTTTAATAATTATAAATGAATGTCCTCTACTACTGTCCCTGTTTGAGCTTTAGTAGAAATATACTCACAGGGGGTATTAATATTTAGAGGGATAATAGAAAACAAGCAAGTAAAATATGCTAATATATGAAGTACAATGACCTGTTCAGGAAGAGAAGAGATAGTAGTGTTAACAGAGACAGATGTATCACCAAATATATGACCATTTAAAAATTACATAGACAACGATATTATAAAATTATTATTGAAAGATTATAGCCGAGATATGTCGCTTGGGACAGGTAAGAAAATTAAGGAGTACTCTGTTTCAGGTAAAAGTGTAAGGATTGGTCAAGTGATAGAAGATATATGTAAATTCAATGATTTCTTAATATATAAACGCTGAAATACTATTTATAAGAAACCACGACCAGAAGATGAGACTTGATTGAATACCTGACCTCAATATTTCCTTAATGTTGATGACGAGAAATTCTACTTGAATCAAGATAGAATAATGACCGTTGATATATCAGAGGATATTACAGCAGTAAGAAGTATAGTAAATTGATTCACATATACATCAGGGAAATGAAAAGCACAGGCAAAGAGCTGACTAAAAAATACACAGCTTACATCAGGTTCTTACGCAAGTAGGATAAGGAATAGATGTACAATGAGAGGGTACAAACTTAATAGAGTATGAAATGTGCTTACTCCTGCAAAAGATAAAGCTGAATTATGAACGTCTACACTGAATTTATTAAGAGAATCTGATATGAAATGTACACTTACTATTGAATTATTTGGAATTCAGGATATAAAGATACTAGATGTAATTAGAGTTGATATTGAATCAGAAAAAATAGCTCAAAATATGCGGGTAAAGGAGATTAACTATAAATTTGATACCAGTAATAAATCAATAACTAAGATAACAGTAGCTCCATTTATTAAATTATCAAGCTAAGATGAGAATAGAGTATTGAAAAATAACATCAGTATTTAAAGATGACGATAAGTGAGCTCAACTTTGCCACGTTAAATGAATAATAACAAACGCTGAATACCAAAACTGTGAAGTACTTATGCCAAGATGATTAAGTTCTTTACCTAGAATATGAGATGTAGTAGCTATATGTGAAATCTATAACGCTGAGATAGTAGTATTATGAGTATTAGAACAGTTTGACTTAAATTTATTGCCCTGAGAGGCGATGTTGCATTGATGAACACTTAATCAAAGCTGACAAAATAGTTCATATAAAATGCAAGCTAAATTAAAAGTAAATAAAGATAATGAAATAGAGATACAAACACTTGATGTAAATTGAACAGTAAAAGCTAGTGTACTAATACAACAAGACTGACAGATGATAGTAGATTGTACTTGAAAAATAACTTTAAAATCTGATGTAGATATAGAATTGAATGCACCTACTGTTCATGTTGTTTAAATATTAATAAAAATAAATGAAACAAGTTATCCAAAATTGAGATTCGGCTTTATGACACACTGATATACTTTGAAACAATATTACTTGAATGATAAGTAGTAATCATAAGGCTTTCGTGACGGGTGTGTCGGTCTCAAGAAACGCTGACATAGTCTATTTCCCAGCACATCCTCACGCCATAGTATTATGAGTTCCAACAGATTATCGTGACCATAGTGTATGAGTGATAGGAACGGGTAAATTGCAAGTGGGATTTAATTGTGCTTTGGATTGAGATTTAGTACCTGTAGCAGATGAGGCAGGTTGAAACGCAAATATGGTAGCTTCACAATTTAAATTATACTCAAATTAAAAATGGTAGATTCATTAGTTGATAAAGCATTAGTTGGTTGAGATACAATGAGTTTAACAGAAACTTGAGATTTTACTGTTGTACTTTGAGATGAGAATATCTTACAGGCGGCACAAAATAGGGTAAAATCATTAACAGAATCTTGGAAATTTGACGATAGTTTTGGGAGTGAATTATTAGCTATTATGAAAACCACACCTGTACAAAAAGTCACTGATAGTCAAATGAGTTCTTATGTAAACCATTCACTATTACCTATGATACAAGATTGAAGAATACAAACTATTGATTCAGTTAAAATTATAGATAGAGTTGATACAACTATATATGTTGAGGTTATAATGACATTATGAACTTTCTCTGGTACTATAGTTGTTGAAGTCACAAATTTTATAAGTTAAAAAACTCGGGATATGCTAGTTACTACAAAATCAATGCAAGATTGGATTGATATACAATTACAAAAATGGAAAGAAGTAGAACCTAATATAAATATCAGTACTGATAGTATGGTCTATATGGATGCTGCGGCTTATGCGGAAGTTGCTTACTTACTACAATATGATATGGTGACTTTGATAAATAACGCATTTCTTGCTTATGCAAATTGAGATGAGCTTTCTAATTTATGAAAAGATAGATGAGTAGTAAGATTAGTTTCTACAGCTTCTAAATGACGAGTTACTTTTTGAAGGTCAACAAAGGCTACAACTAACTATACAATAGACCAATGAACACTAGTATCAACACAACCTATTTGATTAGACTGAAAAGTAGTATCTTATTATACAATAAACGAAGCCATATTATTTTGAAGTATATCTACTCCACCAGCTCCAGTATACACAACACAAACTACTTGAGGACTTATACCAGACTGAACTTACAGATATAAAATAACAGCTATTACTTGAGATAATGTAGAAACAGATGCTTCACCTGAATTATCAGTAACAATTTCTAACTGATTGACTACAAATGTAATATCTTTAACTTGGGCATCAGTACCTAACTCTATTTGATATAATGTGTATATTTACAATGGTTCAGATTTCGTGTTTCTACACGCTACAGTATGACCGTCTTATATTGATACAGTAGGAAGTTCTATACAAACACAAACACCACCGGCTACAAATGAAACAGGTTGAACTGAGGTAATGATACCAGTAGAATGTACATCAGGTTGAGGGTTCTGAAATACAGCACCAAACACTATAGTAGAATTTATAAATAAACCAGTTTGAGTAGAATATGTAACAAATACAGCAGAAACAACAGGTGGAAGTGACGAAGAAGATGACGAAACTTATAGAGAAAGAATTTCAGAGGTATTGAGTACAAACACTTGAAAAGTTACAATATCTTGATATAGTCAGACTTGTCAAGCTGTTCCATGAGTAGCTACAGCTACCGTGACTATACCTACTTGAGGAGCTTTCAGAAACGAAATAGAGATAGTAATTACATCTTCTAGTGGTAGCTGAATACCTGATGCACAATTACTAGCTGATGTATTAGCAACAGTAACTAGAGATGAAAATAGAGCACCTTGCGACAATATTACAGTAGTCGCACCAGCTACACAAGATATTGATTATGATATAACTATAATAACTTACGATACAGGATATTCACAAGCATATTTAATTACAGCTATACAGGATTCAATAACAAATTATTTTAAATCTATTCCAGTATGATGAGTAGTCTATAAAGTAGGTATTGAGAACGCGATTCATGATACGCTTGGGGTTATAGATTATACATTAAATTCTCCAATTGTCAACACAAACCTACCTGTAAACGCAATGGCGGTAACTTGAACTGCAGTAATAACATTTTTATAATTAAATACTAAAATGCCAGTACTAACAACGGATGAAAGAAACCTATTAGACTACCTACAATCAGTATACCCTACTTGATTGAGGTTTATGGCGTTTGAAGAAAATAGCCTTACTTGGAATTATGATTATGTTAGGGTGTTTGCTATTTCTAATCTATTTACTTGAATAAAAGATGCTGTATTAAGATTGGAGGCTACCACATCAGATGTGGATTGAATATTAGAACGAGAAACTTTCCTTAAAATACCAGTTAATCCAACATTAAGTTTGGAAGTTAGAAGAGCCAGAGTTTTGTCAAAATTATCAGGTAACCCTGCAACTATAGCAAACATAAGAACAGTAATAGAAAGTTTCACTTGAGGTTGACCAGATACATATAAACTTATAGAACTTTGGACAGAAACACCATTTGATGTTGATGATACTTGGACTTATTTTGTAGATTTGTATGACCCTAGCCCTACACTTGATGTTGCTTGATTAATAACTATCCTTAATGAAGTACATCCAGCACATTGTACATTAGCTATATGAAGAACAAAACCAGTTAAAGATGCTATAGGTATAAAAGCAGAACTATCATCATCTAACAATAACGCATTTATTTGGGCTATTGATTGAGTACCTGCTCCTACAGATGTTATTTGGTTCTGATGAAGCTATATTGATTGAGGTTACTGGAGCTAATTTTATATTATATATTGCAAATATGAGAAATTTGTTTACAATCTCGAACAAGGTAAAAATTATTTTGGAAAGCGAGAACTGAGAAAAAAAAGAGTACGAATATCCAAATATAACCTGTTTAAAGGGTAGGTCTAGTATAGCAAGAAGATTAGTTGATAATACAACAGCTGATTTATGATTTGCTAAGTATATCGCTATAGGCGATAGTGTAATCCCTGCAGCAGAAAGTGATATAGCTCTTTGAAATGAGATACAAAGACAACCTATAAAAGTAGCTGATACAGTACTTACAGATAATGTAGTTAAAGTATACGCTAGATTTCCTATAGGTTTTGCTTGAACTTTTAATGAGGCTTGATTATTTTTAGATAGTACAGCTACAGGAATAAACGGAAGTGGAAGTCTATTAGCTCACTCAATATTCGCAGTACCAGTAGTAAAATTAACAACAGAGGTTCTTACAATAGAACGAACTGTATCAGTAGTAAATGTTATAATTTAATTTCTAAAATTATGTAAAAAATGAGAACAATACCTGTCATACCTTGATTAGACATAGCAACCGCTAGGCAATATAATTTATTAAGAGAAGATGCAAGAGCAGCTTCATATTTTCTAGCTCGTGAAAGTTTATTTGTAGATTTAAACTTAACTCTTGAAGAATGATTTTTTTATACAGATACTTGAGTTAGATTAGATATATCAACACAAGTTGTATGACCATTTGTAGCTCCTGTAGTAAACGAGAGAATAGATTTAATAAGTATAAATGCTTTATGAGTCGTAGTTGTAACTCCTTGAGTTGAGGCTGGTTCTCCAGTTGAGCCAACATTACCAACAGGAAATTTACCTGTAGCTGCGATTTATTTCAGACAAAATTCTACAGCAATATATGATAAAGTAAATGATACAGGAACAGATGCTTATATAATGGATAGAAGAATGTTCTTAAATATGTGATGAGGAGGTTGAAGTTGAAATGGGACAAAGTTTGTAGATATAATTTTTGATGACAATGCAAATGACTTACCAGCAACAACTGCAACTTTAATTGATTGAGAAACAGTTTTAGACTGACGATTATGCTATGTTAAAGATTGTTCGGATTGATTAAAAATCTGAAATATTTATTCGGCAACAGTTGTAGCTTGAAATATTACTTGGAATTTTGTTGAAACAATACCTGCTTGAACTTGGATATATTCTGATAACTGAGCAATATATAATAATACTACAATAATCTGATGAGATACTACAGTTGTAAATATTAACAATTTTATAGTAAATAGTTGATGAACAATAGTTGTAAATGGCTCTTATGTTTCAGAAGACTTTACTTTTACAGGAGCTGAAAATAGTTATACACTTTCAGAAACACCAATAGATTGAAACTCTATCTTAATATTTGTAGATTGAGAATTACCTAGATTATTATGAGTTTGAAAAGATTATACCGTTGCAGGAAAAGATATAAACTTTACTTACACTCCTGATGCTAATACATTTATGCAGTTTAAATTCTTGAAAGCATTAAGCACGACTCAACAACAGAGTTTGTATTGATTTAAAACTATTACTTGAGTATTGACAGCTTGATTAACTACAATAATAAACGATACTGATATACTAGCAACAAGTCCTTTCAATGTATATTTTGATTGAGCTAATCCTCCAGCTTGAAATGTAACTTGAGTTGCAACTGCTTGAACAATTACTTTAACAAGTACGGCAGTAGAAACTTGAGGACAACCATATACTATAGTATTATTTGCTAGTCAGACACAGAACTTCTTGAGTCCTACTTGATTAGATACATCTGTAATATACACATCTTCTCCATTTAATTGAACAGGCTCTCCTATAGTTATAACACATAATCTTAATGTTACAGAAGCTGATGTAGAAGCATGAAGATATACATTAATGTTTACATATACATATTGATGATCTTGACGAAGTTGATTAGTTATAAAAACTACTACTTGAGCAGTAGACTGAATTAATTTTTGGTTAGCTACTAATCCTGCTCAAATTGATTATTTTCATCGACAAGCAAATACTGTAACAACAACAAATGTATGAGTATTATTTACAAATATAAGAGTTAGGATAAAACAAAACCGATAATAATATTCCATCATCGTTTCCGGTGACGGACTTTATATAATAAACTTTTAAAATAAATGAGTACAAAAGGAATAGTATCAAACTTTGAAGATGCTGATTTAATAGATACTAACATAAAAGACGGAGTAGATATATTTGGGGTAGTTTGAAGTCTTTCTAGTTGACCAAACTTACCATCAATACCTTGAAATTTTTTATGAGAAGAAGAGGCACTATACTGACCTAATACCACATTTGGATTAAATGGTACTGTTGTTAGAGCTAACTGAAATTTTTATTGTTTTTGAATGAATTGAAGTGCTACTCTAAGATGATTGATAATTTTTAAAGTAAACTGAATAACATGAGCATCAAGTATGATATATTACGCACCGTCTGTATTACCGGCTAGTTCTAGTTTTTCGAGTGTATATCTTGATTGAGATATTATATATTATAATTCTACATCTTGATGAGTACAATTAAATTCACTTACAGATGTAGTGACTTGATGATGATGAACGACTTGAACACTAATAACTAATCCTTTAGTATTCTGATGAAATAATTATATTTACTGAACAAGAATAGCGTATCGACATCCATATAGACTATTACAATGATTACTTTCAATCTCTTAAATTTAATTCCTTAAAAATAAACCTATGCCTACAAAACTAAAATAAATAATAAATCGGTTTCTCGACGGAGAGTAATAGGATAAGAAGGTTATAGCTCTTATCCTCCCAGTAAATATATTTTATACTATAACTATAAATAATTATGTTTAAACCCATTTATGTATTATGAAAAAAGTTTAATTATTTAACTTGTATAGAAGAGTGATACAGAGTGAAAGAAGATAAGTTTCTATATGTAGATTGTGTATGTGATTGTGGTAGAAAAATTACAATAAGGAAGTGAATATTTATGCATTGAAGAAAACAATCTTGTTGAGAATGTGAATACACTAAATATAAAAAACATTGAATGACTCATAATCCTTTTTATCGTATATATAATAGTATGGTACAAAGGTGTAGTGATAGTAACAATAAAGAATATAAATGATATTGATGAAGATGAATAAAGATGCTACGAACATCATTTGAAGAATTTAAAAATGATATGTATGAAAGTTATTTAGAACATAAAAAGAATAATTCTTATACATCTATAGACCGTATAGATAATAACTGAAATTATTGCAAAGAAAATTGTAGACGAGCCACTAATATAGAACAATGAAATAATAAAAGAACTACTAATATATTAACTTATAATTGAATTACAAAAACTATGATAGACCGATGAAAACAATATTGATTAACAAGTAGGATAATAGCCAGAAGAATTAAATATTATTGACGAACAATAGAGAGAGCATTAAATGAAAAACTAAATATAAATTTTACCCCTAAAACTAATAAAAAATGCCAAAGACCACTTTAAAAGCAAGATGAATAGACCTAAATACTCCAGTAGTATGAGAGGCTCTTATATACCAATGACCTGATACTCCTATGACTACACAAGAATTGCCTTGAATTTGATGAACTGATATATGAATTGTTGCGTGAACCACATATAGTGTAGCACAAAAAGATATTGTTACAGTTGGTAGTCCGGTTGTAAATAATACATCTTGATGAACTGTATGAGTATGAAGTGCTAGTTATATAATAAATAAAGCGGGTACATATAGATTTAAAGTACAAGCTTCAATTACCGTTACTGGAAGTCAAAATGATGCTTGAATATTAAGACAAGTTCTTGGTGATGATAATATTTATTTTAAGAAAAACTGAGCAAATACTTGAGCTTTATTCAATATCTGAAAATCTATCGCTGCTCCTTGATGAGGAACAGAAACACAAACATTTTCAATTACTAGAGATATTTCTTGTGCTGCAACAGATACTATTTCATTTGATACTAATTTATATAATAATTTTTGAATATCACAAGTAGATTACTTAAATATATCAGCTACACGAGATACAGCATTAGTTAATCCTTTAGTTTAATAATATAGTTTAAAATGGTGTGTAAAGGTAAAAAGAAAACTTGAGATATAGTGAGAATGGCGACTATACCAACTCTTTGAAGTGTTAATAGCTCAACCATAACATTAACAATAACTTCATAATATAATTCTATTGCAAAAATAATAAAATAAGTTATAATACGCACAATTTATATAGAGCTTCTTTTGAGAGCCAGCGAACTTTAATGTTATGTTGGCTTTTTTATAAATTTAAATACTTTACAAATGGAAAAATTACTACCAGTATTGTTATCACATTTTTTGAATCTTGACTATAAAATCCATTGTTTACATACTGATTGCCGTGGCGAAGGCTTCATTTCCATACATCCTTTTTTAAATGAAGTTTATAGTTTCTTCTGAAATGATGCCGTAGACTGGATTAAAGAAAGATGTAATATCCTTTGATATAAAACACCTTGTAATCTAAAAGAAGCTATCGCTTGAAGTTCAATAGAACAACTTGATTCAGTTCCAGAAATTAGAGTTTGATTAGAAATAGTATATAATGATTTAATGTTTATGGAATGAGTATTAAAAACTATGGTAAAAGTTTCTTGAGAAGAAATGGACTTAGTTACTCAAAATAAACTTATTGATTACCTTGATGTAATCTGAAAATTAAGACGAAAAGCTCAATACGAGTTAGGTAAATAAATTTTAACTTATAATGACATTATAATAATGGCAGACATTACTTTACAAGCTGTGAATAATTTAAAAGTTACTGATGGTTCTGATTCAGTAGCGGTATTAAATAAATCTATAACTATTATAGACCAGAAAGAGTACACTAGAAATAAAGAAATACTTAATCCTGCAGCAATACCAGTACCTTTCACACTAGATTATTCAGGTATAACTACTCCTAAATATATTAAACTATTCGCAGATTGATTTGTTAATTTGACTATATGAGCTGTAGTTATAACTAATGTAACATCTTTTGAATTTAACGGGGATGTACCTACTATAATTGTAACTAATACCTCAACTACTGATAAGGTAGTAATTGATTATGTAGTTTTAGGTAGCTAATTTATTTTCTAAAAATAACTAATATGCAAGGAATATATCCAGATTTCAATCAGATGTGATGAGCACCAGTAGATATGAAAATATATCGTAACTGACCAGATGAAACTTATTACTGTATGGCTTTAACTTGAACTGCATTAGCACTTACAGATGCTAAGTTTAAGATTATGAGAAAGATTAGTGTTGGTTGAAGCACAGATTCTATATCACACGCTTTCAATGCAATAACTTGAAAAGGAGGACATAAGTATGAATTACCCGCTACAGACTTGGCAGTAGTCCAAAGCTACACCTACAATATATAAATTATCTTTGGGGCTTAGCGGCTTAATGTGAGTAAGTATGTAAAGGATATTAACTCTCCCAAATATATTATCATACCTTTACTATGTAAATATTTAATTATGAAAGAAAATTTAATTTGAAAGAACTTTTGAAGATTAACTGTTATTGAGGATATGTGATTTATAAACAAGAGTCACTATCTAAAATGTAAGTGTATGTGCGGCAAAGAGAAGGTAATACAACAATCATCTTTAATATGTATAAATATACTTACAATATTGCATAATTTTACTTAAAATAAATACTTAAAAATGGTAGATTATGATTTTGAGCCAAATCCTATTTCAGGAATGTTAGACTTAGTTCCTTGAACTGGATGAACCACAACCCCACCAAGTGTGACTTTATCGTCACCACAAGCTTGAGATTATGAAGTATGAGATATTGTAAATGTTATTCTCAATGCTACTTTTGTTAAATGAACAAATAATATAGTTTCCTTGGATTATAGAAAAAATATGGTAAATATGGCTACTCATCTTGTTTGACCTGCTGGTTGAACAGACAATTATACTGATGTATGATTGACAAGTAATGTTGTATGAAGTACCTTCTCTTATACTGCAAGAGTAGTTGATGATACAGCACTTTCAGGAGTATCAAATACAGTTCTTGTTAGATTTGTTTCATTATTCTACCGAGGCTCTAATCCAGCAACAACTATAAATGATGTTCAGATTGAAGCACTAGCAAATGTTAATATGCAGAATCAATTTGTTTGAGTATATCCGTTTTGATTAGCTTTATGAAATTATAAATATTTTGCATATCCTGCTTCGTTCTGAAATATAGCTGACCCAACATCTGACATAAAAGATGTTTGAACTTGATTCCCTGTTCCCTTTCAGAAACAATTATGAACAGTTAATGTGACTAACTCTTTCTGAGTAGTATTGCCTTATAATGTTTATAGAAGTGTAAATATTTTGGGAGGAATACAAAATCTAAGAATCGTTTAATTTATTTAAAAATATTCTAAATGGCAATACCTGAACAAATACCTCTATCTGGTAATCCCTGAATAGATTGATGAGTTAGAATGGGATGACGAGTAGCTCCAACAGACTATTCAGACCCTTTTCCAACGCACCTTGATATCCTAGGAAAATGATGATATCAGAGTCACAAGACTATAATTGATAGGGATTTGATAATAACAGACAGAAGGAGTCGATGAATGCTTGTGTATGTTTGGGACGATGTTACTCCAACAAATAATTGAGCTTATGAATTGAAAAGAGGTTATTTTGATACTGATATAAACAACAATCTTAATCGGAAATTTTCAGATAATGTTTCACAGTTTACTTCAACAAAACAAACAATACTTTCAGTAACTTGAAATATTGTATCAGGAACTTCATTAGATGTTACTGCAAGTTGAGTTGGATATACATTGTCAGGAGATGTTTGAGATTTGTGAGTATCAATACCATTATTTAACTGATGAATCAAATATAGAATTTACTGTTCTTGATTAGAACTAACAAAATGAGTTTATACTAATCGAGTAGACCAAACGCATCTATCTTTAACAATAGATGTAAATGCTGGTGATGTTATCACTATTTTATCCTAATTACTTTTATAAACTATGGCTTGAGTAACAAACGCACTTCATATTGACTTAAAAAGAAGTCAAGCAATTGGAAACAAAGGACTTTACGACACACTCCACAACTTGATGCAAAAAATGGAAGTTGCAAGAGGTGTTCTTTTAGATGCTGATTTGGCAGTTAATGCCCAGTACACACTTGTAGATTCTACAATGTTTGCAGGTACAATTGCTTTATGATTAGCTACAACACAAGACAACGGTTGAGTATTCGCAACTGCGTTAGCAGGAGCAGTAGGTACAGCTAGTACAAATAATACAGCAGATTCTTATGGTAATGTACTGAATATGGTTGAATTGGTTGATTGAGTAACTCGTGACCCTATTATTGATTTTACTACAGGAAGAAAAGTTTACTGATTGATGCAAGCTGCTAGTACAGCTGTTGATTGAGATGCAGTAGGATGAGCTGGTACAGAAAATTTACAAGTTTCATTCGTTGTAGTTCTTGAAGATGGTGCAGTACAATTAGTGACATTGAATCAGACAGTTGATTTCGCTGTGAATAGAGTTTACGCTTTGAAAAACGAAGCAGTAATATCTATGAAAGATGGTTTCAAAGGAAGACCAGATGTTATCAAACCTGAAACTGTAGAACCACTTGTAAGAAAATACGAAGTAACTGCTGCTTATGTAGCTAGTGAAGTTATTGATATTACTACTGGTGCTTGAGCAACAGCTTGAACGGCTACTGTGACTGGAGATACTGTTAATACACTTGGAACATCTTGAGCTGATTTCAATGATAACAACCTAAGAGTAGTTACATTGGTTTGAGTATGAGCTGTGACAAAATGAACTTATGCTATACGAGATACTGCTACAACTTTTCATTTTTCAGAACCTCTCTCTATTTGAGATAGATTTGAAATACAAGTTGAAAGCAACAACTAAAAACATTGGGAGGTTAATCCCTCCCTTGTTTCTTATATTTAATGCTAAGGTATTGGGTATAAGAAACAAATTTATCCTATAATGTATGTAAACTATGAGTGGTATCACAAATCAGCAACATATCAGAAACTGGAAATATAACCTACTTTCAGATTTGCAGTCAGCTATAAATCTTACTGATTGAGATAGAAGTTTTGTATTTGAAAATAATTCAGAGTATTACTTTGATAGTAATGCTTGAAACTTAGCTGTTGATTGAGATTTATTTTTGGATACTTGATTAGGTTGACTTACAAGATGGATAAAGAAAATACCTGAGAATGTTATTTCAGATGTAACTGTAGATACTCTTTTAGCTGTTTGAAAAGGAGTAGTACGAAATAAGGATACACAAGTGTATGAAGAACCTTTCAATAAAACACAAGTAGTTTGATTAAAAATTTGAGATAATAAAGTTCTTACTAAATGAAAAGTAGAAGCTTCATCACGATGACTTACAGAGAATGAATACTATTTTGATAACCTTTGAAATTTAACAACAACTAGAACATCAGTATATGCTTGAGAGTATCACGCAGACTGATTTTTTACTCTTGATATTCAATTAGAGAACTGAGCTAGTATGTGAGGTTTTAAATCTACTGATTTGATACATTGAGAGGTAGTTAGTAATATAGTAGCCTGATTGGATTTCAGATGAGCTGAAACTATATTTCATAACGGAGATTATTTCTTGTATGGATATTCACAGGATATGACTACTGATGGTTTAATTCTACAGAGAATAAGCTGAATAGATTATTCTGTTCAACGAACGAAAAAAATATCTACAGTGTGAGCTGATTTGTCAGCTAAAGCTATAGCATCAGATTGAAGTTATTTATACTTAGCTTGGACAAAAACATCTGTATGACAAAGTTGAGTAACGAAAGTAGATAATTTTTGAAATGTAGTTGAAACACAATTTTATGAGATAAGTGGAGTAGATGTATCAGATGTATTTTCTTTAAAATACTCAAATAACTTATTGATACTAACTTGATTTTCTAATTGAGAATGTGTTGTTTTGAAATTGAACACAGCAGACTTATCTATTGGATACCAAAGGCAATATGTAAATGTTGATTTTTATGATAGTGTAAGTTATAATGTTGCTTGAACAGATTATATTGCGTTGGTTTGAAGATTCGACTGATGAATGTGTAATATTACCGTTGTAGATTGAGCATTTAATACAGTATGACTCACAAACTTTTGATTTAATGGATATGTAAAAAGTATAAAAGTATACAATGATTTATGAGTAAATAGACTTATAGTAACTTGAACGCATAACTGATATGCTATGTGTGCTGTATTCAATACAGACTGAGCATTTTTTGCTCCGATGGTGTATGATAACCTAGCTCCAACAGTAGATATGAATAATATCACACAAATATCTGCAACAGAATTTATCATAACTTGAAGACACCCAAATAATACTGCTTGATGATATGCAAGAGTAACAATATCTTGAGTAAGTATATTGTCTATGCACTTCGACCAAAGCTTAACAGCGAGTGCTTCTCAGACAACAATATTCTGATGCTCTAATGATTGAACACACTTATTTTGTTCTTGAGTAGGTTCTTCATCTAATTTTGAATTTTTCGTATATAATATTATTGATTTAACTTATGTATGAAGTAGACAAACAGCAGACTGAATATTTGTTGCAGACCGTCTAAATTATGATGCTACTGGTTCAGATTCTACTCGAACATCTCCTTGAATTACATCAAATACTGTGGTTTCTGGTAATTGATGACTTGTATTTATTTCCTCTGATTTACCAACAACACTATACGAGGAGTTTATATTAACAAGTGTAACACCTTCTTTCAGAGAGGCTATTCACTATACAAGTTTAGCTATTCCTACTGCTGATTATGATGCCGTAGATACAGCTTTAATTTGAAGATTCTTTAATGTATGAGATATTATAACTTTTGGAACACTAAAATATATTTGTACTGATAATTCAGTTTGAGCAGCAGTACGAGAATCTTTTGCAACACCTGCAACAAAATATGCAACTGTAAAAGTGACTTGTAGTTGAGATACCTGATTAGTACCTTGAGATTTTTTTACCTGACAAGATATTGATTGAGTTACTACTACAGCGGGGGACATTATTTTGTACTACAATCCACTTGCTTGATATGAAACAGAAGCGTGAATATGGATTGCTTGAGCAACACCATCATCTGCAGTAAGAGCTAGTAATATGTTAGCTTGAAGTGATGCAAACTGATTTATTATTTCAGTTGAAGAATGAACTATAAATGCAAATAAAATATTTCATACAATGTGAAATACTACAGCTATTGTATGAACTGATAATATAGATTTTGAAGAAGTTATGGAACTTAAAAACCTATCTGATACAAATATTGATAATATCTATACAGGTTGGTATATGCCAACAATGTTAGAACTTGCTGATATGTATAATGAACTTGTTGTAAACTTTTGAAATGTAGCGTGATTCCAATATGATTGGTATCGAAGTTCAGAAGAATCAAGTGATAGTAATGCTCTCGCTTATCGAATGGATTGAGGCTGACCTACAGTAGGTTCAAAAAATAATGTTATGAATGTAAGACCAGTTAGAACTTTTACTTCTCTAACTCCTTACGCAATTTGAGATGTATGACCTTCTTGAGGTTGGATTTTTCATATAAACGGAAATTCATATCACGAAGCAGCACCTACAGATTTACCCTCTCAGGTATATTGGAGTACAAATTCTGTACTGGTTTGAACTACTTCAGGATACTTTGACTGACCAGCGAATACAGCATTGATTGCAGTAAATAGTCCAATAAATGGATGATTAGATTGTATAAACTTTATAGTTTGATTGAAAGATAATGATTTTCTTAGATATAATGCAGCCTCTTGAAAATGGGAAAACGAATTTGTCACTTTTGATGAAACAATAGTAACTCTGACTGCTGGAAGTCAAACCCTTGATAGAACAATGTGAAATGTATTTGTTATGGATTGCTGAAATAGTTCATACAGTGTAATGTTATGGATACCTAATGATAATGAAAAAGTAGTTATAATAAATGATACCTATTATACAAATATTTGACAAATATTACTAGAAACACCTGCTGATTGACAGATAGATTATATTTTTCCAAAGCAAGGTAGGACTTATTATTGAAAGAATTGAAACTGGATATGAGCTTGAGCTAATGAGTCTAATACTAGTATTTATTGAGCTTGAAATAGAAGTCAGGTAACTTGAAACTGAGCGACTTGAGTATGACCACAATGTGAGTCAAGAAACACAGAATCCACCGCATTTTGATATAGAGCAAAAGCTTTTTGACAATACTGAACAGCTCTTGGTGCTTGAAATAGAGCAGATTGATTTGGTACAGTTATATTATGAGCATACACAGAAGATAAAAACAATGCTTACTGAATTACAATTTGATATAAATCGCACAACAGAGCTTGAGAAGGAGGTATATTCCGAGGTAATGATAATGATTTTTCAGACAATAGATATTGATGTGCTATAAATGAACGACATAGAGAAGTAAATTCAGCAGCACAAACAGAAATATTTTTAAGAGGTAATACAGCTGGAAACTCAAGTTTATCAATAGTGTTTCCGGAATGTGTTGTTTGATTTGATGCTATAGCGATTGCTAAAAATGCAACAGGAACACTTTGTAAAATATGGAAATTAGAATGAGCATTTACAAAGAATGCTTCAAATATTGCTAGAATAGTTTGATGAGCAATAAACAAAACTGTAGTTGCTTTTGATGCTTGAACTGAAACACGAGATGTAAATCCTACAGTAAACTGATTAAACTGAATATTGTATATGTATGTTACTTGAACAGCCGAACCAATTAGATGGAGAGTAGAAGCAAAAATGCCTCAAATAATACCTTGATAATATTTTATTTTCTTACAATTTTATAAAATGGCTCTAGTAAATAGTAATTGACAGTATTTAAAAATCAACTCTGTAAACCCAATGTTGAAAAATATTTCTTGGGAAATTTACAAAAATGCAGAAATGAGAAATTCAGAACTTGATGAATTTTCAAAACCTGTATATTGAAGCATAAGTGCTAATATTGATTTGAATACTGCTGTTGATTCTACAAAAAATCTTGAGGAAAATTTAAAAACTATTGGTTACAAATATTTGAAATCAGATAGTTTTAATGGTTGGGTAGATGCTTAGTTTTATTCTTAAAATAGACCTTAATGAAAATAGTCAAACAAATCAAAGACCATAATTTAATTGATGTATTTTATATATCAGAGATAGTAAAGTTTGATTGAGAACTTTATGATGTTTTGACAACCACAAATGTAGGAGATACCCCAATAAATGCCCCCACTAAATTTTCTATTTTTTCCCCTCCTACTTTTAATAGTAGCCAAAGAGTTACTTTATTGGCTTGAGTTGATAAAATCATAGTACATACTTTTAACACACCTAATGTTATTATATCAATAGTTGATAGTGATTGAAAAGAAGTTGATATGGAAATCAAATATTTTACTAATACTTGATTTACTATAAATAGCTTAGTGTCTTGAAATTACATAGTTAACATAACAAAGATAAATAAACTACCTATATGATTGTATATTTGATGAACTAACTGATTATACGATGTAAATCCTGACTCAATGACAGTAACCAGAACTAAATCATTATGATGAAGTGCTAGTATGGCTAAATTTCTTGATTGATATATTTATGTTTCAGATAGAACAACACCCGACTTACACAAATTAGATATAGAGACATTAACAGACCAAGTTTGAAGTCCGTTAGCTGTTAGTAATAGTTGATATATAGCTACTGATTATAATGTTATTTATGCACTAAATTGAACTTGAAACCTTATGACTAAGGTAAATAAAAGTTTATGAATAGTAGCAACATTAAATCCTTGAGTATATCCAGTATGAGTAAGTTTTGATTACGATAGATGATTATGATATGTTTCTTGTTATACTTGAAACTATTTGAGAGAAATAGATTTGAATACATTTCTATTGACTTGAAGAAGTGTGTCTTGACCATCAACTTTTCTATGGTGAAATTGTCTTGTTTGAACTAATTGTTATGTAACAGATTATAAAAACTGATGATGACTTATAAAGGTTGATACAATAACAATGACACAAACTTGAACTATAGCTACTTGAAATACATCTTGACATCCTAGATACTATGAATGATATATCTATTTAACTAACTATTGAAGTAATACAGTTTCAAAAATAGACCCTATAACAGATACAGTAGTTTGAACGCTAGTCTGAATAACTTGACCGCGAGCTTTAACTTTCTACGCAGGTAAATTGTATGTTATATCATACACTAATTCTATATTGTATGAAGCTGATAAAGATACAATGACTTTAACTTGAAGAAGCGTAGCAGTAGCCACAAGTCCTACCTGGATTGAAACTATTTAATTTTTTAAACAATTATAAAATGACAAGAGTTTATATTAAAGATTGAGAGATATTAAAAATGGTATCAAATGATGCTATAGAACGCGAGTGAATACCTGAATGAAGTAGTTTTATTGATTGAGAGTTTGATTTATGAAAACTATATAAATTAGTAGATGGAACTGTTGTAGAGTTATCTTCTCAAGAACTACAAAATTTACAAGATTTAGAGAATGCTTTATTTAATAATATCTAATAATGATTAAAAATTATGTTTCACAAATAAATCCTAAATTTAATAAAACATTAGATAGTAGGTTATATGTAAGCTCTATAGCTGAAAGAAATCTATTAAGTAATAGATATTGGGGAATGATTGTAACTGATAGTGTGACAAAAATTGAATATCAACTTATAGATAATTGAAGTTGAAATTTATTAGATAACACTAATTGGACTTCATTATCAACTACAGAACAACAGATTATACCAGCTATAAATGAATTACTATCTATTATACCTAGTGTAGTAGATGTCACTTATGCTGAACTACAAACTTTAATAAGTACATCTGCACTTATTCCTTGAAATAAATATAAACTTACTGACTATCAAACAATAGGTAAATTTGCGAATGTTCAAGAATATTTTCAATGAGCAGTAGAAGAACTTGTTATTACAGCTATTGATATAAATAAAATAGATAATAAAGTAGAATCAGTATCAAGACCTAACGATGAAATATACTACGATTACACTAATAACATTATTTACTGAGCTGATCTGTATTCTGAATGGTACACTTGAGCATCAAGTTGAGATTTCACAACAAGTAATGTGACAAGTAATACTTTCACAGTAGATCTACTCCCTGCATTTGATGGTGGTGGTGAAATTTATTGAGAAGATTATTATGGTAGTAGTTTTACTATTGATTCAAGTTCTATTATTTGAGTAGATTATCTTTTAACAAACCTTTGAGGTGGAGAATATCAGTTTCAAGTATTGAATTTTGCTCCATGATATAAATATTCTGAAAATGATAACGGAACACAAATTTGAAATTTTAACATAAACTTTACTTGACCTACAAAAATAACTATTGATTATGATATTATATGAGTAAATCCTCTTAGCCGAAATGCTAATGCTAGTGACTGAGTAAATTCTGTTTATGTAGATAACGGTTCAACAGCTTGAGTAAATTATAATTATACTGACTTGTGATGATGAGTTTTTGAAATAGAGTTTTTGGATGAACCATTACTAGATTTGACTTGACCATCTTTTTATTCTCGTGTTCAGTGAAGAGCTGATGCTTTGTTTTTAGACTCACTTGATTATTCTTATATCTATTCTGAGTTCAGCACAGCCTTAGCTTCAAGACCTTGAATTATAACAAGAAGAATAGACACAGAAAGAAATATAGATACTGACTTTGATTTCGTAGAACAAAAAACAAGATTATATAAACCTGATATGACTTGATTATCGTATGATCCATTAAATAATTATAAATGATATGATATAGTTAATCTTAATGCCCAAAACTTTGTTAATACTCCAACAGAATTTAATTGAGATATATATGTGAATAACAGCACTACAAATAATTCACTAGATCCGTCTTCATGAGCAACACGACAATCTACTGTTTTCAATATAAACACTAATTCTCTTTTTGATTTTAATTGATTGTCTATTTGATGAGTATTTATCCCAGCTTTAGCGGTTGATTATATAGATGAGTTTGTATTCAATCCTTGAAATACATATTCTAATGTCAAAATAACATGAACTACCACATTTGATAATTGAGCAATAATATTTATTTCATGATCTAACAACATAAATATAGATGGTACTTCATCAACGTATTTAGAAAGTTGTACAGATGTAAGTATTAAATGAGGTAATTGAATATATATGTATAACTCTAACAATATAAAGCTATCTTGAGCTATTACTAGTATATTTAATGGTTGTTCTATTATGGATATTAACACAATATACTCTTCAATATTAACTAGTTCTGGCTATATTACTTGAAATTCTTTAATTAATATAAGACTAAACTCTTGTGCTAACTTTAGCTTCAGCAATAATGATATTTATATTTATGTTTCAGGTTGAAATAGTTTTACTTTCGGGAATAATAACAGCTGGATATTCTTATTTTCAAATGATTCTTCAAGACAAAAAATAAATTTTAGGTTTTGAGAACAATGTTATAATATATTTTTAAGGTCTTTGAATAGCACTTCATTTAGTAATACTTTTGAAAGTGAATGTTCAAATATGATGATAGATGTCCAAGGTGGTTTCAACTCAAATTATTTTGGATTATATTCAAGATGGTTTGATATTGTCCAACCAACAGAGTCTTTTGCTTGAAACATATTTACTCGCCAATGAGGATGAGCCCAATGATGATATTGAGCGAGGTTCAGAGCGAGTGCTTCAAGAATAGAAGCCAATACTTTTGGTTATAAATCTGGTTGATATTTTAATATAACTTGATCGAGTGGAATATATTATAATAATTTTTGAGATGTTAACCAACAGTTCTTTTTCTGACCTTGAGGTTATGGTTTCTCATATAATACTTTTTGAACTTGAAGTGTAAATAATACTTTTTATCTAAGTACATTCGCATTTGAAAAAAACTCGTTTCCAACAAGATTGAGTCAATGCACATTTACTGATTGTTATTTCTCTGATAATATATTTTTATGAGAAACAACAAATTGTTATTTTGCTAATGGATATATGAGACAAAATACTAGCTTATTAACTATTAGTGACCTGACAGTAAACTGATCTGATTTAAGATTTAATATATTTGAATGAGACCACAACTTACTTACATTCAATGGTGGTTGAGTAGTCCAAAAAAATAGATTCTGTATAAGATTTAGTAATGCTATATTTACATTTGGTCCAGCAGTTCAAGTGTTTTCAGATCATCATTGTGAAATCAAGCAAGGTAGTAATTCTAGTTATTACTTAGAATACTTTGACTGATTGACCCCTGTGTATGTTTTGCCTACAGCTTAATTTTAATTTATTAAATATTTCAAAATGAAAGAAAAAATCGCACTTATATTAAGAGAATTAAATCTTAACGAATGATTGAGAATAAACGATAATCTTGATGCTATTCTTAACAAGGTTAGATTGTTTTCAAAATGAATGATAACAACAGAACCACAAGAAGAGGAAGAAGTGGCAGTATAATTTTACTATTTAAATTAAAAAAATATGACAAGAGTATGAGCTGTTGACTGGCAACAATATACATTATATGCGGTAGACGATCAAGTATATGTAGATGATAATAAATTATATAGATGTATTACACAACACACATCTACAGTTTCATGAGATTTTATCGATGATATAGCCAATTGGAAAGTCATTGTATTTTCTTGACTTTATATAAACCAAATAACTACTGTATCAGAAAGCACTTTATTGGATACTTCATATTGAGTTGTTTTGGTTGATGCTAGTGGTGGAGATATATTAATTACTCTTCCAGTTCCTGCAGAAAATGACTGAAAAGTGTATCATATCAAGAAAATAGACAGCTCTGTAAATGTTGTAAATATTATTTCAGCAGACTCAAAAACAATAGATTGAGAAACAACACAAACAATATCATCACAGTATACAAATATTACTGTAGTTTCGGATTGAAATGTAGAACGGTTTATTATTTAAAAAAACAATAATGTCATATAAACCTTATCGTAATTGATTTATAGATTATAACGATCTAGCTACACAATCAGTTCCAATTGCATACACAACTTGAACAATAGTATTGACTAATGATTGAGCTTGACCTTTTTCTACAAGTCAATTCCACCCAAAAAATATTACACAACTATGGAACACAGCTACAAATCAATTTAACTTCTCTTGATTAGATATTTGAGATGAGGTAATGATAAGAGTTGATATATTAGTAGATATAGTTACTCCATGAACAGTAGTGAAGTTAAACTTTACTTTTGATATCTGATGAGTACCATTTGATTTAACAATTGACAATCAATATTTCAAGAATGCTTGAACCTATAATATCGTTGAGACAGAAAAGTTCTATATAGGAGGTTCTTGAATGAAGAACAATCCTTGAGAATTAAGGTTTACAGCTGATTGAGTTTGTGATATTGTTGTTAATTGATTTTATATTTCTGTTTATAGAAAATAATGACATACCAATATGCTAAGAAAATTAATATAGGGTCTCCAACTAACTATTCAGAGTTTGAAAACGATTGAACTTATGAAGCTATTTGAGATGCTACATATTTTGAAGATTTGTTTGGTGCTTGAAACACACTAAGACAAACAGGTTCTTGAATATCTTTGAGTAATACAGAAAATAGTATTAATTATACTAATTCTGCAAACTTATCTGATTATACTTTTTGAAATATGCAGACAAGACATGCTTGGAAAATTGGTAGTATTGTGTATCCACATATACACCGAAAGCAAAATGCAAACAATATTCCTAACTGGTTATTCCAATATAGACGACAAATAAACTGACAAGCTATTGATAGCACTTGGAAAAACTTACCATTTACTGACTCTAAACTTCCATATACATCTTGAACTATAAACCAAATATCTTGAACAGTTGCTTGATTAACACCACCAGTTGGTGCTTGATTGAGTAATACAATAGAATTTAGAATGTATAGAGATACAACAAATGCAAGTTGATTATTTGCTTGAGCTGATCCTTATGCAGGAACAGTATCAGCGACTTTTGTAGACATACATTTAGAAGAGAATACTTTAGGTTCAAGACAAGAATATCATAAATAATTTATAAATTTAAAAACAAAAAATAATGGATAGTGCTGTATTGGTTGCCATAATAACATCTTTTGCTTGAACTATTGGTATATTCGCCAAACTTATTTTTGATTATAGAAAGGAGAAATTAAAGAAAAAAAGTCAGAATATAACAAAAGAAAGTATAGATAATATGGCTATAGTTAGAGATACTATTGATGGAATATATTGAAAATATAATTGTGATAGAGTATTCCTAGCTTTAGCACATAATGGAGTAGTGACTGTAAGTAACTATTCTGTTAAAAAGATGAGTACTTATTATGAAGTAGTAAATCCGTCATATAGTAGAATATCAGAAAGTTCACAAAATGTTAATGTAATAGACCAGTTATTTTTTGTAAAGACATTATTAAACAATCCACATATAGCTTGAGATTTGGAAGATAAAAGTTGTTATCAAACATTTTATGATAAGGCTTTGAATGAATTGAATATATTAAAAAGATTTAAAGTAAAAGAGTTTTTATATTTCCCTATAATGGATTGAAATAATTTTATATGATTTGTAGGGATGCACTGGATAGATAATAAAAACCCTTTCAAATGAAAACTAACAGATTTCAAAGTTGATTGTAATGAAGTAGAAAATATGATAATAGAGATACAGACTAAGTTATGAATATATTTTAAAAGAAATTAGTTTTATATTCTAAATAAATAAATATGTTAAAATCAGCCACAAAGTTAGCATTAATTTTACTTATATGAGTTCTTTGTTTATCAGTAGCTTGAATAGTAGTTTTTAATGTAACAGCAGAGCCAGTAGTTACTTGAATGATTACATTGTTCTGAGCTACAGTTTGAGCCGTTGTTTAATTATAAAAATCTATTGAAAAATAAAAGTATATAAATATAGTGTAATTGCTTTAAAATATAATCAAACGGTTACACAGTAAGATAGGATAAATACAACTTCGGTTATATTTTAAAGCACCTATTTTACATTGTAACCGTTTTTGTTATGGAAAATTTAGAAATTCGAAAAGATGTTGGTGGTTATGAGTGATTATATCAAGTATCAAGTTTATGAAATGTTAAATCTATTTCACATTATGTAAATATAACAAATAAAAAATGAAATACCTTTCCTAGATATATAAAAGGTAAATTAATAAAGAAATACAAAAATAAACAAACATGATACTTATTTGTATGATTACATAACAATAACAATATTATTATAAAAAACATTCATAGATTAGTTGCTATTAACTTTTTGAACCAAGAATATAGTAGTGATATTGTAATGCACTTAAATAGTATAAAGACAGACAATAGAGTAGAAAATCTTAAATGGTGAAGTTATACTGATAATATAAAACAAAGTTATGATGAATGAAGAAAGTGAAGTAATTTATGAAAGTCTTGAATATACCATCCAAATAGTAAAAAAGTAAACCAATATACATTAGATTGAGTATTTATAAAGACACGAGATTCTATTGCTGATTTTACAAGAAGTAGATGAAAACCTTGAATAGGTTCGCATATATGAACTTGTTGTAAGTGAAAAACAAATAATGCTTATTGATATATCCGAAAATATTTTAACATTTAATAAAAAATTATGAAAAGAATCTTTTCTTCAGCTACTAAAACAGTATTTTTATTAATAGCTATAACGCTTTGTATTAGTTTCTTTTTTTGATTAATAAATGGTGACCAGTTTATATGAATAGTAGGTATGGTATTTGCCTTTTACTATAAGTGAAATAAAAACTCAACAACAACATCTACATCAGGGGATAGTACCAATGTGTAGTTTTTAGATACTATTTACAATATGACTGAAAAAGAAATACAGTTAGAAGTAATAAAAAGACAAACAGAAAAAAGATATTTAGATATTAGAGAGAAAATAAATAACTGGCATTCAGATGACTGACCAGAAAAACTTACTGAATTATATAACGAGAGAGATTTTTTGGAAAAAAGAATGAAAGATTTTAATTAATAAAAAACATTATGTATAAAGTAAACTCAAACTGTATAGCCTGTTGAGTATGTGCATCGATAACACAGAGTTGTCAGATAGACACAACAACAGATAAAGCGTTTTGTGTTGACAATAACGATCAGTAATGATTAAAGAACGCTAAAGATAACTGCCCAGTATGAGCTATAGAATTTTTAGATACTAATAAATAAAAAATGGAAGAAAAAGACTTTACACCTTCTAATTGATTGTTATGAGAACTAGAAGATCAAATTTCTGATAATGACTACTTAGCTTGAGCTGTTTTTAATATACCTAATTTAATAAAACAGGACGATATATTTTATATGTATAATCAAGGTGTGAGCTTAGATTGTACATTATACGCTTCAATGACTGCTTTGTGATCTACAATGAATTATAAGTTTACAGAACAGGATATTAAAGAAGTAAGAGATTTAGCTGTTAAAATGTGAAAAGTAAGAGAAGATTGACGGTATTTATTTAAATGAATTGACTGTGTTAGAAACCGATGGAACACTAAGTTTCCTGACAATAAAGTAATGTCAATACAAGTTGAAACTAAAAGCAACGCTAAAGAATACTGGGATAAAGGTTATTTTATAGCAACTACATTCAAAGGAAATAAAGCATACTGAATAGATAAGAACAACAACTGAATAGTAGAATGAGTAGATTTTAGGCCTTCAAGTTTTTGACACGCTATAAATACTAAAAAGAACGGTTATATATTTGTAGTAGATAATTACTTTGGTAATAAATATAATATATATTGATTAAAGAACTACGAAGAACTTATCAAAAATAATGTATTTAGTAGTCAAGGTTATGTTTTTTTAGCTACAACAGATAAAGTAAAAGAAGAAACTAAAAGAAAATCAAGGCTATTAATATTGCTAAAAGAAATAATTACCCTCACAACAGACAAAGAGTTTATAAAAGACTGTAAAACAAAAATAGAATACATAAATAAAACAATCTAAATAGTAGGTAGTAATTGAATGTAAAAAATTCTAAGACATACAAAAACTAAAAGATGATAAAATATACATCCAGCACTAAAAAGTGTTGGATTTTTTTTAATTATACTTGATTTTTAATTATTTAGTGTATAGTAAACTAACCAGACGGCAAATTCTTTTTTTATTATTAAAATTATAAAAGACATGCTTATACACCAATCAGACTTTATTATTATTAACTTGGAAAAAGTCCAAGACAAGTATTATCATCACTATCAATCGTTAGACAATGATGACTGCATTACATCAAAAGAAGTAATTTGAGATTGATTCTGTCTAGTATTCAACATTCAGATTAACTGAAAAATTAAAAGGGCTGAGTATAGATTTGAAGTTCAATCAAAAGACGATTATTACAGATTGAGTACTAACAAAAATATTGAGGTAGAAATAGAATCAAAAAATCACGTAATAGTTGATTATAGATGAATCTATGCTACACTTTGAATATTAAGAGATTTATGATATGATTTTAAAGTAGGACAATATGAAAACTTTAATAATATAATATCTAAAATCGAAGAAGAAATAGGGTATTACTACGAATGTAATAAAAACTATAACACTATAACTGAGCTAAAAACATTATAACCAAATTGCCGTTTGGTTTTTTTAATTATTACAAAATCCCTTGTAATTTACAAATATTTGATTATAGTATCCGAGTTAATTTGAAATTATTTCAAAAAACAATACGGTTTTGTCCTTAAAACTTTGGCGAGGGTGGACAATGCCAAAGTGCCCTTATACACTGTTTTAGGACAAACCAAAAAGAGACCTTCGCCATTTATTTGACGGAGGTTTTTTATTTTATAAATAAAAGTTATGAATAATATTTTAAACGCTTTACTATCATCAGATGGATATACTCCTGTAAATAAGTTTTTAGCTAAGGAGTTTTGATTTTTAAATGCCTGATATTTTTGAGAGTTAATAAGACAAAGAGATAGATTCTGACAAGAGGAGTTCTTTTTTTCACAAAAAAATATGGAGTTAGAAATATGAATATCAGAATATGAACAAAGGACAGCTATTAAAAGATTTATTGATGTATGATTTGTATCGGTTGTAAAAAAGTGACTACCTGCAAAATACTATTACAAGATAAATGATGAACTAGTTATTAAATATATTAGTAGTAAATGTTTAGAGTTATATAGTTATAGTGGTCAAAAAACTGAAGCACTAGTGGTTCAAAATTTAGAGGACCAGTGCTTAAAAAACTGAAGCACTAGTGGTTCAAAATTTGAAGCACATACTATAAATAAGAATAATAATAAGAATAATAATAATTCCGAAAAAAAATCTGAAGCTTTATTTATTGATAATGAAAATACAAATATACCCGCGACTTGACATTTAGAAAAAAAACCAAAAATAGACTATAAATCTGAGTATGTAGGTTTTAGGGAAAAACGAAATAATGTTAAACCATTTTGAGTGGCTAATAAATGATTACCAAAAGTAATTAAAGATACTGAAGATATTTTTAAGCTATGGATAAAGAAAAGGAAAGAATATACTGTTGAGGAGATTATAAAGGCTACTGAAAATTATGTAAATTATATGGCTAGTGTTAAACCATCTGCAGACAATAATTATTATCAACATAGATTCACATTTTCAGAGTTTCTTTCAAGAGAAAGATGATTGCAAAAATTTATAAACTTTACTATTTAAAATAACTAAAATGGAAAAACAAAAAATTGCTGATTTTTTAAGAACACTATGTCCTATGAATAAAGTTGAGTTCAATAACCTTGATATTACTTTTTGATTTGAAGAAGCACTGACTAGAAAGGAGGATATATTTTTTATAGCATCAGTAGAAAATCCAAGTAAAAGAAGCTCTGATGATGATATAATATTTAAAAACTATTTTTTTATGGATTTTGATTTAAGACAAAACTACTACAAACAAACAAATGACATAATAGATGATGATACACTATTATTATCTTTGGAATATGTAAAAGAAGAATTAAAAAAAAATTGATTTTGAGATTATAGATATATTGTATTTACAGGTAATTGATTTCATATATATTATGTTTGAGAATGACAGAAATTTAATAAAGAAGATTATAAACTTTGAGTAGAAAATTATTTTAATGAAGTTAATAAAATTTTTGATGACACTTTCAAAGTTGATGTTGCTTGTAAAAATATCGCAAGACTATCAAGATTACCTTGAACCTATAATTATAAAAGAAGTAAATACTGATTGGAATCTAAAGAGTGTATTATTTTAGAAGATACAGGATTGTTTAGTGATAAAATAAAAAATATATCACAAGTTGCAAATTCTGAGAAGGAGAATAAGTTAATAAATAAGGTTAATTATGAAATAAAAGTTTCTATGACAAACATAAATGACCCTGTTTTAGAAGAAATACTTAAAATAGATATATCAGATTTAATTTACAAATATGCTTGATTAGAATTACAAAGAGATTGAAAAAATTTTAAGAGTCCAAAAGATTGAAGTAATATTTGAATGTTTTTAATGAATAATGTTATTTATATTACTTGAACGCATTACTTATCAGACAAAGCTAAATGATATAATTCTTTTACTTTTGTTAAAACACACTATAACTTAGACAACAATTTAACATTTCAATGGTTTAAAGATAACTTTTCAAACATAAAGGATATATCAGACAAGAAAAAACAAGAGTTTAAAGCACAACAACAAGAGAGAAATTGAGTGTGAGAAGTTATTGATGTAGATAGTCACTTTATTGATTTTTGAAAATTAGTATCTATTGCTAAAGAAAATAGAAGGAAAATAGATTGAAAGACATTAGTGAAATATTGAATTAAATGATTAGACGATTATTTAGTATGAATATTACCAGAAGAACTTGTTGTAATATGAGCACAACCTTGAGTATGAAAGAGCGAGATAGCTTATAATATTTGAATACACAACGCCTTGAATGACAAAAAAGTATGTTTGTTTAGTCTTGAATGAAATCTAGAAGAGTCAGCACTAAGATACTTACAAAAGGAAATAAATAAAAAAGATTCTGTTTCATCAGCAGAGTATAGATTTAATTTAAAGGATATAAATAAACTAGAGGATAGTGTAGAAATTAACAAAAAACTATCAGATAATTTAATAGTATTTGATAAGAGAACTATGCCTACGTTATGATTCTTAAAAGAAGTTATAAAAAGAAAGTCAAAAGAGACTGATTTATTTATCATAGACCACTTACACTACATACCTCTTGAATGAGAAAATGAGAATAGGTTAGTTTGAGAAGTGATGAGAGAGTTAAAATTAATAACAGATATCTATAAAAAACCAGTAGTTTTAATATCACATTTAAGAAAACCAAACAAAATGCAAGATGAGCCAACTGAGTTTGATTTTTATTGAAGTGGTAATATATCAAAAGAGGCTACGACTATAATTTTAGTATCTAAAATGAATTACTGAGACCACCCAAGTTATAAAGATTTTGATAATTTCAAATGGGACAATAATTGGTATGCGACTAGGTTCTGTGTTCCAAAATCAAGAGCTTGATTGCCAATGTTAAAGATAGCTGGAGCGTTCAATAAGAACACAAAACAGTATATAGAAAATATGTGGAAGCCTTTGGAGGACAGTCAGTTACAGGAGAATAACAGAATAACCCTTTAATTTATAATAACTTACAAATATGTATTTACAGATTAGTTGAGCAGAAATTGTTGATAGCAAACTTAAAGGTAAAGATTGAACACCTTTTAAGAATATACAAATAACTCACTTAAAATTACTTGATGAGAACAAGAAGTATGTTAAGTTTATATGAATGACAGATGAACATATAGAAATACTTAAAAAACAGATATTTGATAATAATTAGCTTGAAAAATAATTTAATATGATTACACTACTCCTACCATTGCTATTGGTGACTGGGCGGGAGTAAAATCCTGTCTTTTTTTTAACTTATAACGGCATTATAACAGATGAGTATTACAGATTTACTAAAGACTATCCAGAAAAAACACTGAGATGGTTCAGCGAGACTATTCAAAGATTTCGAGAATGTAGAAGTTAAAAGATTATCTACTTGATTACCTAGCCTAGATTTAGCTATGTGAGGATGAATACCCGAATGAAGAATTTTGGAATTGTACTGAGTGCAAAGCTCATGAAAAAGTACCTTAGCCATATTGTTTCTTGCGGAAGTTCAAAGAGCTTATCCTGATAAAAAGGTTTGATATATCGATGTTGAATTCGCCCTTGACCCTGATTATGCAAAAGCCCTTTGACTAGATATGGATAACGTAGTTTTCTGTCAACCAAATTCAGCAGAGGAAGCACTTAGTATTATGGAAGAATTATGCGGTTCTTGAGAAATAAAAGCTGTTGTGTTAGATTCAGTTGCTAAATTAACTCCGATGAAAGAGCTGAGTTGAGAGATATGAGATGCTGAAATGGGTATGAGGGCAAGACTTATGAGTCAAGCACTAAGAAAAATAACACCTAAAGCTAGTGCTAATGAATGTACCTGTTTTTTTATAAATCAAATTAGAAAAAGTTTTGACCCTTACGCTTTTTGAGATACAAGACCTGGAGGAAACGCATTACCATTTGACGCTAGTGTAATTATAAGGACAAAGACAAAGAAAGATAAAAATGCAGATGGTAGTGGAGTAACTACGTTTGATATAATTAAAAATAAAGTAGGGATACCTTTTAAAACAACAGATATAGCTATAAAGTTTGGTAAATGATTTGACTACCTACAGGACTTAATTACTTGTGCTATAGCAACTTGAACAATAACAAGAGCGGGAGCGTTCTATAGTTTCTGAGAAAAAAAATGGCAAGGTGAAGAGAAGATGAGAATAGAGATTACAGAGGATAAGAAGCTACAGAAAGATATATGAATAGCGTTGAAAAAGTTATCAAAATAAAAAGTCTAAAAATTCTCTTGCAATTTGATTATTTTTTCTTATTATACTCTAGTTAAATAATTTTATAACTAAACAATTAAAAATGATTATTGAATTGGAAAAAGACTATTCTTTGGAAGAGATAGTAAGTGAGTGATTAATACCTTGAGTAAAAACCTATGCAACTTTATATACTATGCTATATGATATTGAGGAGAACTGAAGAAGAGTATTAGCTAAAGAAACTACTAAGAGAAAGATACTAGCTCACTGAGAATGAAGACCTTGATGTATGAGAGTATTTAAATTACATATTAAGGGTAGAGAATTAAGTAATTTTTTGAAACTACACAATCTACCACACGAGACAAAATAATTTTATTTTTAAAAAATAATAGCAATGGAAGAAAAAGATATAGATTTATGAAAATGTTTTGAAGAAATGCAATCAGAAAGACAATACTGAAAACTAACCGTAGATTTAATGAAAGTTATAGATGAAAAAGATATGTGGTTAAGTTGAAAGTCTAAGATTATATCTTATGACTGATGTAAAAAGATAGCTGATTATTGTGGGATAGTAGTAAAGGAAACACCTTTATTTTTAACACAACCTACAGCTGATAACCGACAACAACATATTTGGGCTTGTTTCTTAGGTTTTAAATGAGATACTGATAGAGATAATCGAGTGTTTGTAGAATGAGAGGCAAGTCAATTGAATACAGGAGAGATGGTAAAAGATAAAGATTGAGTTATAAAGCATAGTCAATCTACGAAAATTGATTCAAAATTTAAGTCAAATATGGCTTATAAAAGATGTTATTGTAGAGGTGTTTTAAGATTATCTGGTCTTATTGGTATATATTCTGCTGTTGAAAGTCCTGATTTTAATATTAGGGAATGAGAATCTGTAGACTATAATTCTTTATAATTTAACCCAACAAACCAATGGCTGTTTTCACGGACATAGTAGAAGAATCAAAAAAAGAGGTAAAACAAGTTTACCAAAATAAAACTTGGCAACAAGTAGTAATAGATATAGAATCTATTATAGATGAACTCAATTGAGTTTGAGTAAGTGGTAAATCTTTCCATAGCTATACAGCTGATGAGCTTAGTAGAATGTGAGGAAAACTAGCGGTACTTAGAAGTAGCCTAGTTAATTACAAAATGGAATGTTCTGACCAGCTAAAAATAGCAAGAACATATTGTACTGGTAAATTATCCTGAGCAAGACAACAAGCAAGAGCTATGTTAATAGAAGAAGCTAAGAAGAATAAAGATAAGATGCCTACAGCTGATGATGTAAAAGCTGAATCAGAAAAATATATGGTTAAATCATATCTTATAAGAGATTTCCATGAAAACGAGCTGGAAAGAGTACAGTGTCATTGGTATTGAATACCTAACATATTGTATAGTATAGATACTAGAATAAAGGTATTACAATGAGATAGGGATACAGTTAAATTTTATTGAGGTGATTTAGAATTACCTGTAGAGAAATCTGATTTTATTTATAACTTAGATTAAATTTTAAATAATATATGAATAATTATGAATACATTTGCAATAGACTGAGTAGAATGTCCTATCACTAATCTAACTGACTTAGTAGATAGCCGAAAAAAATTATATCCTGAAATTACGGATGAAGAGATAAAGAGAGTATCTGAAACAGCTGAAAGATTAACACCAAAGGGAATGCAGTTTGTTTTGGAAGAGGATAACGCAAAAGATTATAGTAAGAAGTTGTTACTCTCAGCAAAAAAAGACCAACAGTTGTTACTTGTGTGACCAAAGGGAACTGGTAAAACTACCTCTATTTATTACCTTGCCCAACAAACTAATAACCCATTAGTACCAATTCAATTAAATTGAGGTACAGGAGTTGATAGTCTTGTTTGAAAATGGTTAGTAAATAAAGAGTGAACTTATCGACAAGATTGATTATTCACACTAGCTTGGAAATACGGATTTTGGCTTATCATCGACGAGATCAACGCTGCCCTGCCGGAGATACTTATGGTATTACATCCAGCGATGGACGATAGAAGAGTGTTAATCTTAGATGAAAAGAACTGAGAGGTAATTCAAAGACATCCTAATTGTAAAATATTTGCTACTATGAACCCTACAGAGGACTACGCTTGAACTAAAGAAATGAATGCAGCTTTTATAGATAGGTTTGCTTGACAGATAATAGTTAGTTACCCTGATGCTAAAAAAGAGAAAGCTATTATACTTGCACATAAAAAAGTTACTATAGATGATACACCAGCTCCACATACTAGAGATTGAGTAATATCAAGAATGGTAAAAGTAGCTAACTCGTTAAGAACTCTACACAAAGAACAGAAGCTATTATTTGAATGTTCTACAAGAAATCTTATTGACTGGGCTTGTTGGTGTTCTGACTTAGATATAAAATCTGCTTGTGAGTTGGCTATGATTTCTAAAGCTGACAAAGAAGATGCTCCACAAATCCGAGATGAAGTAAATAAATTTTTCAAAGACTGAGATAGACGGATGAGCAAAGAAGATGTTAAGAAAGCAAAACTAGAGGCTGTTGAGGTCGTAGAGGTAGATAATATTACTTTCTAGTTTTATAAATTATTATGAATAAATATGGATAACGAGCAAATAAAAATAAACGAGATGCTCGAAAGGATGAAATCGTTAGCTAAATCTACTATAGAGGAGTTCAAAGTTGAGTTCCAAGTAGGTAGTAAACGAGAGTATAAACCTAACGAGCATAAATTATACTTTGTGGCAGAAGATATAAATCAAATGACTGATAGGCAGATAATGGCTGAGGTATTACATAATATCTGACACGCTATTTATACAGTAATGCCTTGAAGAGATACTAAAATAACACTACCTAAACCAGCAAGAATGTTTGT
>Ga0316608_1000079_pt1 | contig 52559 bp, 39 predicted proteins | sample MIS2016152B_MG_FD_207673 | JGI IMG/M metagenome (GOLD analysis project Ga0316608, IMG submission 207673) | Microbial mat bacterial communities from Middle Island sinkhole, Lake Huron, Michigan, United States - MIS.2016.152B | ecosystem: Environmental > Aquatic > Freshwater > Lake > Sediment... | reverse complement strand
GGGTTGAAGATTTCGAAGAATGGCAACCAGTCCAGGTGCATCGTAAGTATAGGGATAGGCCTTTAACAGATCTAAAACATCCGCACCAAATGTGAATTCGGCAAGTTTGGTATTATCGGCCAGGATTGCGCTTAATTCTGAATTATTTATGCGACTGTTATGTTTATCTATGGTATCACGGCTCAATATGCCAATCTCGAAATGATATTGTAAGGCAGTCTTAAAATCTTCTGTACCGTATGGTGTGGAGACCGTTTCCTTTCCATTCAAATTTGTAAGCATAAGAAGATCGTTTACCAGTTTGTCGGAATTTACCGGATAAACACCCAGGGCATCCCCAGGTTGATACGTCAGGCCGGAACCTTCGAGCGATAATTCCAGGTGAAACGTTTCTTTGGCTGAACCACGACCATTGAGTTTTATTTTTTCGAGCACTTTTGCCGGAAAAGGATTGCTGCGGCTATATTGTGATGAAGCAGTTGAGGAAGGTGCGCCATTTAATGAAGGAACAATAGTTGCTCCCTGCAATTCAACAGATTTTTCAATGACTAGATTTACCCAATTATTTGCAACAGGTAAAAAATCGACATCGCAATCGTGGCGTTCTACGATTCTTTTTGCTCCCAGGTCGGTCAGTTTTTTATCAATATCGGCTCCTGTTTTGCAGTATTGGGCATAACTTTTATCTCCCAGGGCAAGTACAGAATAGTTCAAATTCTCTAACTTCGGAACACGGCTGCCATGCAGAAAAGCGTAAAATTCTTCGGCAGCCAGGGGAGGTTCTCCTTCACCATGCGTGCTTACAATTACAACCAGATTTGTTTCGTTTTTCAGATTTTTGGTATTGTATTCGCTCATATCCACCAAAGAAGTTTTAATACCCTTTTCGGAGGCTTTGAGTTGAAGCAATTCTGCTGCTTTTCGGCTATTCCCGGTGCGGGTACCAAATAAAACAGTAATGGATTTTGTTTCCTGCCCCTTTAGATGAGAAGATCCACTTAAACCATTGTTATTGGGGGATAAGAGAGGTAGCTGAACCTCGGCTATTGCACCATTTGGTTTTGTTGCATTTACTTTTTGATTGGCGCTAACATATCCAGCTAAAAACCCACTAAACCACAATAATTGCGAATCCTGAAACTCATTAATAAGTTTTTGAGCCAGTTCCTGCTGTCCTGCTGTAATGGGTAACAGTTCTTTTAAATTTTGATTCTCCATTCTATCCTAAAATTTTACTGTTTAATTATTCTTCAGAACAAGTTCTATTCTATCTAATGTATTCTCCAAATCGGCTTTACTATGGGCAGCCGATATAAAATTTGCCTCGTACCCCGAAGGCGATAAGTATATCCCCTGATGAAGCAACTGAATATAAAACCGACTAAAAGCTTCATGGTTGGCTTTTTGAGATGATGTATAATCTGTAACCGGATTCTTTGAAAAATAGGGAGTAAACATATTTTTAAAACCGTTGAGCATTAATCCATTTTTGGAGCAAATTGATGCCAACTGATAAAAAAAATCTTTTGATTTCTCTTCAATCGATTGATATATTGATTCATCTTTAAGCAGCGTTAAAGCTGCAATTCCCGCAGAAACAGCTACAGGATTTCCCGACAAGGTTCCTGCCTGATAAACCGGCCCATCCGGGGCAATCAGTCCCATTATTTCGGCATTAGCGCCATAAGCTCCTACCGGAAGTCCTCCTCCTATGATCTTGCCAAAAACAGTGATGTCGGGATGAATTCCCAAAAGTTTTTGGACTCCCCCAAAGCAAAACCGAAAACCGGTTATTACTTCGTCGAAAATAAGTAAGGTGCCATATTGTTTGGTAATGTGGCGGATAAACTCCAAATAACCGTCCGAAGGTATTACCACTCCCATATTTGCTGGGATTGGCTCAATAATTAATGCAGCAATCTGATCGTTATATTTCTCAAATACGTGCTGCAATGCCTTTGGATTATTGAAAGGAATACTCACGGTATTATTCACCACAGTTACCGGCACTCCTTTGCTCGAAGAATTTACCTGTCCAGCCAAACCCGAACCAGCCTGCACCAGTAACATATCAGAATGACCGTGGTAGCAACCATCGAATTTTATAATTATATCCCGGCCGGTAAAGGCTCTGGCAAGTCGTATGGCACTCATTACTGCTTCGGTACCTGAACTTACCAGCCGAACTTTTTGGATGGAAGAAGTTGATTGGCAAATCAGCGATGCCAATTCGGTTTCGAGTAAAGTTGGAGCGCCATAGCTTGAGCCATTTTCAACCGCCAAATGAGCAGCTTCCCTGATTTTTGGATGTGCATGTCCCAATATTCCTACACCCCAGGAGAGGCAGTAGTCAATAAAGGTATTTCCATCAATATCGGTCAGGTTAGACCCGTTCGCTTTCTCAATAAACAAGGGCGAAATGCCAATACTTTTAAACGACCGGACCGGACTGTTTACACCTCCGGGCAACAGCCTGGAGGAATCTTTATACGCTTCTTCGGATAATTGAAAGTTCATGATTTTAATAATTTAGCAACAAAAGGAGCATAATAACTAATAATCCAGTTTGCGCCGGCACGGCGTATTGCTGTAAAAACCTCAAGTACGGCATGTTTTTCTTCTACAATACCTGCTAGAGCTGCCGATTTCAGCATCATATACTCACCCGAAACGTGGTATGCAGCCAAAGTAACTTCGGGGTATTTAGTATGGGCTTTACTAATTATATCTAAATAGGTATGTGCCGGTTTTACCATAAGGTAATCTGCACCTTCGTCTAAATCTGCCTCCATTTCCTCTATTGCCTGACTCGCTACCCGGTAATCCATCTGGTAAGTCTTGCGGTCGCCAAAGGCAGGTTTCGAATTTGCCGCGCCCCGGAAGGGACCATAGAGCCCTGATGAATATTTAGCGGAGTACGACAGAATTTTTACTCCGGTGAATCCATTTTTATCCAGTAATTGCCGGATGGCCCAAACTTGTCCGTCCATCATGGCCGAAGGGGCAATGATATTGGCACCTGCTTTTGCATTCGATAGGGCCATTTCGGCAAGGATTGGTAAGGTCTTATCATTTTCGACCTGTTCCCCGACTAAAACACCGCAATGCCCATGCGATGTATAGGCGCATAGGCAAACATCGGTAATGATTGTAATAGCAGGATAAACCTTTTTAATTTCCTGAATTGCTTTGTTTACCGGATTTTCAGGCGAAGTCGAAAAGGAACCCGTTTCATCTTTTCGGAAATCTTCCACAACGCCAAAGAGTAGAAATTTGTTGATCCCGAGTTTTATGGGTTCTTCTATTTCTTTCAGAATGGAATCGACCGACAAGTGATAGACATCTTTCAGCGAGCCAATTTCGTTTCGAATTCCTTTGCCTTCTACCACAAAGTATGGGAGTATAAAGTCTTCCGGACTTAATTGTACTTCTACCAGGAGATCTCTTGTTTGGGCATCCTTCCTCAAAGGTCTGAATCGTTTAAATGACATATTTTTAGATGTATAAGGCTGAATTTCGTTCATAAGCTTCCTGTGTTTGTTCTCCCCGGGTGATTACTTTAATATGGTAAGGCACTTCGCCGTAATGTTTTAAAAAACTCTTTACACCCGATGGAGAGGTAAAAACTAGGATGTCGTATTTTTTTAAGTCGACTTTTTCGAGTTTCGTAACCGGTTGGGTATAATAAACAGTAATTACATGCACATTATTTCCAAGCGCCCGAAGCCCATCGGGAAGGATATTGAGGGCAATGTCCGACCGGGGGATTAAAACCTCTTCGCCCGTTATTCCTTTGGAACGAAATAACTTAATAATGCCGGTGGACGAATCGATTGCCGGAGTAAGGTGCGGCGTAATACCATGCTTTTGGAGTTCAGCAGTAGTAACTGCACCAATGGAGACAATAAAACCCGATTCGAGCGCTTTCGCATCCGAGCCAACATCGCTTAGCCAGTGCATAAAATGATGTACCGCATTGCGACTGGTAAAAACGATGTACTTATAGTTATAAATATATTTTATGAATTTGAAGAAATCACAAGGCATTTCTATGGGTACAATCTCAATAAGAGGTTGATGAGTGACATTTCCCAGGTGCTGGTATTGCTCGGCCGATAAACCGGTTACCAAAACGTTTGGTTGTGGTTTCATGATATTTCTGTTTTTAATTGTTTTTCCTATGATTATTATGGAAGGTGACGCTGTTTCATCGGGTAAATCGCGAAGGGTCGAAACAGATAACTTCGCACCGGGCAATGTTGCATTGGTGATTATCGCAGCAGAAGTTTCCGGGCTTACTCCTTTTTGAAGAACTTTTTCGCGAAGCTGTTTCAAATTGGAGGCTCCCATATAATAAACAAGCGTGTCAACCTGGGGGACCTCAATTTCTTTGAGGGACGATGCGGTGATAAAGGCAACCGACGAAGATTCCCCCCGGTTGGTAAGCGGGATACCTGTTTGTGCAGCAGCGCCCACGGCAGCAGTAATACCTGGAATTACCACAGGTTCAATAAGCCGTTTATGAAGATATTCAAACTCTTCGCCTCCGCGACCAAAGATAAACGGATCACCACCTTTCAAACGCACCGTATTTTTCCCGGCGATTGACGAGCGATATAAAAGTTCATTTATCTGATCCTGCGAATGCGAGTGGTTACCTTTCCGCTTTCCAACATAGATTTTTTGGGCACTGAAATCTTCGAGAAAGCTTTTTTCAATTAAATCGTCATAATAAACGACATCCGCATTTTCGAGTGCACGAAGAGCCTTAACGGTGATAAGTTCCGGATCGCCCGGGCCGAAACCTGCCAGAAAAACCTTTCCATAGTTTTGACGAATATCAAAAGGTTTGAAAAGTTCTTTTAATATATGATTACCGGTCTTTGCCACCACTGCTAAATGACCTTGCAAGGGGTGCATTTCGAATGGCAAAATTTCAGCTATTTGTGATGTTAACCCCAATCTGTTCAACACGCAGGTGGCAACTACCACGGCATCAACTGTTCCTTTTTCAATGAAGTCAATACGCTCCTGAATGGTCCCCCGAACACTAATAATCTCAGCATCTGGTCGCAACGTTTTTATGCTTTCCCCCCGAAGGGCTGAGCTGGTACCAATTTTAGAATTCTGGGGAAGATCGTTTAACCGGATATTATTTCGGCTTACCAGTGAGTCTGTTTGGTCACTTGCAGCAGTTAGCGCTATAACTTCCAGTCCAAAAGGAATAGGGTAGGGAAGGTCCTTAGCCGAATGCACTGCAATATCTGCCTTGCCGATTAATAAGGCTTCGTCAAGTTCGCGGGTAAAGAAATCGGGTATATCGCAGGTTTCCAAGGGGATTTGCTTGTTTTTATCTCCAATGGAATCTAAAGTGTTGACCAAGAATTCAACTTCGGGCAGTAGAGCTTTGATTTCTTCGACCTGAACGAGGGAGAGGTTGCTTTTTCGTGCTATTAATCGGATGGTCATATTCAAATAGTTAAGTCGTAAGTAATCCCCGATAGCTATCGGGAGTCGTAAATCGTAAGATCTTTCTTGCTGGGCATGAATCAGCATGAGGTGCTTTTGATGCCTTTTCTCGTTTTTTAAAAACCTTCTAACTTCTTCTTCCATAATTAAATTTGCTTTTTCTACCTCTTCCGTACGTCCTGCTATATTTTGATTTACCTGATTTTCAATTTCCAGAATGCTGTAATAGTGAACATTGGGCATTGCGCTCACAATAGGGTCTACATCCCGTGGAACGGCTAAATCGAAGACAACCAGCGGATGATCCGGAGGAATAGCATCGGGCTTGATAATATAGTGAGGCGCTGATGTGGCAGATATTACAATATCCGATTGCTGTAAGCTTTCTTTCAGGTTTTTGAGTGTATATGCCTTGCAATTGAACTGTTGTTCCAATTCTACGGCTGTTTCGAAGGTCCGGTTGCAGAGTACAAAAGCGTTGTATACATTGTCCTTCAAGAAGTTCATGATCGTTTTATTGATTTTATTCACCCCGATAAACGCAAACCGTTTGGTTTTATAATCGCCAATAGTATTTCGAATAATTTCAACTACCGCCTGACTGTGCGACATAGCTCCCCGTGACAGTCCCGTTTCGGTCCGTACTCTTTTACCGGTGAGCAAAGCCCATTGAAATAATCGATGGAGCGATGCATCTATCGAATGTTTTGCTGAAGCCTGCTGGTAGGCTTCTTTTATTTGTCCCTGAATAAATGTTTCGCCAATAAAAACTGACTCCAGTCCACTTGCCAATCGGAACAGATGTCTTGCCACCGAATCAGATACTTCACCAGCGCCACCATAATATTCAACCCGGTTGCAGGTATGAAGAACGACCGATCCGCTCAAATCGCTGTTTTTGAGTTGTCTCAACATTTCCTCTCTATGAGAAGCGGACTCCTTATAGTCAGTTTTTTTATGAATGATCATGGTTCAGCATTTCTTTGATTCGATTTCGTATGGCGATGGCTTCGTAAACATCCTGCGCATTTGATGTAACTGCTACACTGATATAATTACGCCTGTATATAGCTGGTGAAACAAAGTCGCAATGAGCAGGGCTGTCAACCACATTCACCAAGAGGTTTAGCTGATGCCCATCTTCCAGCACTTGCTGGTTTAATTGCGAAATATTCGTGCAAGCGTATACCAGGGTTGCACCCTCCAGGTCGGAGGGATCGTATGACTTTTCCTGATACAGGATTCCCGACGCTTTTATTTTTTCGGAGACTTCCAGCGCAACCACTTGAATATTATCGGCATATTGCTGCAAGCTTTCAATTTTATGCCAGGCAATCCTTCCTCCGCCAATGAGGAGAATCTTTTTTCCCTTTACATCGATCGCAATCGGCATAAAATTTTTATCAAAATTTCGGTTAGATAACATAATTGTCTTTTTCAGGTTTATTCCGGCCAAATGATATGCGTGTCCAGGTGCGTTCGTGCAGGTAATAGAGAAACATTTTTGTAACTACTTCTACTGAGCTTAAGGTTAGGGCTACTCCCGGTTTGCCGGTAATAAGCCAGGCAATGAGAAATGTATCAATGGTTCCGGTAATTCGCCAGGTAATAGCTTTTAAGATGCTTCGTCGCTTTTGTTCCATAAAATGTTTGGCGGTGTAAAAAGAAATATAATTCGATGCCGTATGTGACAGCCCGAAAATTCAATTTTTTTAAAAAAAAGGGGTATTATTTGCGGCTGCAACAACAATTAAAGGGGGAACACATACAACAACACAAGCTGGTTAAGCTTTTGCTGAACATTTCGGGAGAAAAGATATGTGCATTAAAAAAGTTCATCTTAAAATTTTATGATTGCAAATAAAGATATAAAAGTCCGAAAATCCTAAATAAAGCCTCATATTTAAAGGTTATTTAAAGGCGTATTTTTTAAAATTCATAAAATGAGAAACATAGCCCTTTAATTTTTCACTCCTAATTTTTTTTACTTTTTGAAATAGAAATGGTGATGAAATGAAAAAAAAGTATAAACTTTGGAAACTTTTGGTACAATAATTGTTTCCATCGTGCCATTAGTTTTTATAATACGTATGAATGAAGAACTAAAAAATATTCTTAAAAAGGTAAAGGACTTATACTTTCGTTATGGTATAAAGAGTGTTACCATGGATGATGTTTCCCGTGAGTTAGGGATATCAAAAAAGACCTTATACCAATATGTAGTAGATAAAAACGATTTGGTAGTGAAGGTGGTCGACCTGGAGCTGGACGAAAGCTGCTGCTCCCTTGATACGCTGTTCAGCGATAAAATTAATGCTATTGAACAATTGTTTGATGCACACAAATATGTACATCAGATGATGAAAGATTATAGCCCGGTTTCGGATTACGATTTGAAGAAATATTATCCCGATATTTTTCGTAAATTACATAAAGTAAGGCGTGAACGTATGTACGAAGTCATGCTCACGAATCTCCGAAAAGGGAAAAACGAAGGATTATATCGCGAGGAACTTAACGAAGATATCCTTGCAAAATTGCACGTTTCACGGATTGAGAATGCCTTCGATTCGGAATTGTTTACCACGGAGGAAAAGACTTCGATGAAAGTTTTTTATGAGTTTTTTATCTATCACATTCGCGGCATAGCCAACGAGAATGGAATTAAATTATTGGAAGAAAAATTGAAGAACAAGGAGCATAACCTATATTATAATCAACAGTAAATAATCAGATATGAAGTTTTTAAAAGTTTTAATAAAAGGTGCGGTACTGACATTGCTGCCTGCAATTATGTCGGCCCAGGAGAGCAAAGAAACGCTCCGCTTTTCGCTTAAGCAGGCACAGGAATACGCATTGCAAAATAACCGTAGCGTCAAAAGCGCAAACATTGACATTGAAATAGCTCGTAAGAAAGTTTGGGAGACTACAGCCATTGGATTACCACAATTTTCTGCAACAGCCGACTATCAGCACCTTTTTAAAGTTCCAGAGGCAAGTTTTGGTGGTCAAACAACATTAGCATTAAATGATGCTGTTGGAAATTCAGATGTTATAACCGGACAAATGGTTCGCAACAATCAACTTTCATTAGGTTATCTTCCAGGAAATCCTATAAAATTAGGAGTAGCTGATAATACTACATTTAATTTTACACTTTCGCAACTAGTTTTTAGTGGCGAGTATATTGTGGGACTTCAGGCTGCAAGAGTATATAAGGAATTATCTGAAAAAAGCCTTGCTAAAACTGAATTATTGACCAAGCAATCTGTGGCAAATGGGTATTATTTAGCATTAGTTCTTGATGAAAATATTAAATTATTGAATGAAAGTTATAAAACCATTGAGCAAAGCTATATCGAAATTACCAAAATGAATGAGCAGGGATTTCTGGAAGAAACAGATGTAGACCAATTGAAAATAAGCAAATTGAATCTTAAAACTGCTATTACTTCTCTCGAAGGAAATAAAGAAGTGTCCTTAAAACTTCTTAAAATACAATTAGGAATTGACTACGACCAAAAGTTGGAACTTACGGATAGTATTGCCGGAATAATTAATAATGGTACCATACAATATTTGTCTTCTTTTGATTTTGATGTAAATTCAAGTGTAGATATGGAATTGATGAAAACTTCCGAAGGTCTTTCATTATTGAGTCTGCGTCGCCAAAAATCAACATTTTTACCAACGATCTCTGCATTTTACAGACATCAGGAATTATTAAATGAACCACTTTTAAATTTTCAACCGAAAGATGTTTTGGGAGCTACGATTAGCCTCCCCATATTTACTTCCGGACAGCGTCTTTCGAAAGTAGGACAGGCAAAATTAGATCTTGATAAAACCCGTCTTAGCAAAGATGATGTGGAACAAAGTCTTATAGTGGAATTCGAAAATGCCAGGAATGCATACCAAACAGCTTTTAGCAATTATTCTTCCAATAAAGAAAGTATGGAACTTAGCCAAAAAGTATACAATAAAGCATTAATAAAATTTAAAGAAGGTGTTTCTACAAGTTTTGAGCTTACACAAATCCAAAACCAATATATAACATCTGAATCAACTTATTATAATTCCTTATTGACACTGCTTGAAGCACAAGCTAAGTTAGACAGGATACTTTCAAAATATCAGAATTAAAAACAGATAAATTAATCAACATATGAAAACATTAAAATTAATTGTAACTATAGTAACACTTGCAGTTTTTGTTTTATCCTGCCAATCCGACAAAAAAGCTGAACTTGTCAAATTAAAAAAGGAACGCGATGTACTTTCCGAGAAAATTAAAGCCCTTGAAGTTGAAATAGCAAAAACAGATACTACCATAAAAGAGGACAAGTCGCGCAGGGTTGCAATTTTGGACCTTAAGCAGTCGGTATTTACTCATTACGTTGAAGTACAGGGACGTCTGGACGGTGAGGAAAACCTGGATGTTTACCCCGAAGCTATGGGAGTTGTTGAGGTAGTGAATGTTAAGAATGGTCAAAATGTTACCAAAGGTCAGGTACTGGCCCGAATTAACGATGCCGCTGCCCGGGAACAATTAAAAGGGCTAGAAACCCAATATCAGTTTGTAAAAGAAACATACGAAAAACAAGAGCGGTTATGGAACCAGAAGATTGGATCTGAAATTCAATTTCTCCAGGCAAAATCGCAGAAGGAAGCATTGGAATCTCAATTAGCCGGTGTTCGCAAACAACTCGATATGATGACTATTAAAGCGCCCATAACAGGAACCGTTGAAGATGTTGCTGTTAAAATTGGCCAAACTGCTTCTCCTGCAATGCCAGCATTCAGAGTAATGAATTTCAGTTCTTTAAAAATAAAAGCGGATGTGGCAGAAGCCTACTCCCGTAAAATAAATGTTGGCGACGATGTATTGGTATTTTTCCCCGATCTCGACCGGGAAGTTTCGGCCAAGGTTACTGCTGCCAGCCGCTATATAAACCCTATTAATCGTTCCTTTTCAATCGAAGTTCGTTTAGGGTCGGAGAACGAAGGTTATAAAGCCAATATGGTAGCCGTATTAAAAATTACTGATTATAAAGCTAATAACGCCACCGTGATACCGGTAAATTATATTCAAACCGATCCTACCGGGAATTTTGTTTATATCGCCGACATTCAGGGAACTAAGGCATTGGCTAAAAAAGCATTTATTAAACAAGGCCAAAGCTACGATGGCATGATCGAAATAACCGAAGGGTTAAAAGTTGGCGATAGAATTATCAGCGCCGGATACCTCGATCTTGAAGATGGTGAAGCCATTAAATTCTAAGAAATTATATAGCCGACTTAAAAATGGAAAAGACATTTAAAGAATTTAAACCGACCAGTTGGAGTATCGATAATAAAACCAGCATATATGTACTGGCCATTATCATCTCCGTATTTGGGATAATGAGTTATAATAGTATCCCAAAAGAGCAGTTTCCCGAAATTGTTATTCCGCAAATTTTGGTTAATACCATGTATCAGGGAACTTCTCCAACCGATATTGAAAACCTTATTACCAAACCACTTGAAAAGAACTTAAAATCGATTAGTGGGGTTAAGAATATAAACAGTACATCTGTTCAGGACTTTTCTACTATTGTAGTTGAATTTCAAACAGATGTGGAAGTATCTGACGCAAAGCAAAAGGTTAAAGATGAAGTAGACAAGGCCAAAAAGGATTTACCACAGACAGGTATCACTATGGGGCCTAATGTTCAGGACATTGATCTTTCTCAAATACCGATCATGTATATTAATCTTTCTGGTAAATATACACTCGACCGCTTAAAAAAGTATGCTGAGATAATGCAAGAGCGTATTGAAGGCCTTAAAGAAATTACCCGTGTGGAAATTGTGGGGGCGCTCGATCGTGAAATCCAGGTAAATGTGGATATGTATAAACTCCAGGCTGCCAGTATTTCGTTTAATGATATTACCGGTCAAATTGCCAATGAGAATGTTACTGTTTCAAGTGGAGGAATTGATATCCGGGGTATGAAACGCGCCATCCGCGTTGTGGGCGAGTTTAAAGACATTGAATCATTAAAAAATATTGTCGTTAGTTCATCCAAAGGAGCTAAAATATATTTAAAAGATATTGCGGAAATTAAAGATACCTATGCTGAACAAGAAAGCTATGCACGTTTAGAAGGTGAAAATGTAATTACACTTAATATTATTAAAAAGAGTGGTAAAAACCTTTTGGATGCTGCCGATAATATAAAACTGATTAAGGAAGATTTAAGTAAAAATAAATTTCCCAAGGACTTAAAAATCAGCATTACCGGCGACCAATCGCAATACACCCGTACTACTCTTAAGGACTTAAATAATACCATTATCATTGGCTTTGTTTTGGTTACTCTGGTATTAATGTTCTTTATGGGCCTCACCAATGCCATCTTCGTGGGTCTTTCTGTTCCTCTTTCCATGTTCCTTGCCTATCTGGTAATGCCAGGCATAGGATTTACATTGAACATGCTGGTTATGTTCTCCTTTATTTTTGCACTGGGAATTGTGGTAGACGATGCCATTGTGGTAATTGAAAACACACACCGTATTTTCAAAAAACAGAAAATGGATATTAATACCGCGGCAAAGTTTGCTGCCGGAGAGGTTTTTGTGCCAATTTTATCAGGAACATTAACTACCCTTGCCCCATTTTTCCCCTTGGCTTTTTGGCCTGGTGTAATAGGTAAATTCATGATGTTTATTCCGGTAACGCTTATAATAACGCTTACCGCATCCTTATGTGTTGCCTATATCATCAATCCGGTATTTGCGGTTACCTTTATGCGCCCTGACGAAGAAGAAATTCAAACCTTAAGCCGTAAACGAATTTTTACTACTGCAGGTATTATTGCCGGTTTAGGAGCAGCTTTTCATATGGTTGGATGGCATGCTTTTGCCAATTTGGTGTTGTTTATTTCCTTCTCGTTTATTGCCCATAATTTTTGGGGATATAAAATGATTTTACATTTTCAGCACACTATCATTCCTAAAACGCTGGCGAAATACGAGCAGTTTTTAGGATGGATCCTTGAAAAACGCCGACCTTATTTCCTTTTATATGGACTTACCGGATTGCTAATTTTAACCGTATTTATTATGGGAGCTTTCCCTCCAAAGGTGGTTTTCTTCCCCGATATGGAGCCTAATGCCATCTATACCTTAATTAAACTTCCCGTGGGGACCGATGTTAAAGTTACCGACTCGGTTACCTATGAAGTCGAAAAGAGGGTTATGAAAATTATAGGAAAAGATAACCCATTGGTTGAATCGGTTATTGCCAACGTTGCCAAAGGTGCCTCCGATAACGATTTCGACATAGGAAATGCAACTCCCAATAAAGGCAAGGTTACAGTTAACTTTGTTGAGTTTTCGGAACGTAAAGGGGGAAGTACCAGCCCATATATGAATCTTATACGTGAAGCAGTAAAAGACATCCCAGGAGCCGAAATTACGGTTGATAAACCGGCTGGGGGTCCTCCGACCGGGAAACCTATTAATATTGAAGTTACAAGTGACGATTTTACAGAGTTGCGTCAAACATCCGACAACCTGATTCGTTTTATCGATTCTATTCAAATTCCGGGGATAGAGGAACTAAAAACCGATTTTGATGCCAATAAGCCTGAAGTTGTTATTGAGATAGATAGGGTTAGAGCGAACCGGGAAGGTATATCTACCGGACAAATTGGTATGGAACTGAGAACCGCTATTTACGGTGCCGAAACATCTAAATACCGAGATGGGGAAGACCAATATCCAATACAAGTGCGCTATAATTATGATCAGCGTACCAACCTGGATAAAATACTGAATACGAAAATTACATTTATGGACTTGAGTTCCGGGCAGCTAAAACAAATACCGCTTGCTGCCCTTGCAAAAGTAACGTACCTGAATTCATACAGTGGAATTAACCGTAAAAACTCCAAACGTATTGTCACAATTTCTTCCAATGTGGTGACCGGTTATAACGCCAATGAAATTATTGCCAAAATAGAACAGGTAATGCCTCAATTCCCAAAAACAGATCAGGTGGATATTAAAATCACCGGAGAACAGGAAGATCAAAAGGAATCGATGGATTTTCTCGGAAAGGCAATGCTTTTAGCCTTGTGTTTAATTATGTTTATTCTTATAACTCAGTTTAATTCGCTCAGTAAGCCATTAATAATTATTATTGAAGTGGTATTTAGTGTGATAGGGGTGCTTCTCGGATTTATCATCACCCAAATGCCAATTTCTATTATTATGACCGGTATGGGGGCTGTGGCTCTCGCTGGAATTGTAGTGCGTAACGGTATTTTGTTGGTAGAGTTTACCGATATCTTAAAAGATCGTGGATTAAAAACCCGCGATGCGATTATCCAGGCCGGTAAGACTCGTATTACGCCGGTTATGTTAACCGCTACCGCTACTATTTTAGGTCTTGTGCCTTTGGCAATTGGGTTTAATATTGATTTTATCGGATTATTCGAAAGTTTTAGCCCTCAAATCCATTTTGGTGGCGATAACGTTGCCTTCTTTGGTCCGTTATCCTGGACTATCATCTTTGGTCTTTCCTTTGCTACTTTCTTAACCTTAATTTTTATTCCGGTAATGTATTATATAATGTACGCCGGGGGTGTTAAAATGAAAAGACAAGCAACAAACATCAAGTTCAAAAAGAGCGATTTTAAAGATTTAGTATAGCTTTCTTTTTGCAATTAGACTTAAAAACAGGCGGTAAGGTTTAAAACTTTACCGCCTGTTCTTTTTTCAACAAATTTTAAATTTGGTTGTTTATACTTTTATACCTGAAGCTTAATTATTATCAACCTAAATTTAAAAGTATGGAACGGAGACACTTTTTTTCCTTAGTTGGAATGAGTTCAGCATCATTATTAATTGGAAATATTGCTGCCAGTTGCAGTAAGGATGATGATAGCGGGTCACCAACTAATAATCCTCCTGTAGGCACAAAAGTAACCATCGATATTAGTGATCCGACCTATGCGACTTTGGCAACAAAGGGTAATTCTGTAACCAAAGGGAATATCATAATTATTCATACAAACGATGATACTTACATAGCATTGTCAAAGGTTTGTACCCATAACGGTTGTACGGTTGGTTTTGATGGGAGTACCACCATTGTCTGTCCATGTCATGGATCAAAATTCTCGTTAACTGGTGGCGTAGTAAATGGTCCGGCTACAAGTCCGCTTACAAAATATGCCACTACATTAGATGGTACTATATTAACTATTACTGTTTAGTGTCAATCTATTTTAACATAACTTTGATGTAACATATAAGCTATTTGATTAATTATCAGCAGCGATCTTACAATTGTGCATTTTACCTCCCCAACCCTCCTTACCCGCGATAGCTATTGGGGGGAGGGACAACTGTTCCTTCGAAGTAGAAGTTATTGCCCCTTTTCAAGGGGTTGGGGTTATAATCAGCTGAAAATTAACAATATTAAACTGTTCTTATATCGAACTCACGTTATTTTAGTAAGTTGAATAATCCAATCCCATAACATTCAGGGTTTGACGAATCCAGACCCGGTAACGGTCATCGTGTTCCCAGGAATTTCCGGCTGATGCAAAATCACAAAAATGAATTTGCCTGGGAACACGGAATCCTCCTTCCAAATCGGTTCCTAAAACCAAAGGGGCTGTAAATGACATCCAAACAGCATCTGGTTTTTTGTCTGAAGGTATCAATTCTATCCGGTTGTTGCGGTTTTGAACAATAGCAGTTTCATCAACATATCCATCTTTAAATCGGTTGTCTCGTGACAAAACGATTGGACCTCTCACGATAGCTTGATTGCCGTTCAGCATCACCAACCGCCCACGAAGGTCGAGGGTTAAATTTACTTTATCGCCTTTATTCCAAACCCTGGATATTTTATAATAGGTACCGTATTTTATTCCGTCCACTTTCGTGCCATTTACTTTAATGTCAGTTTCGTCGCTCCAGGAAGGTATTCGGAAAGCAATGGTAAAATTTCCTGATATTTCAGGGTTAACGCGTAACTCAACTTGATCTGCTATGGGATATGTGGTAACTTGCTCAATTTCCAACTTGTTTTTCCCCTCCAATATTATATTAGCTTTTGATTCGCCATATGTATTAATATATAATTCATTTCCTCTTTTCATATAAGCTAACCGGGGTAACATAGCGAAAGCCCTGGGACCGTTTGCATTGCAGCAGTTAATATGCATACCACATTGTTCTTCGCCTTCCTGCCGAACTCCTTCGAGCGGACTATATTTGGCAATTTGTGAGCCATCAAACTTCATAGATGCCATTAAAGCATTATAAGTAGTTTTCTCAATCTGATCGGCGTACAACGAATTTCCGGTTAGTTGTAATAAATTACTGCAGAGTTTCATCCAGGTCATGGTAACGCAGGTTTCCATGGTGTGATAGGTAGGAATGGTTTGTTTTTGTTTTCCGTTATACCAACATTCAAAAGCAGTTCCGGAGCCGCAAATATTAATTTCGGTGTCGATGATATTTTTAACGGCCGATTCTATTGCGGTTAGGTAGGATTGATTCCCTGTAATTTTGTACAATTCCAATAACCCTTCATAGCACGACATCATTTCGTAAGCTTTCTGGCCATTTTCCCACGACCACCAAACGGTAGGATGCGGGAACCTTTCAGCAACCGGAATCCCTTCCAAAGCTTTGCTAATAAGTTTTGGACCATCTGTTGTTTCCCATTGAGCTACAATATACTTTGCAAATTCCAGGTAACGCATTTCTCCTGTTCTCGTGTAAAGGAAAACCATGGGTTCCAGAATAGAACTGCTAGGCATTCCCCGATAATTACCGGTTTTTACAATATTTTCTTTGCCTGGTTCAACCTGAGAAAGAAGATGATCTGCTATTCGTTGCGAAGCTTTTAAGGCCGTTTTATCTCCGGTTATATCGTAATAAGCTAACAGTCCAAGTATCGTGTATTTTCGCCCCCATATATCCCAATGTTTTAATTGAGCACTATCGGCATAATTTCCGATATAGCCATTTGGTAGTTGGGTCTCCAACAGTTTTCGAACTGCTGTTTGAATGGTTTTATGAAGTTCGGGGTCGCGGTTATATTCATAGGCTCCAACGGCCGAAAGCATCCACTTTCCCCAAAACTCTGTTTGCCAAAGCCGATTTTCTGTTTGATGCCGGAATGGTTCCACCAAATGATCAATGTCCTGAGTTTTGATTCGTTTCGCGATGCACAGGTCAATTTTTTCGCCCAGGTATCCGCCAATAACCACAGAATTCGGGGAACAAGCAGTTAGGTTATTCGCTATTTCGGGAGTTAGCTTAATTTTTTGTCCATAACTGGTTATGAAACTATATACCGATAAAATCAATATAAAAGTGAGCGGGATTGGTTTGCTAGATTGAGAAATTAAATTCAGCACTTTCATAAGGTTTTGCAAAAAATTATGGAGCATAGCTGTCGAAGTTTTTTGTTAGTATTAGTAGTTTTAAATTAGGAGCAGGCAGAAGCATAATCAGTTTAATTCCATTCCGGTTGAAATTAGGACTACGCATTTGCTCACCTCTGTAGGTTCAAATTTAGGATATTTTTTTAGGATAGGTAGGGTAAGTGAATAAAATCTAGCTATCAGAACCTTCGTTCGGAATAGACTTTGCCTAAGTCTCCCGTATGAGTTCAGGTTTATGACTAATAATCAAATAGTTTACATGTAGAATTTATTCTTATTATATCAAGAATATAGCGCAGCCCCGCCTTATTTGAGAATCTTAAGCCTCGGCTTAACGGGGACAACCATTTTTTCAAAAGCTTTTCTGAATTTACGTCTTAATCGTGGTTATGAGGCATCCCTCCGCCTGGAATAAAGCCGGGGGCTCCCCCTTGAGGAAATCCTGGTCTATCGCGATTCTCCCGCTGCTCAGGTTCCTTCTGGCCATTAAATTTTTTCAGGTTATAGGTAAATACCAACATAAAATATCGTGGGAAGGTATTGGTTCTCGAATCCTGAATGGTAGAGGCAGTAACCGTTCGCGAAATACTTTTATTTTGGTTAAGTATATCGAATACGCTGATTTTTAACTCGGCAGCATTGCTTTTCATGAATTTTTTCCCAAAACTGGCATTCCAAACCATGTAATTCTGGTTATAACTTTCGGACAAGCCTTTATTAAATTGTCCAACCAAATCAGATTGTAATACAAAACCCTTCAGGAAGATCCAGTTAACTTTAGCGTTGGCCGATTGATACCAATATTTTGTATTGCTCAGGTTCTGAGCTTTTGCAGTATTTTCAACAATGCTGTAATTAGAAGTATATGAGAGCGAGAAGTCAATTTTTTCGCTGATGTTACTGGCAAAGATTAAGCTGTTGGTAATGCTGTATGAATTAGAACGGTTTAGCAAGGAATCGATGTAGCCGGGAGATTGGGAATAATTCAATCCTGCCAAAACGTTGATATTCGAGCGGATAGGTTTTGCATAAACTCCAAAACTGAATAACGAACGAATGGTATAGGAATAGTCGAGATTCACCGGCACGGCTAATTGTGCTCCGGGAGATAACCTAACATTATATTCGGGTAAATCGAGAGTATCCCTTTTTGCGTAAATTGTCCGGTATCCAATATTATCTAAGGTATAGCCCCCAGAAATAAAAGCAAACGAATTAATTCCTTTATCGGGATTGGCGAACGAATAATTGGTGGTGAAATTATGGCTATACTCTTGTTTAAGGTTAGGATTTCCGGTACTTAGCGATAAACGGTTTGAGTTATCGGTTACATTCTGCAGTTGCGATATAGAAGGGGCATTGGTAGATGTTCGGTAAAACATCCGAAGATTATTCGTTTTATTAATCTTATAAATAAGCATGAAACCAGGCAATATATTTTCGAACGTTTTGTTTATATCGGCTTTTTGAGGATATATCTGATTACCCGAAAGCACGGCACTTTGATAGTCCAACCCGGTTCTGATATTTAGTTTATCGGTTCTGAAAACGTACGATAAACCGCCGCGGTTGGTATTATAGTCGTTATTGTACACATTGGATAATGAGTCTAAACGGCTTATTTTTTCCATCTGGTCGCCAATTTGGTAGGTTTCTTTATCGGTGTTATTCTTTGTAAGAGAATTATTGTAATTCAGCATCACCATGGAGTATTTTCCGATTGGTTCCGTATAAGAAAGGTTAGCAGAAATAGTTTTTCCGTCGGTATTGCTATCATAATATTGGTTGTCGGGTAGCAGATCAATAATAGCCATTTGGGTATTTTCCGAGACTTTACTGTTAATAGAAGTATTGATCCCAATCGAAAAAGTGCGCCGCGGTTTCATAAATTTATGGCGAAAAGTAAGATCGTTCGAAAAGTTATATCCATTGCCATTCGTAATGCTCGAGTTATTGGTAGAAGAGTTTACTAATCCACCGGTTGTGGTATATAACGATAGGTTATTGGCGTCGTTTTGCTGAAAACTCAGGCGGGGGACAAAGATGATCGAATTTAATGAATCAATCGCATATTCCACCCGCATATTCATCCGGTGGTTGTAGTTCTTAGTGATGCTTGTACTATTATTGGTCGAATATTTTCCATCGGTAATAAACAGGTTCTCGGTGTTCGATTCCTGAATAACGCGATTATCAGTCGAATTATAGAAATAGCTTCCATTAACGTTGATTTTCTTTCCCCAGGTATCCGTGTAGTTTAACCCAAGGGAATTTGTTTTTGTAATCCCTCCCTGGCTGCCTCCAAAACTTCCCATTGAGCCCATGGTATTGCCTCCTCCCTGCTGTCTTCCTCCACCAAACCCTCCGCCACCGCCACCTCTACCCGAAGAGGTTGTTCCCAAAAGATCCTGCATCGCGAAATTTTGTTGATTAATATTATTGGTTGAACCAAGTATGGAAATCCTTCGGTTACCTTTGAAAATATTGAGGTTTCCGGCAACCAGATATTTTTCGTTGATATCACTTCCAACAGCTATTTTACCAAACTGGCCGGCTCTTTTATTTTGCCGGGTAATAATATTGATGGTTCTCGAGGAGTTACCATCATCTACTCCTGTAAGTTCTGCCTGATCGCTTAGCTTATTATAAATTTGAATTTTATCAATCACATCGGCAGGGAGGTTACGGAGGGCAACTGTTGGATCGTCGCCAAAAAATTGTTTTCCGTCTACCAAAACCTTTTTCACATCTTCGCCCTGAGCCTTTACTGTACCGTTTTCAACCGTTATTCCGGGCATTTTCTTTACCAGGTCCTCTGCATTGGCATCGGGGTTGGTTTTATATGCCGAAGAACTCATTTCGGTAGTATCGCCTTTCAGCACTGCCGTTGGCCCCTGACCTCTGACTACCACTTCTTTTAGAACTTCGCTTTGAGGTTCCATATTGATGATACCCAGGTTTAGATTCTGATTATTAATAGTCACAACCCGGTATATTTTCCCATAACTTATGTTTTGGATGGTCAACTTATACGATTGACTTTTTAAACCATCGACAACGAAATACCCATTATTATTGGTAAGCGCTGAATATTGGATGGTAGTATCTTTTGCTTCTTTTAACAGCACTATTGCGCCAATTACCGGAGTTTGGTTTTGTTTATCGCGGATGGTACCGGTAAGTTTTAAATTTTGAGCATTTAAATGAATCGAAATACCTGTAAACAAAATAATTAGTATAAGACAGTTGGCTTTGAGCGATTTCATATTCGTTATTATAAGAATGAGGTTAGGTTAAAAGATGATTTTTAGACAACAATTATTTGAAAAACTTGCGGTGGGGGGAGGGATAATTATTAGCTTTTGTATTTGTTGAATTTAGAGTGCTTGAATAAAAAGGGAGTAGATTAACTCAAAATTTTTATAAGAAAAATGTTAAGTTGGAATAATACAATTATAAAATATGTCTGCTTAAAGTTTTTATTCATCTATGAAATAATTGAATTGATCAAATAATACTATTTATTAATCACCAATAGCAACCAATTCTCTAAATTAGTTTTATCAATTTTCTGATCCGTCTCGAATCACTAACTAGCTCATTACGAATATGAAAAATATTTTGAGCCCTGTCTTAAATTCTGGTAAAATTAAGAGATTATATATCCTGGGGATAATATGTGTTTTTAGTTCATGCGTTACTCAGCGTCAAATTGAGTATTTGCAGCAACAAGACCCAAAGGTTAAAGAATATGTCAATAATAATTTCCAGGATTATTCACTAAAACCCAATGATGAGTTATATATCCAAATTTCGAGTCTGGATGATGCTTCTGCTACTATCTTTTCCAATTCAGGAAACCAAAATATAGGTAACCTGAATGCCTATGGGGCATCGCTTATGTCGCATACTATTGATAAAGATGGGTATCTTGAACTTCCAGTTATTGGTAAAATACTGGTAAAGGATAAAACTGTTGCACAAATAAGTACATTGATAAAGGAATCCTTAGTAAATGTTCTTAGTCAACCAATAGTATCCGTCAAACTTGTAAACCGTTATATTTCTGTGCTTGGAGAAGTTAGTAACCCTGGTCATTTTGTTTATGCTCAGGATAAATTATCAATTTTTGATGCTTTAGGATTAGCTGGTGATATAACGGACTATGGCAACAGGAAGACTGTTATCCTGATCCGGAATGAAAATGGACAAAATATTCGGCAGGAATTAAATCTTTTGGACGCAAATTTACTTGCATCCGATTTCTATTTTTTACGGCCCAATGATATAATATATGTTAAACCCATGTCGAATAAATTCTGGGGATTACGTCAATTCCCTTTTGCTATTGTTTTATCATCCATAACCACCACAATTCTTGTTCTTAACTACGTAAAGAATAATTAAACAAGTTTTATTAAGGATATGTCTCAACTACTTCATAGTGTTAGGATCCAGGATGAAAATGAAGTCCGGAAGGTTATTGACCAGGTTACTGGTAACTATTATATATTCATTATTGGAGTTTTACTTGCAACTTTACTTGCATTTTTATATAACTATTTCACACCACCTGTATATAAAATATCATCGGCTATTTTAATAAAAGAGAATCAGCAACAACAAAATATGGGAGATTTTCTTAACAATAGTTTATTTGGCACCAACAAAAATCTCGAAAATGAATTACTTGTTCTGAAATCATCGCCAGTTATTTTACAAACAATTAAAAATCTTGATTTACCAGTTAACTATTATCAAAGAAAAGGACTTATTACACGCGAATTATACAAAAATGCTCCATTTAAAGTTTTATATCGGAGAAATCATGTTCAACCGATTGGAGTGAGATTTTTTATTTCATTTGCTGACAATAAGATATTTAAAATTAAGGCGGAAGGTGAAAAAGTCAAATTTTACAACTTCGAAACGAATGAAGCAGATTTTGAAAAGGAGAAATGGAATTTTTCAAAGGAGGGAGAAGTTGGGAAACTAATTGAAACACCGGAGATGTGCTTTATCATTGAATTGGATAGTTTGAAAAAGGACATATTAAAAGAGGATAGAGCCTTTTCATTTCAATTTACAAGTCTCCCTATTTTAACGGAAATTATAAAAAGCAAGATAGAAATTAGTCTCGTATCCATTAATGCTACGGCAATAAATATAAGTTATAAATCGAATTCACTTACTAAAGGATTAGATATTGTAGATGGTATTGCAGATGTATATTCCAATCAAAATCTGGAAAAGAAAAACCACCTGGCAAGTATAACTATTAATTATATTGATAAGCAACTTGGAGAAATATCAGATTCACTTAGTCAGGCAGAGCAAAAACTTCAAAGTTTCAGGTCTTCAAATCAAGTATTAAATGTCACAGAACAAAGTTCCGGAATTTCAGCCCAATACAGAGAATTGGAAAATCAAAGGGCTGAATTGATTTCCAGAAAAAGGTATTATGAATATGTTTCGGATTATTTATCAAAAAACGAAGATCTTACTAACATAATAGTTCCTTCATCGCTTGGAATTCCAGATCAGCTGCTAAATAGCCTTATGGGCGAATTAATAGCTGCTCAAACCCAAAAAAGTAATTTAGTAGAGAATAATCAAGAAAAAAACCCTTTAGTAAAAAGACTTACCATTCAAATTGACAACCTTAAAAAAACCATTACCGAGAATATATCTTATGTTGTAAAAACAACGGATATCTCCATTGATGAGCTTAATAAACGAATTAGTAAAATTGAAGCACAAATAAGTCGAATTCCCAAAACAGAGAGGCAGTTAACAGGGATTGAGCGAAAATTTCGCTTAAACGATGCGATATATAACTATCTGATGGAAAAAAGAGCTGAAGCAAATATAACCCGAGCCTCAAATCTACCCGATAACGAAATAATAGAACCGGCTAAAATGGAAGGTACACGACCTGTTACTCCAAATAAAACCTTGAATTATTTAGTAGCCTTTTTTTTAGGTTTGTTTATACCATTGGGTTATTTGCAAGTAAAAAGTATAATAAATAATAAGATAGAAACACAAGAACAGATTGAGAAAATAACCGATTTACCTGTTTTAGGAAAAATTCTACATAATAGTAAAAGAAATAGCAATATTGTTTTTGAATCACCAAATAGTAGCATTGCAGAGTCATACCGGGCGCTTCGAACTAACCTGGAATATTATGCAAAGGGGTTACATAAAAAAGTAATTCTTGTTACGTCCAGTATTGAAGGTGAAGGGAAATCGTTTAATGCATTGAATTTGGCAATAAGCTATGCTCAGTTAAATAAGAGAACGATTTTACTCGATTTTGATTTGCGAAAACCAACAGCATATTTTAGTACTAATGGGCATGGCACCGCGGGATTAAGCTCTTATCTGATAAATAAAAGTGAGTTAGACAGCATTATAATCAACTCAGAACATGAGAAATTCGATTACATTGCAACTGGATCACTTCCTCCAAATCCTGTGGAATTGATAGGTTTGGAAAAAACAGAAAGTTTAATCAACCAATTAAAAGAGTTATATGATTATATAATTATTGATACTCCTCCACTTGCGCAAGTATCTGATGGTTATTTGTTGCTCGGGTTTGCTGATATTAAAATTTTGGTTGCACGTTACAACTATACTATCAAATCGGTTTTTGCAAATATTGTAAAAGACCTTCGACAGAAAAATGTTGAAAATGTATGTATCGTTTTAAATGATAACAGAGTGTATCGTGATCAATATGGATACGGATATGGATACAGTAAGACGAAAAAATGACATTAGTTTTAACTGAAATTACCCGTCTAGCTCTTCATTTTGAAAAATTCATTCTTTTTAGATGTAGTATAGGAAAATATATAATAGATGTTTACAATACAAAAATAAAAGTATTCAAAATAATTCAAGATGAGCTGATGATTTATAAATGTGATTTTAAACCAATTGTTGAATATAATTTTTATCTGAGTTATTAACTCAGGAGAATTTTTAATGGAGATGTTTTTTGTGAGGTATAGGAATATACCCTAGGTTTCCATTTACAAACTTTGCAAAAGTTATTTACTCTCATGTAACTGACTAGGCGAAGCTTTAATGTTCGAGGAATTGTTAATTAAGCCAGCAAAATATATTTCACATATTTTATTTCCATAAGGATCATTAAATTAAATAATTAGGTATATTCTATTTATTACTAGCTAGTGTTAAAAGCCGGTTTCAATTTTAAATGCAACGAGTAAAAATACTTTGGTTTACCAATACGGCGTGTTCAGCTACAGAAAAACTTGGGATAAATTCAATTTCAGGGGGGTGGCTTAAGTCATTGGAAGAAAGGTGCCGAATAATACCTGAGATTGATTTAGCTATATGCTTTTATACCTACCAAGATTTATTGCCATTTGTGTACAACGAAACTAAGTATTATCCAGTTCGAAGGCCAAATATGAAATCAAAATTTGGGAGATTTCTTACAAGGGTTTTTACTTTAGCGACAAGAGATAAAAAAGAACTAAAAGATTTAATTAAAGTCATAGATGCATTTAAACCTGATCTTATCCATATCCATGGCACTGAAGAAAACTTTGGAATGGTGCAGGAATTCACAAATATTCCAATTATAATATCAATACAAGGGATTCTTAATTCTTGTGTAATTAAATATTTTTCTGGTATTCCTGTTTCGATTGCAAGTAAATACGAAAACCTATTAAATAAACTAGCTTTTGCAAGCAATAAGTATAATTATAATCAAATTGAAAATTCTGCTAAACGTGAAAAGAAAATATTAATGAATACAAAATATATTATTGGCAGAACAGCTTGGGATATGCGTATATCTAGGGTCTTAGCTCCAAATAGTACTTATTTTCAGGTAGATGAGATACTAAGAACAAATTTTTATACAAAGGTATGGGAAAAGTCAGATTTTAATAATCCGGTTCAAATTACAACCATTTCGGGTAATGGGTTCTATAAAGGATTTGAAATAATTGTATCAACTGCTCATATATTAAATCAGTTTAAGAATATCAATTTTGTTTGGAATGTAATTGGTTTAAATGCTGATAGTAATGTTGTACAAATTGTTAAAAAATGGAAACGTCTTAATTTAAATAATCTTAATGTTAAGTTATTTGGTATTCTCAGCGAAAATCAGGTTATTGACGTACTTATTGATTCAGATATTTTTTGCCAAACAAGCCATATTGAAAACAGCTCAAATAGTTTGTGCGAAGCAATGATGTTGGGATTACCTATTGTTGCCAATTATGCCGGGGGTACTGATTCAATTATAGAGAACAATAAAGAAGGCATTTTGATTCAAGATGGTGACCCCTTTATTTTAGCGGGCTCCATTTATGAATTAATTAATGACTTTAAAAAATCCAAGAATTTTGCTTCTTCAGCCAGGACGCGTGCTTTAATAAGGCATAATCCACAAAATATATTAAAAGCTCTTATTGAAGCATATAATTATATTTTAAGTCCCTATAATTTAAAAATTGAAATTTAAATGGGGGCTTTTAATGATGCATTCACTTCCACTATAGTTCATAAAATATCGATTTTTTTAACGGAGGGCTCTAATAGGAGCATAAAGGCAAAAAAACAGATAATTTATTCTTTTATTTTAAAAGGGACTAGTGTACTTGCAGGCCTGATATTTATCCCTTTATTAATAAAATATCTCGATACGGAAAGGTATGGGATCTGGTTAACTTTAACTTCAATAGTTGGGTGGTTTACTTTTTTTGATGCTGGTTTAGGAAATGGATTAAGAAATAAGCTTGTTGAAGCTATGGCAAAGGGCGATTATATAATTGCTAAAGAATATGTTAGCACTACTTATGCTTTAATTTCCTTGATATTTTTATCTGTTTTATTGCTTCTTTATTTAATAAATCCATTTTTAAGTTGGAGTCAGATATTAAACACATCTATCGTTCCAGAAAAAGAACTAAGCCTATTAGCATTAATTGTGTTTACATTCTTTCTTCTACAATTTATATTTAATTTGGTAGGGATAATTTTAATTGCTGATCAAAAACCTGCTTTAAATAATTTATTCAATCCTATTAGCAGTATAATTTCATTAATAGTAATTTATTTTATTTCTGTTACAACTAATAATAATTTGGTTGCTATAGGTATAGTATTAAGTATAATACCAGTATTAGTTTTATTGGCTGGGACAATATTTTTTTTTAAAGGCCCATATCGTTTTTTAAGACCAAGCTTCAAGAGTATTAAATGGGCATATTCTAAATCTTTATTGGGTTTAGGTCTTAAATTTTTTGTTATTCAAATTGCAGGTATTATTCTATATACAACTTCCAATATCATTATATCGCAAATCTTAGATGCAAATCAGGTAACAATTTATAATATAGCTTTTAAATACTTTCAGGTTCCTATCATGTTATATAGTATAATAATGATGCCAATCTGGTCAGCTGTGACTGATGCCTATGCACGAGAAGATTTCGATTGGCTTAAAAGGACTTTATCTAAGCTTAACAAGCTATCTGTAATTGTTTTTCTTTTTATTGTTATGATGCTCATATTTAGCTCAAAAGCTTATTTATTTTGGGTAGGCAAGGAAATTAATATCCCATTTATTGTTTCAGCTTCAATGGCTTTATATGCGACCATTAATATTTTTTTATCTCCTTATTCTCAATTTATTAATGGAATGGGAAAATTGTTTATTAATGTCAGAATTATTGTTTTTACCTCATTATTATACTTCCCTTTAGCTATTCTATTAACAAAGAGTAGTATGCAACTAGCTGGTGTTATGTTCGCTACATGTGTAATAAATGGAATAAGCATTCCATTTCAAATAATTCAAACCAATAGGCTTTTAAACCAAAAAGCAATTGGAATTTGGAATAAATAATGAATACTATGGATGTATCTAAATATTTCCGTTTTCTTTCATTCATGGTATTAATAAGTGCAAATTTGCCTGTTGTTTTTTTTAACCTTCCATCTTATATTAAAAGCCATCACATTTGGACGTTCGTCTGGATCACCTCTTTGTTTGTTTTTAACTTTAAAGTTTTTCAGCATAAACATTTAAGTTTTATTTTGATTTATGGATTTTTAATAATAGTTATATTGTTAAATACCATTTGGGTAAACATTGATGGGTGGAATAAACATCAAATTCGGATGGAGTTTTATGAAATTCTTGTTGCAAGTTCAGTTATAATATATTATAGAATTTCTCAAGATTACTATGGCTTAGCTTTACTCATAAAATGGACAATAATCTGTATTTTAATAACCGCAATGCTGTCCATTGTGACCTCTTATATTAATCCAAATTACGCCAGAGATATTATTGGCGCTGATCTTCTTGCATCGTCGATGGAATATCAAAAAACACTGAGTTTTCAAAAATATGGAGGAGGGGGCTACAGTTTTGCCTCAGCGTTAGTCTGTTTATTTCCTTTATTTATTTATTATTTAAAGAATAATGAAAAATCGTTGTGGAAAAAAAAGACTTTATTATTAGGAATCGTACTATTATTTTATACACTTCTTCGATTACAGTTATTTGCAAATATCTTGGTTTCTCTGGCAATAATTGTATTTAGTATACTAGGTACAAGAAATATTTATTATTCATCATTTGTTTTTGTCATAATGTTATTGATCATTATTTTAATCCCTATTCAGTATTATGTTGATGGACTGAGATTTGCAGGTTCATGGTTTAACCCGAATTCAGAAGTATATTACAAATTTAATGATATGGCAAATTTCCTGATTAGAGGGGGCAGTTTTGAAGGTACAGGAATTGGGCACAGAGCTGAACGATATCCTTTATTATGGGAATCGTTCAGCTCAAATCCATTGTTTGGTGGAAAATATTGGAATGGGCACCTCCATTGGATGAATAAATTGGCTGTTTATGGATTGATTGGTACCATCCCATTTTTTATCATCTTATTTAATTTTATAAAGTTGAATTTATCTTTTTTTGATAAAGAGTTTTCATATTATTTTCTACTATCAATATCTTCAATTCTTATTTTAGGCTCGATGAAAACGCTTGGTGGTAGAGAACTTTGGTACACTTATTTTATTATAGTGCCAGGGCTTTACTATTTGCCTTTATTAAAAAAGCAAACTTAGTGCTGATTTATTTATTCACTAAATCCTATTTTTCTGATATTTATGATATTTCGAAATATTCCACATTCATGCTTTGTAATTAGCAGGTATATAAAAACATTATTTGGTTCATTAAATAAAGTTAAAGCATATTGGTGGGGCGTTCAACTGGGGGAAGGCGTAAAGTTCATTGGACGTTGTTATTTTTATCGGTTTCCGGATACCAAAATTGTAATAGGTGATAACTGTCAATTTTTATCTAGTTCTACATCAAATAAAATTGGCATAAATCGCCCATGTATGATTTCAACTTTTGGTTCTTCACATAAAACAAAAATAATTATTGGGAATAATTGCGGATTTAGTGGAACTGTTATAGGGGCTTTTATTGAAGTGAGAATTGGTCACAATGTTCGTTGTGGGGCCAATACCTTAATCACGGATAGTGATTGGCATATTGACGATCATCGAAGTGGGATACCTAAAACTGTACATATTCAAGATAATGTTTGGTTAGGAGAAGGAGTAAAGGTTTTAAAAGGTGTTACTATTGGAGAGAATAGCATTATTGGCGCTGGTAGTATTGTGACTAAAAATATTCCAGCAAATGCAATTGCAGCAGGAAATCCGTGTAAAGTAATTAAAATTATTGATAATGAAACTTTAATCCGTTAAGCTTATTCTTCCTGATATTAATGTCAAAAATTGATTTTTATCTGTGGAACAAGAAAAAATACATCTTCTAATATACGGTGCCAATTTTTTTGAACGTAACGCATCAAGTCAGCGAGTAAAAAACTTGGTTTTCCCGTTAATCAAAAAGAACCAACTAATAGTTAGTAATTTGATAGTAAATGCCAATAAAAATATAGAAGAGGAGTTTGAATTTCCAATAAATTATCTAAATGCAAGCTATAAATTTTATAACCCTTTTTCGATATTAATATTTTTTTATAAAAGCTATATTTTTATAAAAAGGCATAGGAATAAAAAAAAAACGGATGTCTTTTTTTGTTATGATTATCCTAATATTGAAAATATTACAATTTTATTTTTTGCAAAATGGTTAGGATATAAAATTGCTTTCGATATTGTAGAAAACTATTCTAATATAAACCTCTCAAAAAGCAGTTGGGAATACCGTTTCAAAATATATACCCTAATAAGGATGCAGAAGTTGATACCAAGATTAGGATCAGCTTGTTTTGCAATATCCTCGTCGCTTGTAAAATATTGCAGACAAATATGCAAGAATTCTATCCCCGTAATACATCTTCCAATATGTGTTGATATAGATTATATTAAATGCATAGAAAGGTATCCAAAAGACCACAATATCATAAAAGTATTTTATGGAGGCTCTTTTGGATTTAAAGATGGAATACCATTTTTAATTAAAGCGTTTGAACGTGCTTGTTTGCAAAGTGATTGTTTGGAATTACTATTAACTGGGAAATTGTCTAAGGATCATATGAATGATATTGAATTACTTATAAATAAGTCCCCGGTTAAAGAAAAAATTAAATTTCTAGGTTGTTTACCAATAGCAGAATATTTTAAAGTAATGGTAAACTCTGATATCCTTTGCATGTTGCGGGTAAATTCTGCATTTGCAAATGCCGGGTTCCCTTTTAAATTGGGAGAGTATTTAGCCAGCGGTAATGCAATTATTGCCACTAATATAGGAGATGTTTCACATTACATTCAAAATAGGTATAATGCTTTATTAATTCCACCAGAATCAGAGGTCCTGATTTGTGAGGCGATCATAGAATTGGCAAATAACGAGGGTTTTAGAAAAAGGATTGGTCTTGAAGCTTTTGAAACTGCTAAGAATTTTTTTTCTTCCCATAAAATAAGTGAGATATTATATCTAAATATCAAGAAATTAAGCAATTAATTATTTTAAATTTTTCTTATACAGTGCAAAATGAGAATACTCATAGTTGCTAATTATTATCCAAATAGAGGAGGTATTTCAAGTGTGGTTTCAAATCATTTTGCAATGTTGACAGCTGAAGGTTATTATGTTAAAATATTCAATACAAAAAAAAATCCTATTGTTAGAATTTTAATTATGTTCTCTTTAATTATTAAGGTCAAACGTTTTGATATCATACACATTCACGGATGTTCCGGTTTAGGATTCTATCCCATTATTATCGGCATTATATCAAGTAAAATTTTTTCGAACAAGAAGGCAATCGTTACTTACCATGGAGGTGCAGCCAATGATTTTTTAAGGAAATATAGTGTATTAATAATATGGTTTCTTAAAAAAGCCAATCGAATTACAGTTATGTCTAATTATTTAAAGGAAGTTTTTAATAAATATAACATTGAAACAACGATATTAAATAATTTAGTAAATATTGAAATAGGATCTTGGGTAAATAAGGACTTTTCTATGCCAAAACTAATTTCTATACGTACATTATCAAAAATATATAACATTGAAGATGTCATAGTAGCATTTCATATTATTAGAAGTGGACATAAATATGCAACCTTAAAAATTGCAGGTAATGGAGAGCAATATGTCCAACTAAAAAGGAAATATGGTTCGTTTGACGGAATTGATTTTTTAGGATTTATACCAAATAATTGTATACCGGAATTAATAAAAAGTTGCAATATTTTCATATCTGTGCCAAGCTATGATAATCAGCCAATATCAATTTTAGAGGCTTTTGCTGGGGGGTGTTTAGTAATCTCGTCTAATGTTGGAGGAGTTCCTGATATGATTGAGGATGGGATAAACGGTTTTTTGGTTGATGTTAATAATCCTGATCAGATAGCCCAAAAGATTGAATGGATTATTTCCAATCCAGATTTGGCTAAAAAGATTGTTGAAAAAGGCAAAGCATTAGTAAAAAATTATTTATGGCCCAGTATAAAGCCTAAACTGTTAGAAATATACAAAAATTAGTTTTTGTTTTTTGGGGAATACTCCAGTTTCACATATAAAATTTTTGATATGATTTCTGATATTTACTCAAAACTTGATCGGTTTATTATTTTCCCACTTTCTGAAAAAGTATATGGTAGTAATATTCTTAAGAATTACAGATATTTAAAATCGATTGATTGGTATTCAAAAGAGCAGTTAGAAAGTATTCAACTTTCAAAACTGAAAAGACTTATATTGCACATTTATTCCCATGTGCCATATTATCAGGATTTATTTCATTCTATAAAGCTTACCCCAGATGATATAAAATCAATAAAAGACCTTCATAAAATTCCCATCCTTACAAAACAAATTATTCGGGATAACTATGATAAACTTACAAGTACGGATATTAAAAATAGGAAGATTAAAAGTAATTCTACAGGTGGGAGCACAGGAACACCATTAATTTTTAACACTGATATACAAACCTGGAATATGAGTTGGGCCTCCACTTTTAGGGCTTGGTCATGGTATGGATTTTTCCTAGGCGAAAAGATTTTTACTATTGGAGGACAATCCTTAATGTCTGAAAAACAAGGTTTTTCAAAAAAAGATTTTTTTGAAAAATACCTAATGCGAAATTATAAATATAGTTGTTCGCAAATGAAGCAGGAGAATTTAGAACAATTTTATAAAGCATTTATAAAGCTTAGACCTTCAGCTATAAGAGGATATGCCTCTTCATTATATATTTTTGCAAAATACATTGAGGATAACCATCTTAATATTGTACCAATAAAAGTAATTCTTACTACCGGTGAAATATTGCTGCCACAATACCGAAGAAAGGTTCAGGAAATATTTAAAGCTCCAATATTTGATAATTATGGAGCAGGTGACGGGGGTATTTCTGCACATGAATGTTATATGCATGAAGGGATGCATATAACTGAAGAGAGATGTATAATTGAAATATGCAGCGAAAATGGCACTAACGTTGAAGATGGCATGATGGGAAATGTTATTACCACAGATCTGGATAATTATTCGTTTCCTTTTATAAGGTATAAAGTTGGGGATATTGCATGCATTAAAAAGGATCTCTGTTCCTGTGGCAGAAAATCAGCACTTATTGGTGAAGTAATTGGCAGATCGGGGAAACTATTATATAGTAAAAATGGCATACCAATATCACCAACTGTATTAGATAATTTGTTGTATAAACAGCTAGATTTCATTAGTTTAAAAAATCAGATTGTTTATAACAAAATTGATAGATTTCAAATTAAACAAGACTTCAAGGGAGATATTCTTATTTATTTAATTCTAAAAAACAAAAACGATGATTATAGACAATTCGACTATATTATAGAAAATTTCAACCATTATTTTTCAAACTCAGAGGTTAAGTTGGAGTTTGTAACAGAAATTCCTCCTTTGCCATCTGGGAAAGAAGATTTTGTTATCTCAGATTTTAAATATTGCAAATAGACTCATAATAGTTTAAGTAATTTATTCGGAATTGCTCATTGTAAGTTTTTTTATTAATAAGGTTTATAAATGAAGATTCTTATCGATATAGGTCATCCAGCTCATGTTCATTTATTTCGAAACTTGATTTATGCCTTACGGACAAAAAACCATGATATATTAATTACAGCAAGAGATAAAGATGTAACTATCAATTTATTAAACCATTATAATTTAAATTTTAAGATAAGGCCTTCAAGTAGTTCGAGAATATTATCAAAATTTCTTGGAATTATTAAAATAACATTCTATTTATGGAAAATAAGTAAAAAATTTCATCCAGATGTTTTAATAGGAGGAGTTGGTAATGTTTATATTTCAATTCTGGGTTGGATTACAAGAAAACCATCTTTAATTTTTGATGATACTGAAAATTCAAAGTTTGAGTTATTTTTTGTAAAGCTTTTTTCAAAGGTTATTATAACTCCAGATTGTTATTTAAGTAAAATGGGTGAAAAGCAGATCAGATATTCTGGTTATCATGAACTTGCTTACCTTCATCCTAATCAGTTTACTCCAAATCCATCTGTAAAAAAAGAATTATGCCTAAATGGTAATGAGAATTACTCAATACTTCGATTTGTATCATGGCAAGCTAGTCATGATATTGGGCATTCTGGAATATCAAATGAGAATAAAATAAAAGTGGTTAATGAATTTTCGAAGTATACAAAAGTATTTATCACTTCTGAAGGATCTTTGCCTATGGAAATTGAAAACAATCGAATCAATATTTCACCTGAAAAAATGCATGATGTGTTAGCTTTTGCTACACTCTTTTATGGTGAAAGTGCTACTATGGCATCAGAGAGCGCTGTATTGGGCACCCCTGCTATTTATATTGATAATAGCAGCAGAGGTTATACGAGGGAGGAAGAGTTAAAATATTATTTAGTCAATAATTTTACAGAATCTCTTGAAGATCAAGAAAAATCAATTTGTAAGGGTGTGGAGCTACTTCAACAAAAAAATTTAAAAACCAATTTGTTTCATTGCAGACAAAAATTAATAAATGATAAAATTGATGTTACTGCTTTCATAGTATGGTTTGTTGAGAATTTTCCGTCTAGCTTTAAAATAATGAAGGAAAATCAGGATTATCAGCAGAAATTCAAATGAGGGATTTCACTTTATCAATTTATTTTAAACTTCTAAAAACAGCTCTTTCGAAGGGCTTTCATTTTCAGACATTTGCAAATTTCATTAAAAACCCCCAAGAAAAGGTAATTATACTTAGGCACGATGTAGATAAACTGCCTGGCAATGCTTTAAAAATGGCAGAAATGGAAAATTCATTAAGTATTCAAAGTTCCTATTACTTTCGGATCGTTCCCTGCAGTTATAATATAGAAATTATTAAAAAGATTAAGGAATTAGGTCATGAGATTGGATATCATTACGAAGACATGGTCACTTGCAAGGGAGACATTGATATGGCTTTTTTCAGTTTTTGCAGGAATTTAACTGAATTGAGAAAACTATCCTCCATTGAAACTATATGCATGCATGGAAGCCCTTTGTCCAAATACGATAACCGTGAAATTTGGACGAAATATAATTTTAAAGAATTAAATATTATTGGCGAGCCATATCTGAGTTTAGATTATAGTAAAATTCTGTATATAACTGATACTGGGCGTAGATTGCAAAGTAAAAAAATAAATATTCGCGACAAAGACCTAAAACCTGGGATAAGTTTACTGTCAGACAAATACATTTTCAAATCTACAACAGATTTGATAAATATAATTGAAAATAGTATTATTCCGCATCAGATGATGATTAATTTCCATCCACAACGTTGGTCAGAAAATATTGTTCAATGGTATAAAGAATTGATATATCAGAATTTAAAGAATCAGATAAAAAGAATTTTAGTTGCACAACAAATGAAATCGAGAAATCATGTATAATAAAATTGCATTTGAATTTTTTTACATTTTGTATTCGTACAATTTAATAAATTTCCGTAATGGGAAAATATTTAACTATTAGAATGCATGGATATTATAATTTTTTACTTAAGGTTGATCGCTATAAGTTTTTTCAATTATTTAGCTAAAAAGGATGGGTTTAGCTTAATTTTTTGAAAAAAATTCAATATATGAGTATTGGGGTTTATGGGTGCGGAGTAAATAAAAAAGCTCTGATTGATAACCAGAGCTTTTGAGCTTAACGTTGAATTGTCAGACAAATATTTTATTTTCTTAAAGGATGGGGGTAAATATAAGGGGTATAATTTGGCTTAGAAGTTAAATGGTAATCTCTGTTTAATACAATTAAATTATTGGCAGTATAATAAATTTCTACTAATAAATTATCTGGATTTGATTTATTGGTATATTGAAAATTATTGTCCCATATAAAACAATCGCCACTTCCATGATTGGAGTCAACACCTTTATGATTAGCACCAAAGGATAAACTTGAAATATAACCGATTTGAAAAGGTAAAGGATAAGTTTTACCAGATGTTGAACTTTCTGCTGCTAAAAGACGAATTCCTCTAGTATATCCAGAAATATTATTTTCAAATATTACAGATTCCCCACCACAAAAAGTAATAGCTTGATCAGTCAATTTATAAATTTGGGCAGCATTGCCATTAATAACATCGGTTACTCCATCTTTGCACTTAGTGTTTACAATATCGTTCTTATAGACTTCTGCAGCCCTGGTGCTGAAATAATTTGGAGCTCCTAAATTACCACCTCTTGCATTATGCATGTCAATAGCATGATGTACCGTATTATTTTTAATTATGTTATAACGAGCAACATATAAACCATTCCCTCCCCCGCAAACCGAATGCCTATGGTATTCAAACACATTATCCTCAATATAAATGAAATTACTACTTCCGAAACTAGGAGAATCTATCCATTTTAGATTTTCACCATATACAGCAATTCCATATCCCAGACCCAGACCATCACCCTTAAAATTATGATAAAATTGGTTCTTATATATTAAACCTCTTGCAAGAGCATCTTTATGAATTATCCACAAAGCTGCGTATCCAAAATTCTCGAATTTACAATTTGTTATAACAAAATCAACTGCTTTATAAATTTTAATACCGAAATCAGTTGCTAAACTTCCATTTAATTTGTTCATTCCTGCTGGATTCTTACTTTTCAAAGTAAAATCGGAAATAGTTAAGTGACTTGACGAATCTCTGTTAATATTCCAGACAAGGAAACACTTACTATTCAATTCACCATCTGACATAGTTTCTGGTCTATATAGTATTGTTTGATTCATTCCTGCCCCTTTTAAGGATACGAGCTTCTTAAACTCAAGGCTATTTGAAAAAGTAAATGTGCCAGCAGGCAGAACAATGCAATCGCCTTCTTTTGCTCTATTATAGGCTATTAATATGTTTGGTTGAATATCCTTATTGTCTCCTGGGTTATCTACATAGATTTCATTTTTTTCAATTTCTTTAATTGGTTCAATCGTCACAATTGTATCTGTTTTTACAACCGTATCAATCTTTGTTATAATACTTTTCGTGGAATCATTAATATTACTAAGGTCTATTAAACTAGACAAGAGATCGTCCTCACAACCTGTATTAATTAATAAAAATAAACTAATCCCAATTACCCCTAACATACTTGCTACCTTTTTCATTTTTATCAAAATTAAATTAATATTTCATTTACTCCATTTGACCAATCATCTATTTATTTAGACTAAAGGCATGTTTTAGATGACATATTGATGTTTTAAACTGGAATAATCATTTAATGTTATTCTGGATGATAAAAAAAAAACATCTAAAAATTGTTTAGATGCTTTAAAGTTTTAAAAAATGTAGGGGGAGTATTATTCAGAAATAGCGATAAAATTTAATTGGTTATATAATTCAAGGATTAAAAAATGCTTTTCAAGAATTTTGTTATTGATGCTCAATTGTCTAAATTTTCAACATTCTAGTTTTGCTCTCTTATTTTATTTAGTTGAATGTTTATTGAAGGTAATAGCATTTTTGAAAAATTAATGGAACCCTTTTCATTTAGGTGCATAGCATTCATAAAATTATTTTTGTTGTCAGATATGCCTTGTAAGTAATAATAATTAAAAAATGGTATATTGTATTTTAAACATATTTTTATTGCTTCTTTTATAGATGAGTCATCAATTATGGAATTGGTTAAGTAAGGCGAAATTGTAACAATAAGATTGATTTTTTTTTCAATACTGGTCCTGATAAATTCTTCAAAAAAAGACACCATTGAACTATCAATAGTATTGGGATCGGTTTTATAAAAATCATTTTTATTGAAATAGTTTATCATTTTTGGATCTCTAGTTGGTAAAGGGATATAGCCTAACAAATCATTTTTACGAGATTTATTAAATTCCATATTACCAACCAAAATTGTTGGAATAATAGAGTTGAAAGGGTAGGATTGGGAATGCAGTTTGATTCTTTCAAAAGGTCCCCTGTAATATAATAAATCTCTTATTTCGGGATGAGTTTTGTAATAGGGCAACAAGGCAGAAAGTTTTTCTTTTTCATTATTTTCTTTAGAAAATTGGCCAATAGAAATATCAAGTATAATTAATTTTGGCTTATATCTTTCTAAAATGCCTTTCAATAATGCATAGTGGTACATAATCCCCATTCCGTCTCTTCCAACATTATAATAAGAACAATTTGTGCCCGTGGAGATAATATCCGGATGATAATGATGGTTTGCCCTGGAAGAGCCAAAAATTAAGATATCTGCTTGAGTCTTTTCTAAAGAATAGGTGGTTCTGTATAGCAATCCGGAAGTTTGAGAGTAATAAAGTTTTCGAAGACTTGAGCCAAAAACAAAATCGAACAGGAGAAATATAATGAAAAGCACTCCTACCTTTATTACAAATTTTCTATAACTGCTCATCTTAAACATCTTATCGTTTTATTGTTAGAAATTTTGATATATAAATGCACTGCTGTTAGAAAATGAAAATATAATAACTAACATTAATACAAGAAAAAGGCTTTCTATGATTAGATTATTTCTTATTTTTTTGTATAGTAAAAGTATAATGAAGCCAATAGTTAAGTACAGCAATATTTTAAAATCCAAGAACCGGAAGGTCAAATTGTAAGTATTTGAAACATTTCTATAAACAAGACCAACATCTTTTATACTTTGGAAGAAAAAAAGGATTAAGGTGATACTATAAAAAGAATAGGTTAGTATTCTTCCTAAATAGGGATCATATTTATTGAAATGCTTTATTCTAAATCGCTTGGTAAAAAATTCATAATTTATTGCTAAAGACTGCATTAACCCTATTAATATAAAATTTATCCCGGAACCATGCCAAACTCCAAATAATAGAAAGGAACAAAACACAGCAATGGCTGATGCAAGATTCCCTAATTTTCGTAGCTTAAAGCTTACCTGTTTATAAATGTAGTCGTTAAACCAATAAGATAATGACATATGAAATTTTCTCCAAAACTGAGAAACTGTTTGAGCTAAAAATGGTTTGTCAAAATTAGGAGATAGTTCAAAACCGTAAACTTTAGAAATGCCTAAAGCTATATTGGTATAGCCAGCGAAATCAAAATACAGAACCAGGGGAAGTGAAAATATCATTATTAGTGTTTCCGTACCAGAAAGTAATGCCAAGTTGTTTCGAAATCCATCTAATAAATTATAGAGTTGATTCGCAATAAAAGCCTTTTGAAATGCTCCCAAAATCAATAATTTCATTCCATTAACAATATTCTTTTCAGAAAACGCAGGTAAGGGGGTTAATTGAGGTAGTAACCTGTTGGATCTTTCTATTGGGCCAGATAAGAACTTGGGATAAAAAATTATGAATAAACAAAAATGAGTAAACCGGATTTCTGGTTTTTCCCATCCTTTTTTAATATTAATTAGGTAACCAATTCCTTGCAAGGTATAAAAAGATATTCCCAAAGGAACAAGTAAAAGTTCGGCTTTAAATAAATCATTTGTGTTTTTTATAAATAAATCAGTATATCTAAATAATATGAGTTGCATAATATTTACTATTATTCCAATCCAAAAGATTAATTTCTTATCTGGTTGTTTATCAATCAACAAACCTATAAAATAATTGAAAATAGTAAACAATAAGATATAAATGAGATAAAAGCCCCTATAGGATACAATAAAACCAGCACTTATTAATAAAAGAAAAAGCACCCGGTAATGGGGTTTTATTCCATAATATATTAAAGATGAGATTAAAACCAATAATATAAAAAAGATAGAAGTAACTTCCATAGGATACTCGTTTTAAATATTGAAGGTTAGCTCACTTCTTAATCATCTCATTTTTCAATTAATTTTAAAACTAGCAACTGAAAACATTTTTTTGATGATGTATTATTCCCTGAATATAATTAGCAATTTAATGTTTTTCAAAAATATTAGCAATTCTGTGATTTAAAATCCGAATCACTTAGACATAATTTTAGACCAACTGAATTATGGGTTAATATTTTGTAATCCAATTTTGTTTTGAAAGATAATTAATAAATGAGCAATACTTTTTGTAAATTTATAAGCAATACAGCCATTAACTTTCTAACCAAGAATATTTTCAGATTTATGGATTGTTGAACATAAATTTATCCAAATGAAAGCAATATTAATTTTTTCTTTCTTCTTTGCCTCTATTAATATTTACGGTCAAAGTGTAATTTTTCTTCATCATTCTACCGGTGCAGGAGTTTATAATGAAGGGAAAGTAGCTTCGTGGATTAGCAATTATAATGCTAATCATACTAAAAATTATAAAATTACTGAACGTTCTTACCCGGATACTCCTTATCCCTGGTCAAACTATCCATATGATTACTGGAATTTATGGGTTAATGGCACTTGTGATTCTAACAACCCCAAAATAGAATGTTTAAATACCATTTGCAATAATTACAATGTAATTATTTTTAAGCATTGCTTTCCAGGTGCAGACATTGTTGCCGATGATGCAGTTTCATCAGCAAGTTCTTCTAAAAAGACATTTGGAAATTATAAGCTTCAATATAGAGCTTTGCGTAATTTAATAGATTCTTATCCTCAAAATAAGTTTATTGTATGGACATTAGTTCCGGAGCATCGCTTGGCAACAAATGATGCAAATGCAGCTCGCGCTAAACAATTTGTGGATTGGGTTAAAAATGAATGGCTAAATGAAGATGGGAAAAATCATCCAAACATTTTTGTATTCGACTTCTATGGTTTAACTGCAGAAAGTGAACCATTACCTGCTAATGGCAAGATAAACTGTCTTAAATATGATTATGAAAAATCCCACACAGGAAGTGATTCTCACCCAAATAAAATAGCCAATGAATTTATTGGTCCAAAATTCGCCGAATTTATAGTAAATGTTATCGAAACTAAAATTAATTATCAGGTAACTCAAATAACCGTTTCAGGTCATGGTGGTGCAACTTCTATATCGACAGATAAAGGAAGTTTACAAATGGAGGCATCTATTATTCCCGATTATGCATCCAACAAAGGCGTTAACTGGTCAATCAGCAGTGGCGCTGAATTTGCCACTATTTCCGCTTCTGGTTTATTAACTGCCCAAAAAAATGGCATGGTTACAATAAAAGCTCAAGCAAACGATGGTTCTGGAATTTTTGGTACAAAAGAAATTACAATAACTAATCAGATAACCAAAGTTAGCTCTATAACCGTTACCGGATTTAATAGTGCAACTAATATTTCTATTGAGAAAGGAACGTTACAATTGCAAGCTGCTGTTTTACCAGTTGATGCTACAGATAAAACTGTAACATGGAGCATCAGTGCTGGTGAAAGTTTAGCTACTATATCCCCAAATGGATTACTTTCGGCCCTGAAAAACGGCAATGTAACGGTTAAGGCTCTGGCTGGGGATGGCACAGGTATTTATGGAACTTTGGTTATAACATTAACAAATCAGGGCCCAAAAGTTGCCTCAGTTAAAATTAAGTCCGTGAGTGGCGATTCAATCATAAATACGGATAATGGAACTCTGCAATTAATGGCGGATATTTTACCTGTAGATGCTTTTAATAAGGCTATTACATGGTCAATTTCTATAGGCGATACCCTAGCAAGTATCTCCACAGATGGATTATTAACTGCAATTAAAAATGGTAAAGTAGTAGTAAAAGCAAAGGCGAATGACGGAAGTGGAATATACGGGATAAAAAACATATATATAACCAATCAGGGAGCGAGGGTAACATCCATCATTGTAAAAGGCACTGATAATAATTCATCCATTACCGCAAATAAAGGGACATTACAAATGCTGGTAGAAGTATCTCCAGAGATTGCTATTAATAAAGATGTTACCTGGAGTATTTTGTCTGGGGGAAGCTTTGCGAGTATTTCAACGAACGGTCTTCTCACTGCAATTCAGAATGGTACCGTTATAGTAAAAGCGCTCGCGAAAGATAGTTCAGGTGTTTTTGGCACCAAAGAAATTAGTATTACCGGACAGAATTTTATTAATGTCTCAGCGATTTCAATTTCAGGGAAAAATAATAATAACACAATTTCTGAAAAAGGGGGAACGCTGCAACTTGAGGTCACAATTTCTCCATTGGATGCTTCCGATAAAACAGTTTCCTGGAGTATTGTTTCAGGGAACACATTTGGAAATCTCAGCAATTCAGGTTTAGTTACGGCTCTTAAAGATGGGACATTGAAAGCAAAAGCTACTGCGAATGATGGATCAAATGTTTCGGGAGAAATGGATGTTCTAATCACTGGACAAAGTACCAGTAACTTTGCATTTGAAAATAAAGAACTTAAATTTTGGCCTAATCCAACTACAAGCACTCTTTACTTTGCAGTTACAGAAAAACCATCGAAGGTTCAAATTTTTACTTTAACAGGCATAAAGGTTTGGGAAGATAATATTGAAGAGGGATATTACGATATTAGTAATATAGAACGGGGGTGTTATATTATTATTTTGAATGGTAATATTGCTTTAAAGGATAAACTAATAATTTATTAATTTGACTTATTATAAAACGGGAAGATTTTTAAACTACTATTTACAATAAATACAGTTATTATGGAATTTGTTTTAGATGATCTGAAAGTTTCAGTTAAGAATTTCATTGTTTCTACTTCATTTGCAGATATTTCCAAATTGGAGGATGATACTCTGATATTTCGGGAAGGTTATTTCGATTCAATGGGGTTAATGTCGTTAATCACTTTCCTTGATGAAAATTATCAAACAAACACAAAAGATTCTGATCTTATTGAAGAAAATTTTGAATCAATTAATGCGATTATTAGATTTATAGAGCGGAAGAGAGAAATTTCCTAACGATGTGTGGCATTGCAGGTATAATTAATCATTCTCTTTCTCCAGGCCAAATACAAGAATTGTTAACCAGGATGATTTCACGCATAAGCCATAGGGGCCCCGATGAAAGTGGTATTTTCCTGGCACCTGAAATTGGACTTGGTCACGTTCGATTGAGTATTATTGATCTGGCAACTGGTCAGCAACCTATGCATTCCTCTGATAGAAATCTTTGGATAGTCTTTAACGGAGAAATATTCAATTACAAAGAACTTCGCGAAGAACTTATACTGAAAGGTTACCAATTTTGTACGAGTTCCGATACAGAAGTGTTACTAACTCTTTATCAGCATTATGGAGAAGAATGCTTAAAAAAATTAAACGGGCAGTTTGCTTTTGCAATTTGGGATAATCATAAACAGGAACTATTCATTGCTCGCGACAGGATCGGAATCCGCCCGCTGTTTTATTATTGCAAAGATGGATGTTTTGTTTTCGCATCCGAGATAAAATCAATTCTTGAATACCCAGGATATAGTCCGGAAATCAATACTCATGGGCTATCTCAATTATTCACTTTCTGGACAAACTTAACTCCTTCGACCAGCTTTAAAAATATTTTAGAACTACCTCCCGGGCATTACTTAAAGTATAGAGGAGGACAATTTCAAATTTACTCCTATTGGTCCTTAAAGTTTAGGCAGGATGGAGTTACCAGATCATTTTATTCAACATTAGAAGAATTTGGATCACTACTTGAAGATGCTGTTAATATTCGGTTGAGGGCTGATGTTCCTGTTGCAGCTTATTTAAGCGGAGGGTTAGATTCAAGCGCCACCACTGCCATCATTAAGAAGATTGTACCTAATCAGCTTCAAACATTTTCCATTGGATTTTCTGATTTAGAATACGATGAAACCCCTTTTCAGCAAGAAGTTTCAAATTATTTGAAGACTCAGCATAAAACCTTTTCATGCAATTCGTCAGATATTTCATCTATATTTCCTACGGTTATCTGGCATACCGAAATACCACTTACCCGCACTGCTCCCGCTCCAATGTTCTTGCTTGCTAAAAAGGTAAGGGAAAATAAGATAAAAGTTGTGATAACAGGTGAGGGTGCCGACGAAATGTTGGCCGGTTACGATATATTTAAAGAAACACTGATACGCCAGTTTTGGTCCAAACAGCCACAATCGAATTTCCGCCCGTTTTTACTAAAAAAACTTTATCCTTACATTCCCCAAATAAGTAACATGAATACTCAGATGCTTCGATTTGTTTTTGGGTATAAATTGGAACAAACCCATCATCCATGTTACTCCCACCTTTTGCGGTGGCATAATGCAGGTTCGATTCAACGTTTTCTCAATAATAAAACTTCCGGAATAAATAACGGGTATGATCCTGAAGAAGAATTTATGCAAAAACTTCCGTCAAATTTTAACACATATTCGAACCTCGAAAAAGCTCAGTGGATTGAATCCACCATATTTCTCTCCGGCTATTTATTGTCCTCACAAGGCGATAGAATGGCCATGGCTAATTCAGTTGAAGGGCGTTATCCTTTTCTGGATTACCGTGTTATGGAATTTTGTGCTACTCTGCCCGATCAATTTAAAATGAATGGTTTGAACGAAAAATACATTTTAAAGCAATTGATGAAAAATAGGTTACCCGAAAGTATACTAAAGCGTCCTAAACAAGCATATAGAGCTCCAATTGTTTCTACATTTATCACACATCCACCCGAATACCTTGCTGAACTATTGGATGAAAGAACTATAAAGCAGGCAGACCTTTTTGAAACAGGAAAGGTAAATACGTTATTTAATAGAGCTAAGGAAGGGAAGCCTATTTCGGAAATTGATGCCATGGCTATTACAGGAATAATTTCCACACAATTATTTTATAAACTATTTTTCGAAAACGATTCAAATTTCAAACCCGCACTAAAACGGTTATCTCCTAAAATATATAAACAATCTTATATCTCTGTAAAATGAACTCTTCAAAACAAAAATTCTCCAAAGATATTATTAAACTAAAAAACATTGCTGAAACCTGCAACACCATTGTAGAAAGGCTAAGAAAAGAAGTTTTGGAAGGTTTTCGCAGGAGAGGAGGAGTTATAGGCATAAGTGGGGGCATTGATTCCTCTGTTGCACTAGCTCTTTCAATAAAAGCATTCGGCCCTGAAAAAGTTTTGGGGGTGATGCTTCCGGAAAAAGATTCGAGTCACGAAAGTGAAATGCTGGCAAAAGAATTGGCTGAAAAATTTGGGGTGAAAACCCAAACAGAAGATATCACCCAGGCTTTGGAAGGTTTTAATTGTTATACCCGGCGCGATGAAGCCGTAAAACGTATTTTTCCGGAATATTCTCCTGAAAATTATAAGATGAAGATTGGAATAAAACAGAACCCTGGGAATCAGAACTTACCGCCAATTTTTTCTTTAGTGATTGTTGATCTAAAAGGAAATGAATTTAGTAAAATACTCCCTATAAACGAATATCTGCAAATAGTAGCTTCTTCGAACTTTAAACAACGATGCCGGATGTCGATGCTTTATTATCATGCCGAAAGATTGCACTATGCAGTAATTGGGACGCCAAATAAACATGAAGTGGATCAGGGGTTTTTTGTTAAATACGGCGATGGCGGGGCAGATATTATGCCTATTGGGAAATTATACAAATCACAGGTATATGAGTTAGCCAAATACCTGGGCATTCCTGAAAGTATTATTCAACGTACACCAACAACTGATACCTACACTGCGGTGCAAACACAGGAAGAGTTTTTTTACCAAATGCCGTTTCATTTAATGGATTTAATTTGGTATGGTTATGAGAATTCATATTCAGCAGAGGAAGTTGCCATTGCATTAACAATGGAACCAGATGAGATACGGAAAATTTACATGAATTTTATGCGAAAACATCAAACAACAGCTTATTTAAGGATGTCGCCAGTTCATTTCTAATAGTAATATTCCAGAAAAATGAATTTTATTGATTTTCTCTTAAAAGATAATAACAGCAAGCCCGAAAAACTTTTTTTACTGGGGAGAGAGGAACTGTCTTATGACGAAATTGCCAATAAGGTAGCAACTTTATCGGAGCATTTAACTGGAGTTATTGGTATGGGAAAGAATATCCTGCTATGTAGCCCCAATAATATTTTTTTTATTATATCCTATTTGTCCATAATTAAGTCCGGAAATGTTTGTATACCTATTGATCCGTCACTATCCCCGGATAATCTTAACTATATTATTAAGGAAACATCCCCTTCCATTATATTCAATAGTGCCATTTCCAGAATTGATATAAAGATATTAGGACAAATAGCTATAATTGATGAGGATTTTATCACTGATTTACTATCTAAAAAATATCTGGTACTCGATTATCATGAAAATTTCGACTCTAATAATCTTGCAGAAATAATATTTACTTCCGGTTCTACAGGAAAGCCAAAAGGAGTAATGCTTTCGCATCGCAATCTCATTGCAAATACTAAGTCAATAATTGAATACTTAATGCTTTCTGAAAAAGATAGAATGCTGGTGGTTATGCCTTTTTATTATTGCTATGGCTTGTCATTACTTCATACCCACCTGAAATGTGGCGGTTCTATTGTAATAAACAGTTCCTTTATTTTTTTAGGTGGAGTAATCAACGATCTGTTAAAATACAATTGCACCGGGTTTGCTGGTGTACCTACTCATTTTCAGATATTGTTGAGGAAAACAAAAACGTTTGTTACAACAAAGTTTCCCGATTTAAGATATGTTACTCAAGCAGGAGGGAAATTACATAATATTTTTATTGAAGAGTTTATAAATGCCTTTCCGACAATTAAATTTTATACCATGTACGGGCAAACGGAAGCAACTGCCCGATTATCTTATCTTCCTCCGGAAATGTTACCAAATAAACTTGGGTCAATAGGGAAAGGTATTCCAGGTGTTTACTTGCGAGTTGTAAATGAAAATAATCAGGAAGTACTTACGGGTGAAACAGGAGAAATAATTGTCCAGGGAGACAATATCATGCTTGGATATTATAAGGATGCCCAATTGACTAATGCTACGTTAGTAGATGGTATGCTTAAAACTGGCGATTTAGCCACTGTTGATACAGATGGATTTATTTATTTGGTAGCCAGGAAAAAGGAGATATTGAAAATACGAGGAAAAAGAGTAAGTCCAAAGGAAATTGAAAAAGTTATCTTAGGAATCCCTTATGTAGTTGATTGCTCTATTGAAGGATATGACGATATTATCCTTGGTGAGGCGATGAAAGCAATTGTTGTAATAAATAAGGATTATCAGAATGGAGTTAAGGAAGACGATATCTTACAAATTTGCACACAGGAATTAGAAGCTTATAAAGTACCATCAAAAATTGAGATATCTTTTGAGATCAAAATGAATAACTCTGGAAAGAAGGTAAAAAATAATTAATTACTGGAAACTCTTAGGGTTACTATATTAAATATCGATTTAAAGAAAAATTTAAGGCTGGTTTTAACGGGAGCTATTTTCATTTCTCGTAAAAAAATGCGCTCCGCATTTAATACATTTTCAAGTCCTTTTGCGCGAAGTGCAATACATGGTGGAATGCAGCCAGGCTTAAATAGAATCCTATCCTTTTTTAAATCTTCAGGCATCATATCAAAGCTTACTTTACTTAAAGGCCTCACGCCAACCAGGTTCATTTCGCCTTTTATTACATTAATAAGTTGAGGTAGCTCGTCAATAAATAATTTTCTAAGAATCCCGCTCCATTCAGCGGTTCGAAAATCATTTTTTACCTTCCCAAATTCATTATACCCGTTCAAATGAATTACATAATTTTGGAGATATTCAGAATAAGGATGCATGGTTCTGATTTTATATACCCCTATCATTTTACCTTGCTTTCCAACTCTTCTCATTCTAAAAATTGCCCCATAAGATGGGTGAGAGGTATGTTCAGTTTCTTTTGTTTTTATAACTGCAAAATAGGTTTTATTTTCATTTTCAATAAAACCAATAATTTCGAAACCGACATATACAAGCCTGCCTAGCGTTTCAGATAACGAAAGTTCTTTATAACGAGCAGAAAAAAACGTATTATATAATTTAGAAGTAAGCTCCAATTTGGGAATAACACGATTTATTATAAAATCAATTATTAAAACAAACCGACTGAGAATTTTACCATACTTCAAATGTATATTTGACTCATGGTTTTTATACGTTTCAACACATCCAATGTAAATACCTGCATCGGGTAAAAGTTTATTCATAGAAAGAAAATGTCGATTTAGATCTTTTACTAAATTAATATTTTTAAAATCCACAATAGACGAAACAAGGTTAAGCTGATATTCTTGAGAGAACTGTCCTATCGAAGGGAAATAAAGTACATTGTCCTTTTTTTCAAGGGCAATATTTTCTTTCACAAAATTAGCAACAGCTTCATTTGTATCAGATAATATGGCTTGATAAAGTTCACTTAAATGATGAAGGGTTGCATAACCTCTACTTAATAATTTTTCCATCTTTAAATTATTAAGAATTATATAAATAGAATTGTAAATCTTAATTAAAATTATAACAAAAAAAAGGTTAAAGCAAAATTAATTTTCTTGCAAACAGCTGAAAACCAGATTTTATCAAACAGTTTGTCACTAAATTATAATCATTAGTCCCTAGAATTTATTATATAAAACTACTTTATCTAACATCTGTCAAAAACTAGCTTTTCAAGTTAACAAAATGAATTTTGATGTAATTAATTATAAATTATATTGTTAGTAGTTTCTAATGCTATTTCCATCCAATAAAATTTCCTGTTTTTTTTGATTATTAAAATTGGTGATTTTTCAAGATATAAATCGAGATAGCGCGAGAAGGAGTAATTATTATAACTGATATTTCATAGAATAATTTTCACACGAGAATCTATAGCATAATAAAATAATGGTAATGGGCTTAGTCCTATTTTTTGAAACATCCTGTTTCAAGATAAATAGTTGAAATTTTCAGAAAGCAGGAAAACAATCTTTCTCAAAATTAAGCAAATAACCCTAAAACAGCCGCTCAAAACCAGTATAAGGTAATAATGTCATCAATTCAAAAGCTATTAGTCCTTTGCTTACCAAAGGCAGGCTGTTTAAAAACTTCTCAGCGGTTTGGATAGTATCGCATTCCATTATTATTACAGCATTATGTTTTTGGTTGAAGTAAATCTCGCGGATTATTCCCTGAACCATTAATTCCCAAACTCTTTTTGACTCTTGCCTTAAAAGTTCACTATCGTATTCGGGGTTAATACCTTTTATTTCTTTTTCAATAGCAAGAGTTTTCATAGTTTATTGCTCAGGATAATTGACAGGGTCAAGAGCTTTCACTGACCAGGCAGTGAGGAATCCCAATACTTTTTTGGGATCATATCCATCCCCCGATTCCAATAACCAGGAATCCTGCGTGTGTATTCTTTTCCCGGTTTTATCTAATACTACCATCGATGGGAAACCAAAGCGCTGAGGAAATTCCAGTTCCTTAAGTAAAGCCAGGTTTTTATTTTCTTTGGAATAGTTTACCAACACAAAAATATAATTTGCTTTAAGCACTGAATCAATTTTGAGATTGGAATGCAATAATTTATGCAATTTTATACACCAGGGGCACCAGTTACCTCCTACCTGGAGCAAAACATGTTTATTCTCAATGTTCGCCTTTTTAACAGCAGCCAATATTTCCATTTTTGCGTCTGCAGATGGATTGTAAATGGATACTACTGTTTGCTGAGAGAATACATTTCCCGCCGAAAACAGCAAAAAGCTAGCGGATAATAATAATTGAAATAGTTTCATTAGGGTTATTTTTTAGCAAATTACAAAATTTTGCTAAAAAATATTCATGATAAACATCTTGTTAAAGTATACATTATAAAATTAAAGGCACCTTTATAAGTCCGGTATAAGTAGCTAACCAGGCATAACCATCTTCGGCAGCTTCAATGTCGTTTATCCATGTTTCGAGGGGAGGAGTTAACTTGTATGACTTCCAACTGCTACCATCAAAACAATGCAGGTTTGTATATTGTTGGTAATTTCGTTCGGCAAGCCAAATATTTCCTTTCGAATCAATATCCATAAACGGGATGGTTTTAAAATTCTCGCCCTGATAACTTCCAACTGAAGCTTTATCCCAATTTTCCTGCTTCAACTGAAATACTTTATTGGAAGTATTAATCCAAACTGCGTTATTTTTATCAATTCTTAAGGAGAAAATACCACTTGTCGAATCTTTCCCGGTAATATCTTTCAGTTGGTATTTTGCCATTCTGGTTTGATCAATCCGAAAAACAGTGTCGTTTGATGCCAGCCAAAATGCCTTATCCTGATTAACTTCAAAATCGCTGCAATAAATATCCCGGGGAAGTTTAATCAATTCCCCTTCCAGGTTAAATATTGCCTTATTGGATAAGATCCAGAGAATGCCTTTCGTATCTTTCGCAATAAATTTGTAATATTCTCCGTCGGTAGCTGATTTCAGTGTAGTTTTGGTAAGGCTTTGATTATAGCTCGTTATTTCGTTGGGAGAAACAACAATAAGGTGCTCTCCCGAAATTTCCGCATCCAATATTGTCCCAATGCGGTCTTTTCCAACAAATCCATTATCCGAATTATAACCCAGCCCGTCAATATAATTTATTTTGGAACAGGTAATGCAGTTAGTGGGCTCAACAGTGCTGGTAATAACCCAAAAACCGGTTGCTTCGGGTAATATTTTCTTTGTAAACTTTGCTTTGGTAAAATCTTCGAACATTGCCTGTTCATCCATCTCCTCCTTAGCACACGATACCAGCAATAATAATGCTAATACCAAAATACTATATCTACTGTTCATGTATTTTACTTTTATCTAACAGATGAAATTACCGGAAAAAGGTTGCGCATAACTCGGATAAATTTTACTTTTGATAATATAACACCTTTTATTATGAGTAGCTTAACTTTAAACCGTGAAAATGCAGAAAAATTTCTTTCCACCAAAGAAATCGCTGTAGCAGGAGCCTCCCGGAATCCGAAAAAATTTGGGAATATTGTTTTAGAAACCCTCAAAAGTAAAGGATTTAAGGTCGTCCCGGTAAACCCCAACGCCGGGACAATAAATAATGAACCCTGTTTTAAATCCATTGCCGAATTACCAGAGCATATTAAAAACGTATTAGTGGTTGTAAAACCTTCTGAAACTGAAGAATTGGTGAGCCAGGCAATTGAAAAAGGTATTTCAGGGATTTGGATACAGCAGGGATCGGAAACTAAAACCGCCATTCAAAAGGCGCAAGATGCAGGAATCATGGTAATTTCAGGAAAATGTATTCTTATGTATGCCAACCCAACCGGGTTCCATAAGTTTCACATGCGGGTAAATAAACTTTTCGGGAAATATTAGAAATTTGTCCAAGGTATCTGTATCTAGGTCTTTCTTCTTTATAATGAATTTTGTGGACATCAACTTGTGGTGGGTTCTTTTGTTATTAGCAGACAAACAAATAGTATAAAACTCCGTATATAACGGGCAAACCAACCAAATAATTAACCCATGATAAAAACTATTCGTATCTCATTCTTCCTCTTGCTATGGTGCAATGTAGCGTTCAACCAGAATGTCCAACTTGGTAAAGAAGCCGATAATGCTTCCTTTTCGCATATTCCGATTATTATTCATAAAGATAACGACCGAATGTTGGTTCTGCGCATATCGAAAATTAATCCCCAAGGCTATAAAATTCTTATGGAAAATAAAAAGGCTACCCTTTCTGCATTCTTCCTGGGTTATGGCCGGGCTAATTCGGACGAGTCCATTATGAACCTCGATTATTATTATAGCAAAGGAAATGAATATGCACTTGAAGTTTACGATAATAGCATGAACCTGCTTAAATCGTATCCGTTTGATGTGATGCTCGAAAAGGCCGGAATGCTATCCAGTACCGGAAGTAAGGCAATATTTCCCAAAAAAGTTTTTTACCTGAACGGCAAAATTACATTCTTCTCCACCCTATACGATTCGAAACAAAAGAAAATTACGGTTGGATACCATTTTCTAAGTAACGATGGTGTTTTGGAGAAAAAATTAACCCCACTTGCCGAAATATTGGTGACCGATGATGACCTGGAGAAAAAAATCTCCTTTCACCAATCGCCCGATCATTCAAAAATACTCATGTATTATCCAATTGAACCGGAAGCTAAAAATGATCAACCTGGAGTATTTTTAAAAATGATAGATGCCGCTACCTTTGCTACGCTTTGGGAAAGCAAATATTTATTTCACGAGAAGGAAGTAGAAGTTGAAAGTGTTACCCTCAATAATAGAGGGGGTGCTTTTATCCTTTCAAAAAATCAGTTAACAGGAAAAGAGAAAGATAAAAGCGAACAGAATTATAAATACATGCTTTACTCGTGCAATAAAGAAAGTAAAGGGTTGGAAGATTTCAGCCTTAAAATTGGCGACCAATACTTTCTTAACAGTGTCCTTTTAAGGATCGATAAAAACGATAACATCCTGGCCTCGGGATTTTACTCCGAAAAAAGTGCAAACTATGCCAAGGGAGCTTTTATTATGAATATTGATGCCTCCACCAAAGAAATTAAACTGAATGCGCTGGCACCATTCACGGCGGATGTAACAGGAGAAGGGAAGGAGGATGCTGACAAGGAAAAAGCTTTTTACCATATGCGCGATATTAATTTTCTGAGCGACGGTAGCATTGTTCTCTTGGGCGAACAATATTTTATCGACATTACCCGCTCACGGGGATACGGGGCATATGGTGCCATGGGAGGTTCTACTACATTGACCTACCGGTATAAAAACATTTTAGTGATGTCGCTGAATTCAGCGGGCGAATTGAAATGGATGAGAGATATCCCAAAGAAACAAATTACAACGGACGATGGCGCTTTATATTCGTCTTTTGTTCCTGCCGTGGTAAATAACACCGTTTCGGTGATGGTTAATGGCCATAAGGATGGGTTGGAGAAACGCTTGTCGGCTTTTACCGACAATAATATTGTTTATCTGCTCGAATTTGATGCTGCCGGGAATATGGAGAAAAAGACGTTATATACCGGAGAGCAGGCTGAAACGCGCCTTTGTCCCAAAATTAGTTATAAGGTAAGCGATCAGGAAGTGATTCTTTATAATGTTAAGCGATCCGGGAAATATCGATTTGCGAAGGTTAGCTTTTAGCTATACGTTCATCTGGAGCTTTGAGACTCTATTTAGTGTTAGTTCTACTTCTTGACACATTTAAACTCTCGTTTAAAGTATTGATTAACTATAAAATTGAACCCTTACAGGGTTCCAAAATTTATTCGTTTTTCCAACATCCGGTTTCACCGGAGGCTATTCAAATTAAAGCCTTCCAGGCTTTAACCCTGATAAGGGTTAAATATGAATAGCCGTGGGTGTCAACCCACGGGAAAAATGGCGGCAAAAATACAACAACCCTGGAAGGGTTGAACCTTATAATTGTTAAACGTTAGCAGTTTATTATAATCTGTCAAAGTAGAATTAGTAAGAAAACTCTCATTTTCTCCCGCACACCCCACTAACTCCCCTAAAGGAGAGAACCTCAAAGCACTGTGAGTTAGAATCTTCCCCTTTCTTGAGTTTGACACCTTAGAAGTCTATTCCCTTAAAAAACAATCAAATACCTTGATGTGTTTCGCACTACACCCGATTTAATGTCGAGTGTTTAGTTGAG
>Ga0316608_1000078_pt1 | contig 52674 bp, 43 predicted proteins | sample MIS2016152B_MG_FD_207673 | JGI IMG/M metagenome (GOLD analysis project Ga0316608, IMG submission 207673) | Microbial mat bacterial communities from Middle Island sinkhole, Lake Huron, Michigan, United States - MIS.2016.152B | ecosystem: Environmental > Aquatic > Freshwater > Lake > Sediment... | reverse complement strand
AAAGCCAAAACATCCACTTCGAACATACTGGCATTATAATAATCGCTTATGGAAAGATTCCCGATAAAGTGGTGCTTTACCCTCGAAAGCTGATCTTGTGAAGGTAACGCGGTACCAATTTTCAATTCCCGGAACATCTGCCTGGAATCTGCAGAAATGATTTCACTTTTAAAATATTCAGCTAACTGAACTCCGATCTCTGTTTTCCCAACAGCAGTCGGGCCTGTAATTACCACCAATGTTGGTGTCATTGACTTTTTATTTATTGCCTTATTTGTGCCCCAACTTCATTTTCATAAACCTTTAACATACGTTTCATAATTGAATCGACTTCCTGATCGGTTAACGTTTTATCGTCGTCGCGAAAAATAAAACTGATTGCATAGGCCTTTTTATCGTTCCCAATCTTATCCCCTTCGTAAACGTCAAACAGGTTTATTTTTCTGAGCAATTTTTTTTCAGTTTTAAATGCATGGTTTCTAATCTGCTCGTAACGTATTTCTTTATTTAAAACAAGGGATAAATCGCGACGCACTTCAGGGAATTTCGGAAGTTCTTCAAACGTAATTTTATTCGATTTAATAAGCTTCATTACTAAATCCCAATTGAAATCTGCATAATATACAGGGGCTTTGATATCGAACGTACCGGATAGTTTTTTACTCACGCTTCCAAACTGTACAAAACACTGGTTATTAATGGAGTACTGAATCCCCTCATCGAAAATGTCGTTTGATATCTCCGCTGCAACACACTTGTCAGGATTCAAACCAACCCGTTCCATTACATATTCGGTAAAAGCTTTTAAGGTATAGAAAGATGATGGTTCTTGTTTTGCTGTCCATGATTCTTCGGTTTTAGCACCGGATATAAATAATGCTAAATGATAGCTCTCCGAATATCCTTTTAAAACCTGGTTTTTAGACTCCTCTTTACTATAGCAGTTCCCGAACTCATACAACTTCAAATCGGGATTACGACGATTTGTATTGCGTAATACCGCTTCCAATCCTCCAAAAAGGAGCGACTGCCTCATACAATTCAAATCCTGGCTCAATGGATTTAGCATCATTACCAGGTTTTCGGATTTATAAGACTCTAACTGGTCGTAATATGCGCTGCTGTTTAATGAATTCGACATAATTTCGTTAAACCCATTGGCCGACAGGTAATCTGCAATCTTATTCACCACAGTATCCTTATTGGGCTTTTCAACATACGACAAGGTGGAGTGAACATGTTCGGAAATTTCGACATTGTTATAGCCATAAATTCGCAGAATTTCTTCGACAACATCTACCATACGCTTTACATCAACCCTATATGGAGGTATAGAAAGTTTTAAGCTTGTTTTAGTTTCTTCTAATAACTCAATGTCGAGCGATTGGAGAATATTTTTAATCAAGGGAACCTCAATTACTTTTCCAATTAAATCATATGCCTTTTCGAGATTGAAATCGACAATCGTATTTTCAACTACTTTAGGATAGACATCCATAACAGGCGAAGATATTGTTCCTCCTGCAATTTCCTTTATCAAAAGAGCTGCTCTTTTAAGCGCAAAAACTGTAATATTAGGATCCGAACCACGTTCAAACCGGAAAGATGCATCGGTATATAACAAATGTCCTTTGGATGTTTTACGAATAAAGACCGGGTTAAAATGGGCACTTTCTAAAAATACATCTTTTGTATTCTCTGTAATCCCCGAATCTATTCCACCAAAAACTCCTGCAATACACATTCCTTCGACCGTATTACAAATCATCAGATCGTTATCTGACAAGTTTCGATCAGCATTATCGAGCGTTTTAAAGACAGTACTTTCCGGTAAAGTTTTAACAACAACTTGTCCTCCGGTAATTTTATCGGCGTCGAATGCATGCAGTGGTTGACCAAGTTCGTGTAAAACATAATTAGTGATATCTACCACATTATTAATTGGGTGAAGACCAATCGCTTTTAACCGGTTTTGCAACCACTCCGGCGAAGGTTTAACCGAGACTCCGGTAATAGTTAGTCCGGAATACCTTGGACAAGCTTCCTCATTTTCAACAACAATGTCAATAATCCGGTTATTATTATCAATCTTAAAAATATCGACGGATGGTTTTTGCAGGGTCACCTTCCCTTTTTGATTTATAAAGGCAGCAAGTTCACGGGCAACACCATAGTGGGATGCCGCATCGATGCGATTCGGGGTAAGTCCAATTACAAAAACGATATCACTTTCAATATTAAAATAATCTTTAGCAAGCGTTCCAATTTTAACCGAATTATCCAGTACCAGAATTCCATCGTGCGATGTTCCAATTCCTATTTCATCTTCGGCACAAATCATCCCTTCGGAAACTTCCCCCCGAATTTTCGCTTTCGAAATTTTAAAGTTTTCGTTGCCTTTATAAATGGTAGTACCTACGGTGGCCACAACAACTTTTTGGCCCGCAGCAACATTTGGAGCTCCGCATACGATGGGTAATAACTCTGCTCCACCAATATCTACAGTAGTTACGCTTAATTTATCGGCATTGGGATGACGGCCACAGGTTTTAACTTCGCCAACCACAAATCCGTCCAAACCGCCTTTGATAGATTCGAACGTTTCAATACCTTCAACTTCTAGTCCTATTGAGGTTAAAATAGAGGATACTTCTTCTTTTGGCAAATCGATATTAAGATATTGTTTAAGCCAATTATAGGATATATTCATTCCAAAATATTTTATAATGTTATTGGCTCTGTTATTTCCCCTGTTGACAAATCGTTTTACACAAAATGTAATTGTCAGCCAGATCTGATTTCAATGTTAAAATCTCGATCTATGGAAATTATCAGTCCAAAAATAAACTAAGGCAACAAAAATAAGGAATTTTTAATTGCATGATGGAGAACTGAATAAATTAAAGCTATTCTGCTTCAAAATAATTAGAAAATTCAAAGTCGTTATGAGATTATTTCAAAATGGGGATAAAAGACATCCAATGGCCTTAAAGAATGTCTTTTATTTCGAGCAGAGATCTGATTTCGTAAGTAACTTCTTCTTTATGAGGCGTAGCATTTGGATTATAATAAATTTGATCGATACCAAACTTTCGAGCACCCATAATATCTGAAACTATTTCGTCGCCAATCATAATACTTTCCGTCTTTCTGGCATTTGCAGATTTCAACGCCCACTCAAAAATTTGGGGTTTGGGCTTATTGTAACCTATCTGTTCCGACGAAAACATTTTGGAGAAAAACTGATTTAACCGGCTTGAATTTAATTTTTCTATCTGAACATTGGTAAACCCGTTAGTCACGATATACATCCTGTAATTTTTAGCCGAGAGATATTCCATCAATTCCCAGGCTCCATCGATTAATGCAGTTTTATAAGGCATCAGCGTCAGAAATACATCATTTAATTTCGATGCAAAATCGGGGTCGTTTACCCCAAATTCTTCCAAGGTCAGCTCAAAACGGCGGGTACGCAGCATGCTTTTTGTCATCCGGTCGTTTTTATATTCTCCCCACACCCACTCGTTATATTTCGAGAATGTATTAACCAGCGTATCGGGTTGGTGAAAAATTGGCTCCAGCTCCATCTCCTTAAACATCTCAACAAGCGCTTCAGCCGAATTGGAGGTATAGTCCCACAAAGTATGGTCTAAATCAAAAAACAAATGCTTGTATCGCAACATATTACCACAATAAGATATTAAACAATCAGGAATTCAGTTTGTAAAAAGCGCTCTCCATCATTAAAAAGAATGATTGTGCTTCGGTGGACGTTCCCGAATGATCGAAATTTGGGGAACCACAGGCTCCTTGCACAATACCATAACTATCAACTTTTGCCCTGGCTGCTTTCCGCATAATATCGGCCTTTGCTTTATAAGAATTATCCAACCATCCGGCCTTAACTCCGGTATATATTGCAAAAGCTAACATTTGTCCAAGATTGGTTTCCACAAAAGTTGAGGCATCGTCAACAATATCATGAAATAGTCCATCGGGGCGCATATATACGATACAGCCATCAATTACCTCTTTGCCGTACAAAACAAATTTATTTCGGTGGTGTTCATTTCCCTTAGGAAGGAGGTTTATAATTTTAGCAATTCCGGCAGCAGTCCAACCATTCCCCCCACCCCATAATAATTTGCGTCCAAATTCATTTTTTGCTTCGTCCCAGATATGATAATACATTTTTTTTTCAGGATTTAGAAGATACTTGCGAAACCCTTCAATTTGCTTAAGTGCTTCGTCGAAATCGCCCATCAACGCTAAAAAAGGCGGTGCCATAAAGGATGCATCGCTCCACACCTGTTTTGCATAAGTTACATGATGTAAAATGCCATCGCTGGTCTTTGGTGCTTTCGTTTTAAAATATTCGTATTGAGCTTCAGCTGCTTTTTTATATTTCTCTTCGCCAGTTACTTTATAGGCGAAAAGAACAGCCTCGCCGTTCGACCCAGGATCTGTAACGCCTGGGTCAGAACCTAACAGTCCCAGCCTACCTTCGGCAGTTTGACGCACTAGTGCATCTTTAGCAAATAAAATCGCCAAATCGTTTCGTCCGATTGCGATTAATGCCTGTGAGGCAGTTCCTTGTTCCCAGGCAGCACGCTGCATGCAGAGCATTGCTTGAACGGCTTTATCAATTAAAGGGTCATTTTTAAAGTCGAACACCGATACCTCATTTGAATTTTTATTGACCCCAGCCGGGTTTTGAAACAAATTAGTACTCAGAACAGGCAATCCGAGAGACATTGCAGCAATAAAATTTTTCCGCTCCATTTTGTTTTGATGTAAAGTAGTTAGTAGATGTAAAAATAAACTTTTTCTGATGGAAAATTCAAGTACAATTAAACGCGTGGGAAAATATTATTCCAAATCACATTATCATTTATACTCAAAAATAATAATTGCAGCTAAACCCCCAATTTATCAATCAATTAAGGAGACTTAAGGTTCTTCGACCCCGGAGTCAAATTAATAAGCTTAAGTCAATGACATTGATTTATCAATATAAAAACCACCCTGCTATTTAGAAAGCAAAAGAATCCTGAATTTACCTTTAAAATCGGCTGCGATATCTTTCTCAATCTTTAAGGAAGTTTGCGATGCCATTGACTCAAAATTCCGGGTGATATCTGAGAAAAGTGCAGATGTAATTGGATTGAGTATTTTTCGAATAAGCGACACCCGCTGGTTTTTAGGCACAAACTTATCGAATACCGAAATTTTTCCTCCTGGTTTTATAACTCTTTCTACTTCTTTTAAACAGGCAACCGGATCTGGAATAACAGCCAGAATCAGATGAAGAATCACCTTATCAAACGATTCATTAGAGAAAGCAAGGTTCTGGCCATCCATTACCAATGCTTCAAGGGAAAGGCCAATGACTTTATTTCTCTTGATTGTCCGCTCAATCATAGATGGAGTAATATCCGTAGCAACTACTAAACAATTTTTAGGTGTAAATTCCAAATCCAGTCCGGTGCCCACTCCAATAATTAAGACCTTTTCGCCAGGCTGAATATTTAGGTTATATATGGATTTTTTTCGCGAAGAGAAAAATATTTTACCCAGAATGTCGTAGCCAGGAGCGTATAATGTATATCGAATTTTATTCCATCGGTTTGTGTTTATTTTCATGGTTTATACCAGGTTAAACTAGAGTTTTGAATATACATTAAAATTTTTGAAACTTAAAAATAGGCTATTACCCGAAATTCCCACCAATCCGGCTAAATATTTTTTCAGGGTGCCAATGAATATCCTCCCCTAAAATCATTCTGTATCCTTTGGAAACATCCTTAAAGCCGTTTTCAATCAGAAATTCAGTTCCCTGAATATTTTCAGCTGGGAGAACCGCTTTGTCTATTTCCGCATATTTAAATCTCATTAATTCTATTCCAGCCCCAATTTCGTCTGCAATTATTGGCCCTTCGCCTAAGCCTGGCAAATAAAACCCTAAAACCTTGTTACCCTTTACAAATAGCAAGGAATCAGCAATATGGTTTATAAATAAGATTCTTCGGTCTTCGCCGGTTATTTTTTTATCGAGCGCAAAAATTTGCTGTGTATACTTTTCCCCGAATGGAATAATTTCATTAGAAAAAGTATGAAACTTCGTTGGTGCATCTCTCTTAAAAAACAGGTAATCGGTTACAATTCTAAACCCTTTTTTCTTATAAACCGGCTCGCCCAATTTTGTTGCTATAAGCAATATTGATTTACATTTCTTACCACTCAATCCCGAAAGCAGCTCTTCGACTATTGAATTTCCGACTCCGTGATTTCGATATTCCGGGCTTACGATGATATGCGCCAGCCATGCCGTATTCGAATGCACAATTGAGGCTCCGATCCCAACAATTCTATTATCTTTTAAAACTTTAACCGGAAAGCAAAAGGGCGATTCGATATAAAAGCGGATATAAGGAAGAATATCTGGCCAATCAATGGGCTGGAGCTTTTGTATCTCTGGTAAATCTTCGTAAACAATCGACTTAAACATTACTTTTTCAATGAAGAGCTAAAAATAATTCATTTTACAATTTAAGCCGATTATTGCGCCTTCAAAAAACTATTACAAATTAGCTTCTGCATTTGGCTCTTTCTGAAAAATATTCTTTCTGGAAAGTAAAAAGTAAACATACTTCTCTCCCGACATATTGCTGCTCTGGAGCTTCCAGCCTTGCTTTAAATAACCTTCCATGACCTTTAGAACGGCAGAAGTATCACCAAAATACTGCATACCAACTAACTTAATTCCATGCTTATTTTTAAATTTAAGCATTTTGTATTCTCCATTCGACTCTGTTACATAAACATATGTAACCGCAGTAAAACTACCATCTCCAATTATTGTCATAAACTCATTAGAATTATTAGCAGTTGAATCAGGTGTTTGACTAAATGAAAAGGCATTAATTGCGACAGCAAGCACCATAAAAATTATTAGTTTTTTCATAGGATTTGTGTTATTTAGTATTTGTTGAAGTTCTGTTTCGGGATACAATAAATATACCATTATTCCCTACTTTTGCTCTGGAATTATTAATGCGAAAACGATGAACAATAAGCGCGAAATTATCCTTTTAAATATATACGGAACCGACAAACCTGGATTGACGGCCTCGCTAACACAAGTTTTAGCATCATACAATGTAAATATCCTTGACATTGGCCAGGCAGTTATTCACGACAACCTCGATTTGGGAATATTATTTGAAGTGCCGCGCGAATCGGAATCTTCGCCCATTTTAAAAGACTTGCTCTTTAAAGGCTATGAGCTGGGTATAAAAGTAAAATTTACCCCTATTGGTGAAGACGATTACCACCATTGGGTGAGTCAGCAAGGCAAAAAAAGGTATATTATAACGGTAATTGGTCGTAAACTCTCGGCTGTGCATATCTCCGAAATATCGGGAGTCATTTATCACCAGCAACTTAACATCGATAAGATTAGTCGTATTTCAGGAAGGGTGAGACTGGATGACGATTTAAACAACATCCGGGCCTGTGTGGAATTCTCTGTAAGAGGAAATCCGATTGACGTGGCATCCATGAAAAGCGGTTTTTTGGAAATATCGAGGAATATGGGCGTTGATATCGCTTTTCAGGAAGATAATATTTATCGTCGCACCCGCCGTCTGGTTTGTTTCGATATGGATTCGACCCTGATACAAACCGAGGTAATTGATGAGCTTGCCCACCGTGCAGGAGTAGGCGAACAAGTTAGCCAAATTACGGAGGCAGCTATGCGGGGTGAGATTAATTTTGCCGAAAGTTTTAAACAACGGGTTGCCCTTTTAAAAGGGCTTGACGAAAAAGTAATGGTAGAGATAGCCGAAAATTTGCCACTGACGGAAGGTACAGAGCGCCTTTTCCGCACTCTAAAAAAATACGGCTTTAAAACAGCCATATTATCCGGTGGATTTACCTATTTCGGAAAATATCTGCAAAACAAACTGGGCATTGATTATATATTCGCCAATCAACTGGAGATTATAAATGGTAAGCTTACCGGGAATCACCTGGGAGAAATAGTGGATGGCAAGAAGAAAGCTGAATTGTTGCGAAACATTGCTTTTAAGGAAGATATTCATCTCGAACAAACCGTGGCAGTGGGCGACGGATCGAACGACCTGCCAATGATTAATATTGCAGGACTGGGAATCGCTTATCATGCCAAGCCAATAGTAAAAAAGAATGCTCAACACTCCATTTCTACAATAGGGTTAGATGCAATATTATTTTTAATGGGGTTTCGGGATAGGGATATTGACTGATGCCGAATTCCCAGATAAATTTAAAAGACAATCAATAATTGATTCGCTTATAAAAATAAGCTTCTTTTAGGTAGGCATCATCAAAAGTAAAGATCTCAAAATCGTCGTTCTTTTCATAAAAAGCGATCATAGCAAAATCGCCAATGCACATGGTAGTATGCCAAAAGATCGCCGATAGTGAAAACCATATAAAAGCGCCAGAAAATAACAATTCCACTCCTAACAAAAGAATAGTAACAATCACAAAAGGCAGGATTGCCATCACTATAAATTCTTTTTTATTTAATACAAACTGGTGCACGGTTACATAAAACATCAATTGTTTGGTATCTAATCCAAAATACAACTTCCCTGCTTTGAATATTTTAAATGCCAGCGCATGAAACAGCTCATGAATGGGCACCAAAACAGTAAAGGAAGATACAAACCCTGCCAAACCGTACCAAAATATCTGGCTCCATGAAAAATTAGGATTGGGAATAAATGCCAATACCGTTATAGCGCATAGAACCAGAAAAAAAAAGAAAAAGCCCATTGTTTTCGTATTGGGCATAATGTTTTCGGTCAAAAAATGCAATATATTATTGTATGGCAATGTCTTTATCAGCTCAAAACTCTGCTCCTGCTTCAATTCCTCAACAGTTGGCTTCATTGTATTATTTTTCTTAAACCTACACGTTTTTTTATCAATAGCCAATTAAAATGCAAAATGGGATGCATAAAATTCACATTTAAGCATCCCATTCTTAAAATATTAAACCAATTTACTTCTTCAATTCAATCACCATAGCCGATTTGGAAGGAACTTCAATTGTTGCCAGGTTTGAAACAGTTACCCCACTCAACACTTCGTAACCCGAAGTAAATCCTTTCAAAACTTCGTTGAAACGACTGGTATCAAGCTTTCTTGTTTGGGGGTTATTATTAACAACCACCATTACAGTTTTTTCAACATTGTATCTGAAATATACATACCAGTTATCCTGTGGAATGAATTGCAGCATTTTTCCAGTGGCAATAACAGGATTTGCCTTACGCCAATTCAGAAGTTTCTTTATAAATTCGTACGATTCGGTTTGTTCCGAAGTTCTACCCTCTTTAACAAATGCATTTTGAGAATCGTTTAACCAACCGCCGGGAAAATCCTTTCGAATATCGCCATCTCCCTTATTTTTTTCGCCACGCATCATTATTTCAGAGCCATAATAAAATTGTGGAATACCACGGGTGGTAAACAGAATAGTATATGCCATTTTAAATTTTTGCATATCACCATTAATCAGTTCGTTAAACCGGGGCGTATCATGATTTTCGGTAAAAATCATCAGGTTGTTTGGATTCGGGAAAACATAATCCTGCGTAAAATGGTTATAAAACCTTCTCATTCCTCCATTCCAGTTATCTTCTTCGGTAAATGCAGTTAAATAAGCATCGTGCATCGTAAAATCCATTACTGCAGGAAGCCCGGAATCGTAGCCGTCAAAATTCTGAACACCGGTTTGCCAGTAAGCCAGCTCCTGTGAAGTATGTACCCAGCATTCCCCCACAATATTCATATTCGGATATTCGGCGCGGACACTTCTGGACCAATCTGCCACTTTCCAAGGATTATTATAAGGATAGGTATCGATACGAATTCCATCCAATCCGGCATATTCAATCCACCAAATAGTGTTTTGAATCAGAAAAGTTAGCAGCAACGGGTTATCCTGATTCAAATCGGGCATAGATGTATCAAACCATCCGTTATAATTGAGATTTTTATCGTATTCGCTTGCATAAGGATCATAGGTAGTTGAAATTTGATAGTTCGAACGGGTAAACTGAGGAAATTGATGCACCCAGTCTTTCGAAGGCAAATCTTTCATCCAGAAATAATTAAGTCCACAATGGTTGGTAACAACATCCATTATTAGCTTCATCCCACGATTGTGCAATTCAGTTCCCAGCCTTTTATAGTCAGCATTTGACCCATAACGTGGATCAATTTTATAATAATCGGTAATGGCATAGGTGTGATAGGAATAGCGATCCATATTGTCTTCCTGAACAGGCGTATTCCATATGGCAGTAAAACCAAGATCTTTCAAATAATCTAACCTGTTAATGATACCCTGAATATCACCTCCATGGCGACCATTCGGATCAGCACGGTTTGCTTTCTCAAAAACAGCGCTATGGCTATCGTTGGCAGTATCGCCATTCGAAAAACGGTCGGGCATTATTAAATAAACCACATCCGACGCATCATAGCTTTTGCGTTGAGCCGAACCCGAAACTCTTTCAAATAATTGGTACTCGAATTTGGTGACTACTTTTTTGTCTTTTGAAAACGAGATAAGGAATTTGCCAGGTACCGTATTACTAGCAACCTGAAGGGTGATAAACAAATAATTGGGATTAGTTGTCGACGTTACGTTTGTGATAGTAACCCCCGGATAGGCTACAGAAGGCTTAGTATCGGAAATAGAAGACCCGTATACCAGCAGTTGCACATCAGGATTTTTCATACCTACCCACCAAAAAGACGGTTCGCAGCGTGTAACAGAGTATGAAACAGCAAATGTTCGGATACTGCTGCATATAATAAAAATGACAATTAGTATTTTTTTCATTGGAAGTTATGTTTGTAAGTTGATTTTTTTAGCCATAATTATCAAAAGGTAAAAACGGTTCGAATTTGAGTCTGTATGAAAAGTAAGTTAATTATCGCATTTCGACTCCGCTCAATGTGACAATTAACTAATTTTCAACGGTCAGGCTGAGTGAAGTTGAAGCCTTATCCCACTTTTTACACAGCCTCAACATTTGCGAAACATTTACTATTAATTTATTGAAAATGTCTCTTTCTTTGAAATTGGTATTATCTGCTTCTGGTTTCCAAATAATTCATATTTTTTACCAAAAACTTCCATATGAACTTTCTCCGTTGAATGGTTCATAAACTCAGCATTTTCCTTGTTTACCACTATTTCAAGGTGAGCTTTTCGGAAGTTGATCTTAAATGAATAGCTTTTCCAGTTTTCGGGTATGATAGGATGAAAGGATAATGTTCCTTTTGAAACTTTCATACCACCAAAACCCATTACAAAAGCCATCCAGGTACCAGCCATACTGGTTATATGACAACCATCTTCGGTATCGTTATTGATATCGTCCAAATCGAGCCTGGCAGTCCGCAAATAAAATTCATACGTTTTTTTGTAGTTTTCTATGCGAGCTGCCAGAATAGCATGAACACATGGCGAGAGGGATGATTCGTGCACGGTTATTGGCTCATAAAAATCGAAATGACGCTTTGTTTCTTCCTTTGAAAAGTTCTCTTCAAACCAAAAAATACTTTGTAAAACATCGGCCTGTTTTATATAACATGAACGAAGAATACGGTCCCACGACCATTTCTGATTAATCGGCTTTTCGCTTGCAGGTAGCTGATCTACCGGTATTAATTCTTTGTCGAGAAAACCATCTTGTTGCAGGAATATTTTACGTTTCTTGTCCCATGGAAAATACATTTTTTCAATAATATCCTTCCAGCGGGCGGTTTCTTCTACTTCGTGAAATTTACATTTTTCAACTAATTCCTTAAACAAATAGGGATGTTCTTTCCGGACATAATCAATTACCTCAAGTGTATACGTTAATGTCCATACGGCCATGTTACTCGTATGCCAGTTATTATTTACGTTATTCTCGTATTCGTTGGGGCCGGTAACCCCCAGCATTACATATTGCTGTTTTTCTTCCGAAAAATTAATGCGCTGACTCCAAAACCTCGAAATTCCAAGTAGCACTTCAAAACCATATGGAGCAAGGTATTCCTTGTCGCCCGTATAATTTATATAATTAAAAATACCGTAAGCTATTGCTCCATTTCTATGTATTTCTTCGAAAGTTATTTCCCACTCGTTGTGGCATTCTTCTCCATTCATGGTAACCATAGGATAAAGAGCGGCGCCGTTTTTGAAACCTAGCTTCTCTCCATTCTCAATTGCTTTTTGCAGTTGTTTATGACGGTATAATAAAAGATTTTTAGCCACAGGCCCTTCGGCAGTTCCAAGATAAAAAGGAAGACAATATGCTTCGGTATCCCAATATGTTGAACCACCATATTTCTCGCCTGTAAAACCTTTTGGCCCGATATTGAGTCGATCATCCACACCGGTATAAGTTTGGTTAAGCTGAAAAATATTAAAACGAATCCCCTGTTGAGCAGCAACATCGCCTTCAATAATAATATCGCTGGTTTCCCACTTATTCTCCCAATAGGTAATATGTTCCTTTAAAAGTTGATCGAAACCTTTTATGGCCGCCCTATCTAGAGCCTGAAATGTCTTTTTGAGAATATCTTTTTTGGGATGGTATTCGGAGGAAACAACTGCTCCATATTTTTCTATGGTAAGCTCGTCTCCCTTTTTCAAAGTTTGAGAGAAATTATTAGAGATATACTTTTCTCTTTCGGACGATTCAATAGGATTATGTAATTCCTTATCATTTAAAAATGTTTTGAATTTCATGCCGGTGCCGACATGGAAATTCGTCTTTTTAGTTGAGGCAACTACAACCCCCTCTCCATTCCGAACTTCTTTTCGGACTTCCTCCCAGAATTTCTCGTCGTAGTTAGAGTCTTTGTTAATAACATCCGCATCGATAAAGCAGGTTACTTTCAAATTACAATCCTTGTTAACAGCCTTTACTTTATACCGAATAGCTCCCACTTCAGGATCGTTCATACTTAAAAACCGCTTGGCAACAACGTTTAATTCAATTCCATTGGAAAGGATAACATCAAACTCACGCAGAAGGAAACCTTCCTTCATGTTAAGTTCCCGATAGAATTTCTTCACTTTAGCTGTGGCAAGGTCAAGTTCTATGTCATCTGCCTGAATGTGAATTCCTATCCAGTTGGCAGCATTGAGTACCTTGGCGAAATACTCGGGATATCCGTTTTTCCACCAACCTACTTTGGTTTTGTCGGGATAGTATACACCAGCTACATAGCTTCCCTGAAGACTTTTGCCGGTGAATTTCTCTTCAAAGTTTCCCCGTTGCCCCATTCTACCATTTCCCAGACTATACAAGCTTTCGGAAATCATATTGTTAGACGCATGGAATCCTTCCTCAACAATCTTCCATTCGTTATGCTTTAAATAATTCTTCATAGTAATTAGTTTAAATCTCGCTAAATGTTTTCAAACGGTTGAAATCCATTTCCTCAAATCCGGAAATTACCATATGTGCCTTATACAATATCTGAGGATTTCCAACCCCGACACATTTCATTCCGGCAGCTAAAGCAGCTTCGATGCCTGCCTCAGCGTCTTCAAATACAACGCAATTCCCGGGGCTTACTCCCAGACCGCTTGCGCCTAAAAGAAACACTTCCGGATCGGGTTTGGCTTTCGATGCTTTATTCCCATCGACCACTTCGTCGAAGTAATTGGCCAAACCAATTCGTTGTAAAATAAGGGGCGTATTTTTGCTGGCAGAGCCAATGGCAGTTTTTATTCTGTTATTTTTCAGTTCCTTTAAAAAAGCCGGCACGCCAGGTAAAATTTCGGCGGAAGTCATTTTCTCAATATAACTCACGTAGTTTTTATTCTTTTTATCGGCCAGCGAAATTTTTGTCTCCTCATTCAGTAACAATCCGCCAATTTCGAGAAGGATATCGAGCGAGCGCATCCGACTTACCCCTTTCAGCCGTTCATTGTCGTGTTCGGTAAAATCGAAATTCAGTTCCCGGGCAATCTCTTTCCAGGCAATATAGTGGTATTTAGCAGTATCCACAATTACGCCATCGAGATCAAATATGCATGCTTTTAACATTTACGATCACTTTTAATTTAAATTTTTTCTTTAACTCTAACAACAAACAATGAACCTATTACCATAGAAACACCAGCAATTCCAAGCATAAGGATTGCGTGGCTTCCAACAGCTTTTAAGATAACTCCCCCTAACAATCCTGCTGCAATCTGAGGAATAGTAATAGTTGCATTAAACAAACCCATATATGTTCCCATTTTACTTGCAGGCAGAGCCTTGGAAAGAATGGCATATGGCATTGCCAGTATTGCAGCCCAAGCAATGCCAACACCAATCATAGAAAAAAACAATGCATACTGATTTTGAATAAAAACCATGGATATAAGTCCAATTCCCCCACAAATCAGGGAAACCATATAAACTATTTTCCTTCCGTAATTATTAGCTAGTTTTGCCAAAACGAGTGCAAACAATGCAGCAAAAAGGCTGTATGCTGCAAATATTACTCCTGACCATGTTCCAGCAGTATTGAAATCAGCTGAGTTAGCTTCTCCAGGAATTGTTCCCCAAACATGCTGAGCTATTCCAGGATGAGTATAAACCCACATTAAAAAAAGAGCAAACCAGGAAAAAAATTGGACAAAGGCTAATTGTTTCATCACGGGAGGTAAATCCTTTATGATTGATTTTAAAGATTTATGAGATTTTTCTTCTTCTGTAACATTATTATATTGCTCGTATTCAGCAGGGGGGTATTCCTTAGTTGTGAATGCTGTAACCAACACAGATAATAAAAGCATTGCTCCACCTATATAGAATGACCAAATAACTGTTGGAGCAACTTTTTCACCAATATCAGGAATGTCAGAAACACCAAATAATTTAAGAATATACGGGAGCATTGAACCTAAGACTGCACCAGCACTAATTAAGAAACTCTGAATAGCAAAACCTCGATTTCTTTGATCTTCACCAACCATATCCCCAACCAAGGCACGAAATGGCTGCATAGTGACATTAAAGGAAGCATCCATCATCAAAAGCATAAATGCCCCAAATGCAAGAATAGGCATTATATGAGCAAAGTTGCCAGAGTTAGGCATTAAAAACATGGATGCCGCAGCAAAAATTGAACCTATTAATATGAAAGGGATTCGACGTCCAAAACGTGTCCAGATCTTATCACTCGACAAGCCGATAATAGGTTGAATAATTAAACCTGCCAAAGGTGCTGCTAACCAAAAAAGGCTTAAATCTTCAACATTCGAACCCAAATTAGATAAGATACGGCTTGCATTCCCATTTTGTAGCGAATAACCTATTTGAACACCAAAGAAACCGAAACTAATATTCCAGATTCCCCAGAAACTGAGTATGGGTTTTTTCTTCATAATAATAATTAGATTAAAAGTTTGCTGAAAAGCAAAACTAAATTAAAAACCAGTAGAAAAACCGGTATTTTAAGAAAAGCACTGTTGTTGAAATTTTTATCCGCACAAATATAAAATTATAAAACTGACAAAGTCAAGACCTAACCAAACTATTTTAAATTAAGGAGTTATAAATACCATTAAATATAGCCTGCTTTATCTGATTTAAATCGTTTGCGCTGAGAATCAGAAAATCTAGAATTTCGGGTCAGAGGAGCCCCTTATTATTAATGACGATTGAAGAATTACTGTTTCGGGTGGATAGAACGGATCTTTGGCCAGTATTCGTTTTATCAGTAATCGTGCGGCAGCAGTTCCCATTTCATAGCCGTGCTGGTCGACCGATGACAGGTTTGGCTCTACAATACCCGAAAAACGGCCATCGCTAAAGCCAACAATTGCAATTTGGCCCGGGATCTGAATTCCTCTTTTTTGCAATGTCAGCATGGCTCCAATTGCTGTTAAATCGTTTACTGCAAAAATTCCATCGGGAGGTGACGCCAGTTCCATAAGCTTTTCGACTGCAACACGGGCCATTTCGAAATTTTCGGCATGGATAATTAAAGATTCATCAACTGGCAGTCCTTCGGATTTAAGCGCTTTCTTATACCCTTCGAGCCGCTCGCGACCAATAATAAGTTTTTGGGCGCCGCAAAAATGGGCTATCCGCTTCCGCCCAAGGTCAATCAGGTGTTTGGTAGCTTTATAGGCTGCATCAAAATCATCTACAATAACTTTATCGCAAGCAATACCAGGCGCAAAACGGTCGAAAAAGACTAGGGGAACTTCATTTTCCAGCAAGTAGCTAAGATGATCGAAGGTCTCCGAATCTTTCGAAATAGAAATTAATATTCCATCAACTCTATGAGAATAAAGGGCTTTAACATTGGCAACTTCCCTTTCATGCTTTTCGTTCGATTGACAAATAATTACAGTAAATCCAGCATCGTAGGCAACATCGGTAATACCACTCAATACTGACGAAAAAAAGTAATGCACCATTTCGGGAATAATCACCCCGATACTATTACTCCTGCTTTGCTTTAAACTCAAAGCTATTGCATTCGGCTCATACTTCAAACGGGTTGCCAATTCATTTACCATATTGCGCGTCTCCAGGCTTATATCCGGATGACCTTTTAAAGCCCTCGATACCGTAGATGGTGAAACACCAAGTGCCTTAGCAATATCCTTTATGGTAACCTGCGATGATTTCATTTAGCTAGTTGAAGTATTAAAAAAAGGTTAAACTAACATATTTTTTTTATAAACTCTTACTTTAAAATAGAACTTGTACGCACCTGTTGTATAACATATTGAACGCAAACGAAATCGCAAACGTTTGCGGAACTAAAACTGCTTTTTGCCTCATTTTTTAATATAAAATTCACATATCATTGCTCCCGAATTGCAAAACACACTACTGGCATTTTTATCCACAAATGTTGCACTAATTTAATCATTATGAACTAATAACTTTCTACAAGATGAGAATTAAACAGGTTAATTTAAGAGTTTTACTGTTTTCACTTTTGGTTTTTGCTTCGTCTTTTGCGATTGGGCAAGTGAAAACAGTTACAGGTAAGGTTTTTGATTTGCAGAATGGAGAACCGTTACCGGGTGTATCTATTTTAGTTAAGGGTACAACAATTGGAACTACCACAAATTTGGATGGAGAATATTCTATCTCAACGGAACAAGGCAAAACACTGGTTTTTTCGTTTATCGGTTATTTGAACGAAGAAGTCATTATTGGCGATCAAGCCTCCTATGATATTAAACTCACTCAGAACATAGAGCAATTACAGGAAGTAGTTGTAATTGGGTATGGTACAGTAAAAAAAGCCGATGCAACAGGTTCTGTAGTTGCAGTAAGTTCGAAAGACTTCAATAGAGGTGCTATTACTTCGCCACAGGATTTATTGGTTGGTAAAAGTGCCGGTGTTGTTATTACAACAGCTGGTGGAGCTCCCGGAAGTGGCGCTACTATCCGTATCCGTGGCGGTTCATCCCTGAATGCATCTAACGACCCGCTGATTATTATTGATGGTGTTCCCATTGATAACAATAATGTTAATGGCAGCTCTAACTTCCTTTCGTTTATTAATCCAAACGACATCGAAACCTTTACCATTTTGAAAGATGCCTCTGCTACCGCAATTTATGGTTCAAGAGCTTCCAATGGTGTAATCCTTATCACCACTAAAAAAGGTAAAGTAGGTAGCAAATTGAGTATCACTTACGATGGAAATACTTCCATCTCCAGCGCTATTAAATTCATGGATGTTTATTCGGGCGATGAACTTCGTCAAATTGCATTCGATCACAAAGATTTATATGGTGCCGAAAGCTTTAACAAACTTGGACAGGCAAACACCAACTGGCAAAAGGAAATTTTTCGCACGGCCGTATCGCAGGATCACAATTTAAGTGTATCGGGAGCTTATAAAACCTTACCTTACCGAGTATCGTTAGGATATACCGATCAAAATGGTATCATGAAAAATACCGACATGAAGCGAATGACAGGTTCTATCAGTCTTGAACCTACTTTCTTTAAAAATAGCTTAAAGGTTACCATTAATGCCAAAGGGATGAACACCGACAATAATTTTGGCGACGCCGGTGCATTAGGTTCAGCAATCAACATGGATCCTACCCAGGTTGTAAAAGATGGAAATGGCCTTTCGAATGGCTATTTCCAGTGGTCCAATTACGGAGCTAATCTTGGAACAGCAAATCCGGTGGAACAGCTCATGATGGCTGACAATACGTCGAATGTTATGAGGGGAATCGGAAATATTCAATTGAATTATAAAATTCCTTATATCGCCGGTCTTGTAGCTAATTTAAACTTAGCAACTGACTATACCGAAAGTTCTGGGCACAACAACCGCCCTCCTTCATCGCCATCGGTTTTGACCAGTCCTTATAAAGGAAGAATAAACAGTTATAGCGGTAAAAACTACAATAACCTGCTCGATTTCTATTTGAATTATGTAAAAGAATTACCACAAATCCGCAGTAAAGTAGATTTAACCGGAGGTTATTCGTGGCAACATTTTCAACGCGAAGGTGATAGCTATACACAAGGGTATTACTTACCCGGCGATGCATTCCAAAAAGATAAATCATCCTTTATCACCGAAAATTATTTGGTTTCTTTCTTTGGCCGTTTGAATTACACGCTATCTGACAAGTATTTACTTACTTTTACCGTTCGCAACGATGGTTCGTCCCGTTTTGCGGAAGGAAACCAATGGGGACTTTTCCCATCGGCCGCTTTTGCCTGGAAAATCAAAGAAGAATCGTTCTTACGCGATGTAAATGCTGTTTCTGATTTCAAACTGAGGTTGGGCTGGGGCGTTACCGGACAGCAAGATATAGGAAATGATTATCCTGCTCAGGCACGATATATTCTTTCTTCCGTTGGATCGTATTATCCTATTGGAGGGGAATTCCTGCCAACGTTGCGTCCAAATGCCTACGATCCCGATATTAAATGGGAACAAACCACTACCCAAAATATTGGTTTCGATTTTGGTTTCTTAAAAGATCGCATTACCGGTTCGTTTGATTTATATAACCGTGTAACCGAAAATTTATTGAATACCGTTACTATTCCTAGCGGAAGTAACTTTTCCAATACATTGCTAACAAACGTTGGTAGCTTAGAAAATAAGGGTATGGAGCTTTCTTTGAACTTAATCCCTATTTCGAAACAGGACATGTCGTTAACCTTAGGGTTTAATGTTACCTACAATAAAAACGAGATTACCAAATTACTTATTTCGGACGATCCAAAATACATTGGTATCCTTTACGGCGATGCATTTACCGGACAAAAACAGGTAACCCGCGTAGGTTATCCTGCCTACTCTTATTTCATTAATAAACAGGTGTACGACGCAAATGGCGATCCTATCGAAGGTTTGTATGTGGATCTTTCGGGAAAAGGTGGTACTGTAAATGGTAACAACGATGACAAATACATCTACAAAAACCCTGCACCCGATTACCTGTTAGGTTTCTCTGCCCGTTTTAACTACAAAAATTTCGATATTTCTGGATCTACCCGCGCAAGTATCGGCAACTATGTATATAATCAGGTTGCTGCCGGCGCTTCGTACGACCAGGTATACCAAATTGGATATTGGAAGAACTTCCCAACGTATTTAAGTGATTCGAAATTTGTTAAACGTCAATTTACCAGCGACTATTTTGTTGAAAATGCCTCGTTTTTCAAATTAGACAACTTAAGTACCGGTTACCGATTCGAAAACATATTTGACAAAGTAAGCGCACGCATTAGCTTTACAGTTCAAAATGTACTGACTATCACAAAATATAAAGGTCTCGACCCTGAAGTATCCGGTGGTATAGATAATAATTTCTACCCAAGACCTCGTACATTTATGGTTGGTGTTAGTTTAACCTTTTAATATTCAAACAATAAAAAGATATGAATAAGAAAATAATAGTATTTGGAATATTTCTTTCAATATTGGCGATTTCATCGTGCGTGAAAGATTTGGATGTTAAACCCAAAGACCCCAATACAATTTTGGCTGGCAACTTAGGGGACGATCCTACTTATATGAAACAAACCCTGGGTAAAATTTATGCCAGTTTCATTATCTCTGGACAAGGCGCAAATGGTGGAGATGATATTACGGCTTCCGACGGAAACTTTTTTACCACTATAAGAGCTTTATGGAACTGTCAGGAAATTACCACCGACGAAGCAATTTGTGCTTGGGGCGATGTGGGTATTGCCGATTTAAATACCCAAACCTGGAATGCAAATAACCCTTTCCTTACCGCACTTTATCAACGTTTAAGCCTAAGTATTACTTATGCTAACGACTTTATAAAGTACACCAACGGAAACACAGACCCTGCCGTTATTCAATATAACGCTGAAGCCCGCTTTTTAAGAGCGTTAGCTTACACATGGGCTATGGACCTTTTTGCCAACCCTCCCTTCACTACCGATGCTGACGGCGTTGGAAAATTCTATCCAAAGCAAATACAACGTGCTAATTTATTTAACTATGTAGTATCGGAATTAAAGAGTATTGAAGATAAATTAGGAGAACCTAAGTTTTCGTACCCACAAGCTGATAAAGCAGCCGCATGGATGTTATTGGCCAGAATTTATCTGAATGCTGAAGTATTCACAGGAACTGCCAAATGGGATAGCTGTAAACTTTATGCCGACAAGGTAATAAACAGCGGTAAATATTCATTGGCAACGAATTACAGACAAAACTTCAGTGCCGATAATGATGGTAATAAAAATCCCGAAATGATTTTCGCCTTAGAACAAGACGGTGTTAACACTCAGGGATACGTAGGAACTACTTTCCTTATTGAATCGAGCAGCGATGCTACCTATATCAGAGCCGAAAGATTTCATGGGTTGACATCGAATACCAACTGGAATGGAAACAGAACCAAGAGACAATTTGTGAATGTGTTAGTAGATACATTAGCTACTTATGGCAATGTACCGGTTCCTACTGCCGATTCGGTATTTGCGCAATGCAAAGACAAACGCGTGTATTTAAAAACCAAAAAAAGCTGGGATATTCCTAGTGCTTCTGCCAGTGGCGATTATGGTATTGGAGTTTATAAGTTTACTGCCCGAAATGCAGATGGCAGTCAGGCAGACAATTACAATGCTGCCTTTGCCAGTACCGATTTCCCAATTTTCCGTTATGCCGATGCCCTGTTAATGAGAGCCGAAGCTTTACACCGGTTAGGAGACAATGCCAATGCGGTTTTGGACGTGAACGCAGTTAGAGAACGTGCTTATGGAAATGCTACCGGCAATATTACAGCGGCTCAGTTAACCGATCAGTTTTTAATAGACGAACGTGGCCGTGAATTTTACTATGAAGGTCAACGACGTACCGACCTGGTTCGCTTTGGCAAATTCACCGACGGCAATTATAACTGGACATGGAAAGGTGGAACATTTGGTGGCACAAATACATCCAGCCACTTAAATATTTTCCCGATTCCAGGAGCAGAAGTGTCTGCCAACCCGAACATCAAACAAAACACTGGTTATTAATATTAAAACTTTTGAACCATGAATAAAAATTCAATTATATATCTAATTTTCTTAGGGGTGATCGGCCTTTTCTCTTCTTGCGAAAAAGATGAGACAAAAGTCGTGATATTAGATAGCCCAGCTGCTCCTACTCTTACTTTGCCAGCCGATTTAACGCTGCAAAGGACAAAAGGAACCGATACGCTTGTTTTTACAGGCACCGCTGTTGATCCGGGATTTCAAGCTTCGGCTACTTATTTTCTCGAAGCCTGTGCCTCAGGAACTGATTTCGCTGAACCCGTTCAAATATTCTCGGGCATTAAGAATAATGCCATTAAAATTTCGGTTAGTGACCTGAATGGTATTTTACTAAAGAAGTTTCCTGCCGATCAGGTTTCTTCCCTCGATTTTAGGGTAAGATCTGTTCTGGCTGTCGATGCGGGTACAGGTGCAGAGCCTATGGTTTACACATCTGACTTAAAAACTGCCAGTGTAACACTTTATGGATTGCCTCGTTTGGATTTAATAGCTAATTCTACAGTTCTAGGCAAAGTGGAATCTCCATTAGGCGATGGTAAATATGCCGGTTTTGTAAAGCTTGATAAAACAGTACCATTTACTATTAAAGATCCTGATGGGAATATTGTATATGGAGATAATAGCGGTGCATTAAAGGTTGATGGTACAAGTTTAACTTCATCAATAGATGGATGGCACAAAATCGTTGTTGATACTAAAGCCCTTACTTATGAAATAACACTCTACTCCGTTGGTGTTGTAGGTGCATTTACAGATTGGGGGAATAATCCTGATAAAATCATGGAATATAATTCACAGAATGGTTATTGGATAACGACTATTGATTTACCAACAGGCCCTATGAAATTCAGATTGAATAGCGCATGGACTGTAAATTGGGGGCCAGGCAGTGATAAAGACTTACCTGCAAATGGATCATTAGCCTTACCAAATAGCAATGGTAATGTTAATATAACTGCAGCTGGAAATTATACAATACAATTTACAGCGACTGGAAGTTCAGGCTCTTGTACTTTTATTAAAAATAATTAAATCCTTTAATTTTGCACAGTATATAAATGATTACACTTTTAGAATTTCAAGGATGTGAATTGATTGTATCTGTGTCAGGTAAATTTATTAGTTGAATACATTTATTAAAAATATTATAACATATTATTTATGAAAAAAATAACCATAAATAGAATAATAATCTTCCTGGCTACAGCCGCATTTTTTCTTGCTGCTTGTACTAAGGAGGAATCGGATGTTAAATTAGATCCGAAGCTTTCGACCTCGCAGCAATTAAACATTATGTCGGATTCGGCCACCATTGTTGGTTTTGTAGTTGCTGCAGGTGACGGGTTTACCGAAAAAGGGGTTTGTTATAACACTGAAACAAATCCTACAGTTGACAATAACAAAGTTGTTTTTACCAAAAAAGTTACCACTGCAACTTTCGCAGTTAAAGTGGGGGGGCTTGCTTATGCTACCACCTATTATGCACGTGCCTATGCGATAGGCCCAAAAGGGACCATTTATGGCGAAGAAGTTACTTTTACTACTTTACCTGTACTTCCAACGGTTACGACCGGCACCTTTACAGCAACAACAGGAACTACTGCTACAGGAGGCGGTAATGTAACAATTGACGGAGGTGCTGCTGTTACTGCCCGTGGTGTATGTTATAGCACAAAACATAACCCTACTGTTAATGACAGTAAAACTTCTGATGGAGCAGGAATAGGAGAATTTACCAGTTCTTTATCAAAATTAAAAGGACTTACTACGTATTACGTCCGTGCTTATGCCGTTAATACAGTTGGAACTGCTTATGGCCCGGAAGTATCCTTTACTACTCCTGAATCCATTGTCACTTTATATGCTGCTGGCGATTTTCAAGGTTGGAATCCTTCTGCTGCGAAAGATTCATTTATGAATAATGCTGAAAATCCGGTTTTACAAGGCTATTTATATTTGCCAAATACCAATGGATTTAAATTTGTTAGCCAAAAAAACTGGGATGGACCTAACTATGGTCTCGGTGCTTCTGCCGGAAAATTAAGTTCTGCCGGAGATGCAGGTAACCTTTCCGTACCAGCAGCAGGGTATTACTTATTTTCTTTGGACCTTGCTAACATGACCTATACTGCCACAAAAACCACCTGGGGAGTTATTGGGGCAGCTACAGCTGGTGGTTGGGACTCTGACCAGTCAATGACCTACAGTACTAGCTTTAAAAGTTGGTTCGCTACAATTCCTTTAGCTGCTGATGAATTAAAATTCAGAGCCAATGGTGCATGGGATATAAATTATGGAGATGGCGGAAGTGGAAAATTAAGCAGCAATAATGCTCCTAACATTAAATGTTCTAAAGCCGGAACATATAGCGTTATGATTGACTTATCATCTCCACTTAATTACAAGTATACCCTGACACAATGGAGTATAACTGGTGATGCAGCGGGCGGATGGGGTAACGATATTGATCTCGTACCTAATGCAAATAATACCTGGACTGTAACGGCAAATTTAACTGCTGGAGAGTTTAAGTTTAGGGCTAATCACGATTGGGCAATTAATCTGGGTGGGACGCCAGGAAGCCTTTCATGGGGTGGAGGCAATATTAAAATTGATACTGCCGGCTCATATACAATTACATTAGACTTAGTAAATGGCACATATACACTTCAATAATTCATTTTAGTGTTTTGGTTAACAAAGAAGTTGTCCTCATACAAGGAACAACTTCTTTGTTTTTTAATTTCAATTTTGTAAGCCTTCTTTAATAGCAAACAACATGAACCGACTTCACCTATTTTTAGTTTTTCTATTATCCCCTTTTTATTTGTCGGCTCAGATTATTGTTACTTATCCAGCTATTCTTTTTCAAGACCAATCCGTAAAAATAACCTTCGATGCAACCAAGGGAACGGCAGATTTGAAAGATTATACAGGCGATGTTTATGCCCATACCGGGGTTATTACCGACAAAAGCACCGGAACCACCGATTGGAAATATGTAAAAACAGCTTGGGGAACCAATACCCCCGAAACAAAACTGACTAAAATCTCTTCAAATATATATGAACTGAACATTACACCCGATATACGCACCTATTATGGTGTTCCGGCAACGGATAAAATTCTTAAAATAGCGCTAGTATTCCGCAGTTCCGACTCTAAAAAGGAAGGAAAAGATACCGGAGAAAAAGACATTTTTGCCGATGTGTACGAAAATACCTTTGTGGTAGATATAAAATCTCCTACCGATGCATTGATAAAAGAAAAAAACGATCAGGTAATTGTATCGGCTATTGCAACTCAAAAAGCCGCTTTATCGGTTTATGTCAACAATGCGGTTATAAAAACCCTTACCGATACTTCTGCCATTTCAGATACCATTACGTTCGATGCTACCGGCGACTATTGGGTTAAAATTGCCGGATCCACAGCGACAGCAACTTCATCCGATTCAACATTTGTATGCATCCGAACTGCTCAGGAAACAGCTACCCTGCCCTCCGGTGCAAAACATGGTATAAATTATATCGACAATCAAATGGTTACCCTGGTTTTATATGCCCCGTTTAAGCAATACGCTTATGTGATTGGCGACTTTACCAATTGGCTCCCACAAAACAATTTTCAAATGAAAAAGGATGGCGACCGGTTCTGGATCACCATCAACAACCTTGTTCCAAATAAAGAATACATTTTTCAATACCTGGTGGATGGCACAATTCGGATTGCCGATCCCTACTCCGACAAAATATCGGACCCTTACGACGACAAATACATTACTTCTGATATATATCCCGGATTAATAGCCTATCCATCCAATAAAACCAGCGAGCGGGCTTCGGTGCTTCAAACTGCACAAACCCCTTATACCTGGCAAAACCTAACGTATACCGTCCCCGAAAAAGCTAAACTGGTAATCTATGAAATGCTCATCCGCGATTTCACAACCGAAGGAACCATTAATGCTGCCAAAGCTAAACTTCCATATCTAAAAACATTGGGCATTAATGCCATTGAATTAATGCCTATTAGCGAATTCGAAGGGAACATCAGCTGGGGGTACAATCCGAATTTCTATTTCGCCCCCGACAAAGCTTATGGGACTAAAAACGATTACAAACAATTTATCGACGAATGCCACAAATTGGGAATTATCGTAATTCAGGACATTGTGCTGAACCACTCGAATGGTTCGTCACCCCAGGTTCGATTGTACTGGGACAATGTAAATAGCAAACCGGCGGCTAACAACCCCTGGTTCAATGTAACTTCGCCCAATACCGTGTATAGCTGGGGCTACGATTTCAATCACGAAAGCGCTGCAACCAAACAGTTTGTAGATAGTGTAAATAAATACTGGCTAACCGAATATAAAATTGACGGATTCCGGTACGATTTTGCCAAAGGCTTTACAAATACCCCCGGAGATGGGAGTGCTTTTGATGCTTCGCGCATGGCTATCCTAAAACGAATGGCGAATGTGGTTTGGGGTACCAACCCCAACGCCTATGTTATTTTGGAATCGTTTACACCAAACGAAGAGGAAAAAGAGCTGGCCGCCTACAACCAGGGCATGCTGATCTGGGGAAACAGCAATTACAATTTTACCGAAGCTGCCAAAGGATTTCATGACAACAGCAAGTCCGATTTTTCATGGGCATCGGCATCTTCCCGCGGATATGCGCAACCCGGGTTGGTAAGCTATATGGAAAGTCATGACGAAGAGCGGGTAATGGTTAATGCTTTGGCATATGGAAACACCTCCGGAAGTTACGACATCCGGAATAAAAACATTGCCATCCGCAGGGCTGCATTGGCTTCTGCCTTCTTTCTATCTATTCCCGGCCCAAAAATGATCTGGCAATTTGGCGAAATGGGGTACGATATCAGTATTGACTTGAATGGCCGCACCGGCATTAAACCTCCCCACTGGGAATACCTCAACGATACCGCCAGGTTGCGGTTGAATAAAACCTACCGGGCAATGCTGGAGCTTCGAAAACAATATCCGGTTTTTTCAAAGGGTACCATTACCATGTCGGTTGCCGGAGCCATGAAACGCATTAATTTGAGCGATGCCGATTTAAATGTGACCGTTATTGGAAATTTCGGAATAACAGTTGATCTTGTCGCCCCTAACTTTCAGCATACGGGCACCTGGTATGAATTTTTCAACGACCGGACGTATGAGATTTCTGCTGTTAACAATTCTATACTGCTTCAACCGGGAGAGTTCAGGTTGTATACCGATAAAGAAGTGTTTAAATTCGATAGCACAAAAACAAATACTGCCACCAAAATAAATATTTCAGCTCCGGAGATATCCATCTACCCAAACCCAACATGCGATAGACTTTTTATTGAAAGTAATTCCGATATACCTTTCCTGAATGTTTATTCGGTATCGAGCCAAAAAAGGAAACAGGTCATTAACCTGCCTTCGGGAGTAAATACAATCAATACGGACGACCTTGCACCGGGCATTTATATGATTCAGATTAAAACAAAGGCAGAAATCGTCACAAAAAAAATTATCATTGAATAACCTGACTAACTCTGACTAAAAATTAAGAACGCATGTTTGCATATTTACATAATTGTGCCATCTTTAAAATTATTGAACTCATGAATAATAAAGTTCGTATCCTGGTTAACGGAATCGCATTCATCCTTATGATAATAAGTTTTACCTCTACCACTAAAGCTCAGGTTTCTGAAAGCATTTTTCCAACATATTCGGGAAATGATTTGGGAGCCACTTATTCCCCTGACAAAACTGATTTACGGGTTTGGGCTCCTACCGCATCGGTGGTAATGCTCCGCATTTATGATCAGGGAATAGATGGACAGTGCATTTTGTCCGATTCCATGAAAAAAGATCTCGCCGGCACCTGGATATATGCACTCAAAGGAGACTGGAAAAATAAATATTACACTTATCAGGTAAAAATTGGCGACAAATGGCTAAACGAAGTTGCCGATGTCTATGCAAAAGCTGTAGGCGTAAACGGACGCAGGGCAATGATTGTAAACCTGAAAGAAACTAATCCGAACGATTGGGGAAACGACAAAAAACCCGTTCTAAAAAGCTTTAACGACATCATCATTTGGGAAGTTCATACACGCGACTTATCCATGCATGCTTCTTCCGGAATCAAAAACAAAGGAAAGTATTTAGGCTTCACCGAAAAAGGAACTAAAAGTCCCTTGGGTGAAAAAACCGGTCTTGACCACATCGCAGACCTTGGGGTGACGCATATTCACCTCTTACCTCCTACCGATTTCCACTCGATAGACGAGACAAAACTCGCTGCCAATAAATTTAATTGGGGATACGATCCACAGAATTATAATGTACCCGAAGGCTCTTTCTCTACCAATCCATACGATGGCAATGTACGGATTACCGAATTTAAACAAATGATAAAGACGCTGCACGACAATGGCATTCGGGTAATTCTAGATGTAGTTTACAACCACACCGGAAATACCACCGATGGTTTTGAGCAGTTAGTCCCCGGATATTATTACAGAATGACAAAAGACGGGAAGTTTTCGGACGCTTCGGCCTGCGGCAACGAAACAGCATCCGACCATCCGATGATGCGGAAGTTTATGGTTGAATCGCTTAATTACTGGGCTTCGGAATACCATGTGGATGGCTTTCGTTTTGATTTGATGGCGATTCACGATGTTGAAACCATGAACACCATTCGGAAAGAACTGGATAAAATTGACCCATCCATTTTTATATACGGCGAAGGCTGGACCGCCGGAAATTCAACTTTACCCGAAGAACAGCGCGCTACGAAAAAGAATGCCGTTAAACTCGACCGAATTGCCGTTTTTAGCGATGAGGTGCGCGATGGAATCCGGGGACATTGGTCGAATAGCAAGCAGGCAGGGTTTATGTGCGGAAAAAACGAACTCGAAGAAAGTATCAAATTCGGCATTGTGGGCGGAACCAAACATCCTCAGGTAAACTTTAAAAAAGTAAATTATACCGATGCTCCCTATGTAAACGAGCCCGCCCAAACCATTGTTTATGCCTCGTGCCACGATAACCCCTGTTTGTGGGACAAAATTCAGTTATCGTGCCCCGATTTAAAGGAACCCGAAAAAATTAAAATATTGAAACTGGCGAATGCTATTGTATTGACATCCCAGGGAGTGCCGTTCCTTCTATCGGGAGAAGAAATTGCCCGTACAAAACAGCTGAACGAAAACTCATATAACGCCCCCGACAGCATCAATAACCTGGACTGGACCCGCAAAACCACTTATAAGGAAGTTTATACCTATTATAAACAGATGATTGCCTTACGTAAAAACCATCCAGCTTTTCGAATGCCTACCGCAAGTATGATTTCTCAAAACCTCAGCTTTTTCGATATACCGAAACCGCTTATGATCGGTTATAAACTATCCAATAACGCAAACGGCGATACCTGGAAAGACATACTTGTATTTTTCAATGGAGATGCCACAGACACAGAAGTTAACATCCCCGAAGGAACCTGGAGAATTGTAGCCAATGGAAATGAAATCAACGAAAAAGGAATAACCGCTAAAGGCTTTGAGAAAACACAAAAAGGAAAAACTACAGTACCTTCCAGAAGTATGCTAGTGTTGTTAGATAGCGGAAGTTTGAAGAAATAGAATGAACAACTTGTAAAATAAATCTTTAATTGCCTCAAAAGTCAATGATTTGCATATTGAGCGGAGTCGAAATATGGCAAATCATTGACTTTCAATTATCAGTTTGGCCGATTTCAAGGCCTTTTCTGTTTATAATTTATCTTAATTATTTCTGGCAGAATCCGCTACCTTTACAGGTGCTATAAAATGTGTTAAAAACATGTAATAGTAAATGCTATGAAAATATTGAGGCGAAGAGAATGCTTCACATAACTGGATAATCAAGTATAACAATTAATAATTCAAATAATTAACAATGGCGGAACAGTAACTATAAAATAAATAATAACATGCATTTTTCGGCAAATTTATCAGGTGTTATTTTTCTAGCTCCTTTTATTTTAGTTATAATACTTGACATAATACGACAAAGAAGAATATTAAAAAGAAATGGTCTTCATCTTTCTGACCTATATGGTGAAGATGAAAAGTGGAGAATTGTGCGAAAAGAGGCAAGTAAAGCGGAGCCTCTTTATTGGTTTTTAATAATTTTAGGATTGATTCTAGCGATTATTACAGCAGTTATTAATAAACAATAACCTAGCTAGCGCGGACATATTGCCCCGTTAAGCTTAGTTTGTAACTCACAGCCGTTCGGCGTAACATATGTTACGTCGTTCTATCTTTGGTAGCATTCGCTAGATTAATCGGAGAAATCAGGTACAACAATTAATAATTCAAGTAATTAACAATGGTGGAACAGTAACTATAAAATAAATAATAACATGTATTTTTCGGCAAATTTATCAGGTGTTATTTTTTTAGCTCCCGCTTTTTTAGTAATAATACTTTACATAATACGACAAAGAAGATTCTTGAAAAGAAATGGTCTTCATCTTTCTGACTTATATGGTGAAGATGAAAAGTGGAGAATTTTACGAAAAGATGAAAGTAAAGCGAATCCTCTTTATTTGTTTTTAATAATTTCAGGATTGATTTTAGCGATTATTACAGCAGTTATTAATAAACAATAACCTAGCTGGCGCGGACATGCTGTCCGTGCACCGTTTAGTGGCTTATCTGCAACGTGGGTATATTCGGGTAGCATTCGCTACCATAACGAAAGGCCATAAGACCGTAAAGCTATGTTACTAAAGGATTATAATAAATAGCAAATACTATATTTATATTGTGTCGTAGCAGATGCTACGACAAACTGCAGATTTGTTTTTCAAGTATATCTATAACAATATGAAGACTATATTGACATTTTTTCTTTTAACCACAAATCTTTTAGTTTTTTGTCAAAACCAAGTGTCCGGAAATTTCAAGATCCATAAAATTTTTGAAGCAGATAAATACTATTTGATTTTTCTTAGAAAAGACGATTTAAGGTATACTATATTCTCTGAAAAAGGAATTGCACTAAGAGGTAAAAAAATCCAAGAAGACAGCATTTATAAGTTTGATCTGTACCCGATCAGGGCCACTTTGCCTGGTGGAACAAGTGCTCATGCAATGAATTATTTGGATTACAGGACATTTCCCCAATTCTCGAACGCTGAAATTGGTTTACTATGTCGTGTAACAAACCTTATTGGAATCACTATTATTCCAGAATCAGATGAGTATCGCATAAAGGAAAAACGGCATAAGAAAATTAAAAAAGAGCATTAGCATTCCCCAAGGCTGGCTCGGACATGCTGTCCGTGCACCAATACTTCCAATAGTCACAGATTGTAAGGAGTATCTATTCATCGAAGCATACCAGCTAACCATAGTATACAGATCGAACTGCTCGTCGAAGATTACAACTTCATCGTTCCCCGCTAACCAAAGTCAATAAGTCGAACCGCAGGGTAATTGCCTTTGACTTCGCCCTAATAAATATCAATAATTTCGAACCCTTTTAATAAATGTTGTATATCTCAGGTTCATACACCAAAATCCCGAATCTCCCATTGCATTTGTTACAAAAACAACCTATTTTTATTTGCTGAACGGGAAATAAAAACCCTTTTGTGCGAAAGCCAACTTTTTGGGGAGACCCTAATTGCTGAATAGCAGTTAACCAAAAAAATCATTTCGAATAATTCTGAAATACCAATCGATTTAAATTACTGCTAACCCAGGAATATATCTTATAATTCTTAAATACTATCAGTTAACCAATCTAATTCTGTCTTTACTTACCAACTAAAATCGAAAATTATGAAAAGAGTATCACCGCTTGCATTCATCCTGATTATTGCATTTCTTATCAATAGTTGCAGTAAAACAACCTACCAAACCAAAGAATCTACCGATCCAAACGGTTACCATTACACTAGTGTAACCAATGACCCTATGGGAGTGCGTATCTACACTCTTAAAAACGGCCTCAAAGTATACCTAACGGTTAATAAAGATGCACCCCGTATTCAAACTTTAATTTCCGTGAAAGCCGGCTCATTGGCAGATCCTATTCAAACTACTGGATTGGCGCACTATTTCGAGCATATGATGTTTAAAGGCACCAATAAATTTGGCACCACGAATTGGGAAAAGGAGAATATACTGCTTACTCAAATTTCCGATTTATTTGAAAAACGTTTGACGATAAGCGATTCTATCGGAAAGATGAAAATTTTCAATAGCATCGACAGCTTATCAACTCTGGCATCGGCTTATGCCATTCCAAATGAATACGATAAACTTATGCAGCTAATAGGAGGGCAGGGCACGAATGCTTTCACAAGTTATCAGGGAACTTCCTATATCGAAGATATCCCATCGAACGAAATTGACCGCTGGCTTAAAGTTCAGCAGGACAGGTTTAGTAACATAGCGCTCAGGCTTTTTCATACCGAACTGGAAACAGTTTATGAAGAATATAACATGGCTCAGGATCAGGATCGTTACAAAATGAATGTTGCTCTGATGAATGGTCTATTTCCTAATCATCCACTTGGCCGCAGCATACTAGGACTTGGAGAGCACCTGAAAAACCCTTCAATGGTAAATATTCAAAAATTTTTCGACACATATTATGTACCAAATAATATGGCAGTTATTATGAGTGGCGATCTCGATATGGATAAAACCATTCAAATGATCGACAAAACATTTGGCCAGTTTAAAACCAAACCGTTCGCAGCCATTTTACAACCAAAAGAAGAGCCTATTAAAAGCCCTGTAACAAAAGAAGTTTTCGGACCAGATGCCGAATCGCTTAATCTGGCTTTCCGTTTCAACGGCGATAGTACCGCCGATAAAAAATATGTTACACTAATAGATATGATCCTGAATAATTCGGTTGCAGGGTTAATCGACTTAAATCTCGTTCAACAGCAAAAAATCCTGAGAGGTGGTTCGTACCCGCAATTTTTTGTCGACTATGGCATGCATACATTCTGGGGGAATCCGCGTGAAGGGCAAACTCTTGAAACTGTAAAAGATCTATTGTTAGGCGAAATTGAAAAAGTTAAAAAAGGAGAGTTTGAAGATTGGCTTCTTAAAGCGGTAATTAACGATATGCGCTTACAAGAAATGCGCAATCAGGAAGAATATCAAAACCGGGCATACACAATAAACAATGCTTTCCAAAATCATGAAGACTGGCTGGGACAAGTAAAGTTTCTCGAAGATCTCGATAAGATTACCAAGGCGGAGCTGGTGAAATTTGCCAACGATAACTATGCAAACAACTATGTGGTTGTATACAAACGCAAAGGGGTGGACAATAAAATGGTGAAAGTTCCCAAGCCAAAAATTACGCCCATAAATATAAACAGAAATGACCAATCAGAATTCTACACCGAACTTGCAAAGAACAAGCCCAACCGTATTCAGCCTGTATTTGTCGATTTCGAAAAAGAAATGAGCAAAAAAGAGTTAAAGCCAGGTATCGACCTCTTTTACCTCCCCAATACCACCAACGACCTTTTCGAATTAAACTATGTGATCGACATGGGTAAATCGAATGATAAAAAATTAGCACTCGCTGTGCGTTACCTGCCATTTGTTGGAACGGACAAATACTCTCCTGCACAAATTCAACAAGAATTTTACAAACTGGGTGTACGTTTCAACGTTTTTACCAGCGATGACCGCAGTTATGTAACCTTGACCGGCCTCGACAAATCGTTGGAGCAGGCAACCGGTTTGCTTGAACATTTACTTACCCATGCAAAAGCGGACACCGGCACTTATAAGAAATATATTGAAGGCGTTTTAAAAGAACGCTCCAACAATAAAATGAATAAAGACTATATTCTCCATGTTGCACTAAATAATTATGGGAAATATGGTAAAAATTCTGCTTTTACCGATATTTTGCAGGAAAAGGAAATGCAAGCTCTTAATCCCAGCGATTTAACCAACCTGGTTAAAGAACTCGGAACATACAAACACCGGATTCTGTATTACGGAAAATCTGACATGAATTCTGCCGAAACAATTATTTTGAAACAACACCCACTTCCCGGGCAAGCTAAGGAATATACTTTACCTACTCAATATCCTGAAGCCAATTTTAATTCAAAACAAATCTGTTTTATTGATTACGACATGGTTCAGGTTAATTTTTTATGGGTAGATAAAAACAGTTTATTTACTCCTGAGTTATTGCCATTTGCAGAGATGTATAATTCATACTATGGAACAATTGTATTCCAGGAAATCAGGGAAGCCCGCGGTCTAGCTTATTCTGCAGGAGCATGGATTCAAACCCCGTCTAAAAAAGACAAATCGTTTTTTACCTCTGCTTATGTTGCTACCCAATCCGATAAATTAAGTGATGCTACTTCAACACTTTTGTCGCTTATGTCGACCATGAAAGAAGACCAACGAAGGTTCGATCTTGCCAAAGATGGAATATTAAATCGGATTGAAACCGAGCGAATTACAAAAGCAAATATCTTCTGGACATATTTAAACAATATCGATAAAGGGATAACCACTGATAATCGAAAAAATGTATATGATAAAGTGAAAGAAATGAACCTGACCGATTTAAAAAGCATCTTTGAAAAACAACAATCTAAAAATTACACTTTACTTGTAATCGGCAAAAAAGGATCAGTCGATGAAAAACTCCTAAAGAAACTGGGGGATTACAAAGAATTAACCTTGCAAGAAGTATTTAACTATTAAAGAAACGAATCAGTAACCCAAAGCTGCCTGCTAAAATCTTTTAGACAGGCAGCTTTTTTTTGTTTATGAACAACGCCGGCTAACCATCAAAAAAATTGCTTAATAACAACCCTTATCCTGAAAATTTGAATGCATTTGAAAATAAAAATAATCAATATTTTTTTTCATACTTTAGCTTACCAATACTAACCTACTAAAAACAGATATCAATGGAAAAACTAATTGCATGCTGCGGTTTGGATTGTGCTACTTGCGATGCAAGAATTGCCACCATTTCAGATGACGACGAATTGCGCAGCCAAACAGCCGAAAAATGGAAAGTACAACACAAAGCCCAGGGCATCACACCCGAAATGATTAATTGCACCGGTTGCAGGGAAGCAGGAGTAAAATTTGGACATTGCAGTCAATGTGAAATAAGGAATTGTGTTAAATCAAACGGGTTTAAAACCTGCGCCGATTGCGACAAATTGGAAACCTGCTCCCTTCTGGAAAATCTTCATCAATATGTGCCCGAAGCACTGGCAAATTTAAAGTCGTTGAATTAGCATAAGGTGTAATTGGAAAACTACGATGTATTGGTAAATAAAAGGTGTGATGCTATTGCATAGAAGCAATCAGACTTTTTTTCTTTGCGAACCTCTGCAATTCTCAGCGTAACTCCGCGTAATAGCCTAAAAACTATAACGCAAAGGTGCGTAAAGCTTTCGCAGAGATGCGCAGAAAAATTGTTTTTTATGCACCTTCTATCATCCTTATGATCGGTAGGTTTTTTTAGCGAATTTCGAATTCTATTAATAGCGCACATGTCACCAGGTGCGGAGTCGAAGGGTAGACCCGGGACGATAATCGGAAGAGAATATAAGTTCAAAGGGAGGAGCTCAAAGCTCAAAGGGAAAATTTGAGGCATGATACTTTCATCCTCTCATCATTCATTCGACTTCGCCCAGAATGACCAGTTTACTTTTTCGATGAGAATAAACATGTCACCCAGAGGAGTCGAAGGTTAGACCCGGGACGATAATCGGAAGAGAATATAAGTTCAAAGGGAGGAGCTCAAAGGGGAAATTTGAGGCTTGGTGCTTTCATCCACTCATCATTCATTCGACTTCGCTCAGAATGACCAGTTTACTTTTTCGATGAGAATAAACATGTCACCCGGAGCGGAGTCGAAGGGTAGACCCGAAAAGCAGGACTTCGCTCTCAATCACCAGTGGGCTTTTCTATTGAACTTTCAATGTCAAACCTTTCTCAAAACACTTTCAATTTTAGGGGTGTACGACAAAATTCCCCTTTTGAAAAATTAACCACGAAGTGGTTGAATATGAATAGCCCTGAGTTCCACTCAGGGGGTACGGGAAAGATCGGTTTTACAACCCTGCAAAGGGTTGAATTTGTTCATTTCAGATATTCAACTCTTTGCAGGGTTGTTGTCCGTTATCGGTATTTCACCCCGGATTCCATTCAGGGCTATTGCCATTAAATTCTTTCAGGATTTCAAAAAACATTTGATAACTGAAAAACTGAAATTACCCATTTGGGAATTTTGTCGTACACTCAATTTTTAGTGCCTTCTCTTTAGCCAATTTATTTTCTCTATTTTTGCGGCTATTATTTTTTAGGAATGGCGCAACGAAACATTGAGGAAGAATTAAAAACACTCCGGTCGCTTTTGAAACAGGAAAAGGAGGCTGAGTTATCACAATATAAAGCAAAAATGACGGGCACCTCTCTTGCCGAGCGAAAAAAGCAGGGCTTGTGCTGGTATCCGGTAAAAATCGAAAAAACAAGTTTCGATTCGGGCGAACGGCTATTGGTTCGCGTATCGCGTCCCAAAGAACATCTGGAGTCTCATCTTTTTCAATCGGGCAAGCTTATCAGCCTGTTTTCGAATGCAGATAACGATAAAGAAGACTTTGTAAACGGAGTGGTAAACCAGGTAAAAGAACAGGAAATGCTTATTACCCTGAACAACGACGACCTTCCCGACTGGATATACCGTGGACACATCGGGGTACAGCTCCTTTTTGACGAGAACTCATATCGCGAAATGGAAACCGCCGTTTCGTTTCTTATCCATACCAAAGAAGATCGCATCAGTCGGATAAAAAACGTGTTGCTTGGGGAAACAGAAGCGTTGTTTGCGGCTGTATATCCTATAAATATAGCGGCTTTAAACGAAAATCAGAACAAAGCCTTAAACCTTGTAAACAAAGCCTCCGACGTGGCCATTATCCACGGCCCTCCGGGAACTGGCAAAACCACCACCTTAGTACACGCTATATTGCAAGTACTCAAAGAGGAAGAACATGTGCTTGTTTGCGCCCCGAGCAACGCGGCGGTTGACCTTTTAGTTGAGAAACTAAGCGAGCAGCAGGTGGAAGTATTACGCATTGGTAATCCGGCACGCGTTACACAGGAGCTGCTAAGTAAAACCCTCGATGCGCGCATTGCCCATCACCCCTATTACAAAGACCTGAAAGTTATCCGAAAAAAGGCCGAGGAATTCCGCAACCTGGCGCATAAATACAAAAGGCATTACGGATTCGCAGAACGGCAACAGCGAAAGTCACTTTTTGAGGAAGCCGATAAACTTAAAGACGAAGCCGAACAACTGTCGTTCTTTATCTCAAACGATATTATTTCCAAAACTCCGGTAATTGCCTCTACATTGGTTGGGGCCGCCAGTTATGTCCTCAAAGGGAAACGCTTCCGCACCGTATTTATCGACGAGGCTGCACAAGCCCTCGAACCAGCATCGTGGATCCCCATTATAAAATCTGACCGGGTAATATTTGCCGGCGATCACTGTCAGCTCCCCCCTACCATAAAATCAGTCGATGCCTCTCGAGCAGGCCTCAGCATAACATTGTTCGAAAAAGCAATCGACCGCAACAAAGCCGATGTAATGCTTACGGAGCAGTACCGCATGAATACCAACATCATGACATTTTCGAGCCGGCAATTTTATAAAAATCAGCTCGTTGCGAACGCGAGGGTGGCCAACTGGAAACTGTTTCCCGACGATCTTCCGTTAGAATTTATAGACACTGCGGGAAGTGGTTTTTTTGAACAGGTCGATGGAGACACGTACAGTACATATAATAAGGAAGAAGCTGATTTATTAATCCGCCATTTCAACCGCTATACCAGCGAACTGGAGGCAATGGACAAACTGAGGGAAGTGACGAATATCGGAATAATCTCCCCTTACAAAGCACAAGTTTCGCAACTCAGGGATGCCATGGTTGTAGAGGGTAGGATCACCGAACATATTTCCGCCCTTTTGAACATCAACACTGTAGATTCCTTTCAGGGACAGGAACGCGACATTATTTACATCAGCCTGGTGCGGTCGAACGAAAAAGGAGAAATTGGCTTTTTGTCCGATACCCGCCGGATGAACGTTGCCATGACCCGCGCCCGGAAGAAACTCGTTATCATTGGCGATAGCTCCACCATTTGCAGCCATCCGTTTTACGACAAGCTACTCGATTATGTGAACGAAATTGGCGCATACCGTAGCGCCTTCGAGTTGCCGGCAAATTGATTTTTAACTCGGATCATCTTTTGATACTATGATTACAAAACCGATAAACGATATGGAATTAATACAAAAAATGAAGAATTATTTGGATAAATAGAATTAACTTACACTTAACTGCTTTTTGTTTGGCAGCCGGCTATTTATCGGTTTTATTCTAAGCAACAGAATCGGTAAACTTCGATCTTTAAATAAAGGCATCAGTTTTGGTCAAAAAAAAGACTGCGATGAACCACAACAAACCTACATATGAGGAATTAGAAGACCAGATTGCTGAACTAAAAAAGCAAAATGAATTAATTAATATAAATGCTCATTTTCAAAACAAAGAGATAGAGAAAAGAGCAGATGAATTAATTATTGCGGACAAAGAACTTGCTTATCAAGAGGTTGAGAAAGAAAAAAGGGCTGATGAGTTAGTCATTGCCGATAAAGAACTTTCCTTTCAAACCCAGGAGAAAGAAAAAAGAGCAGATGAATTAATCATTGCTAACAAAGAACTCGCATTTCAAAACAGAGAGAAAGAAAAGCGAGCCGATGAGTTAATAATGGCAAACAAAGAACTTGCCTATCAGAATGAGGAAAAAGAAAAACGGGCGAAAGAGTTAATCATTGCCAATAAAGAACTGCTCTATCAAAACGAGGAGAAAGAAAAGCGGGCTGCTGAATTAATCATTGCAAATAAGGAACTTGCCTTTCAAAACAGAGAGAAAGAAAAACGGGCCGATGAGTTAACAATGGCCAACAAGGAACTTGCCTATCAGAATGAGGAGAAAGAGAATCGGGCAAAAGAGCTAATAATTGCAAACAAAGAACTACTCTATCAAAACGAGGAGAAAGAAAAGCGAGCTGCTGAATTAATCATCGCAAATAAGGAACTGGCATACCAAAACAGGGAAAAAGAAAAACGGGCCGATGAGTTAATCATAGCAAACAAAGAATTGCTTTACCAAAACGAGGAGAAAGAGAAGCGTGCAGCAGAATTGATTATTGCCAATAAAGAACTTGCATTTCAAAATGAAGAGAAAGAAAAACGGGCATCTGAGCTAATCTCCACCAACAAAGAACTTAACCGGTTACTCGGGTTGAATTCAGACAAAGATCGTTTTATAACAATACTTGCCCACGATTTACGAAGTCCTTTTAGCTCAATATTGGGTTATCTGGATTTATTGGTCGAAAATATCCGTATTTATGATATCGATAAAATTGAAGAGCAGATAAAGATTGTAAGACATTCGGCACGAAACACTTTTAATTTACTTGAAGATTTAATAAACATGGACATTGACCCAATCAGGCAAATTACCATACGAACCACAAAAAATTAAATTTACTGATATCGCTTTTGATGTTGTTGAGATTCTTAAACCTAACGCCAGTGCAAAGAATATCCTATTAAATACAATTTCAATAGAGGAAATAACAGTGTTTGCCGATATAAATATGCTAAAAACAGTGTTACGTAATCTTGTTTCGAATGCTCTTAAGTTCACCAACCCGGGAGGTCGGATTGAAATTATTGCGGAAAAGACTCAATTGAACATCCTGATTTCGGTCTCCGACACTGGAATTGGAATTAAGCCGGAAATAGTAAAAAACATGTTTAATATTACACAAATGCATTCAACAGTTGGCACGGCAGATGAAAAAGGATCAGGGTTGGGGCTAGTTCTTTGCAAAGAATTTGTTGAAAAACATGGCGGAAAAATTTGGGTAGAAAGCGAAGTGGGAAAAGGCAGTACATTTAAATTCACATTCCCTTTGAATGATTAACCCGGCTTATATTAACTACCGATTCGAGTCACCGAAAAGAATTGGATTAAATAGGTAAAAATATTCATTGTTAAAAAAATACTAAACTGATTATTTGCTTTCCCCTCAACTTTCCCAGTTTATTTGAGACTATTGAATTGATTGAACAAAAAAGGGCTTCAACATATCGCTGAAACCCTTTATTTATTTGGTGGAGAATATCGGGGTCGAACCGATGACCTCTTGCATGCCATGCAAGCCAAGTGACTGTATATCAAGTAGTTAAAACATTAAAACGGACTACAAAATCTTATTTGTTGTACCTAATGTTTTACCCTTATGGAAGTTAAAATTTTATTGAATCCCAAGAAGTTACAAGGAGAAAAGCAAAATCTTGCAATCCGGTTCACTGAAAACCGAAAAGTAAACTATTTAAACCTTGGAATCAAGGTTAAACCTTCTCAGTTTAAAAATGGTAGATTAGCCAAAGAATTCCTGGAGGAAAATGAAGTCATTCAGAAATTTATCCTTCTGGCTGAAAAAACTATTATTAAGATGGTAGATGAAAGGCTAACAGGGTTTCAAGCTTTTAGGCTACTTTTCGAACAAATAGAAAAACCCCAGGAAGTAATAATACTCCCGGATTTCTATTCTTATACAGAAATGATTATTGCCAGGTTAAAAGAACAGGAAAGATTTGGGAATGTTAATGTCTATAAAGCCACTCTTAGCAAGTTTAAGAAGTACTATCCAACCCTTTTATTTAAAGATATTACCATCGATTTACTTAAGGACCTAAAAGCAAAAATGGTTAAAGAAGGGTTGAAGGGTAATTCCCAATCTGTAATTTTTAGAACTGCATCAATTATTTTTAACTGTGCAATTGGTGAGAAGCTTATAGATTATGATATCTATCCTTTTAAGAATACAATTAATCCAAAGGGGTTTAGTGCTACTAATATGACTACCCGAACAAAGCACAGGGTTTTAAATGATGCTGAACTGGAGTTAATTAAAAGTTACTGCCCAACTAATCCTAGAAGAGAGTTTTCAAAAGATATGTTTCTATTCTCTTATTATGCTAATGGTGCAAATATCACTGATATCTCCAAACTAAAGGAAAGTAGTATAATAAATAACCGTATAACGTACATTCGAGCAAAGACAAGTATAGAATACTCAATTAAAATAAACACTGAAATTTCTAATATCATTATGAAGTATAAAGGGAGAAGCGTTCCCTATCTGTTTCCAATCCTAAAGAAGGATTTTATTAAACCTTCTCAAGTCAGGGACAGGATTAGAAAAATTACCAAACAATTGAATGATGGTTTAAAAGAGATATCCAATGAACTAGGAATAGACAAACCTATAACTACTTATTGGGCGAGGCATTCAATGGCTTCCAGGTTACAACGCAAAGATGTTAACTTGGCAGTTATCTCAAAGGCTTTAGGACATACTTCTTTAAAAACAACTCAAATCTATTTAGAGGGATTTGGAAATAATGAAATAGATAAGATTTTGGAAGATCTTCTTTAAACTACTCCTGTTAAAAATATAGGGTTATTCTTTTAGAGTAACCCTTTTTTTATGTCAAAACTGTATTACAAACCGCTCTAATTGGGTATTGTATAGTACAGTTAAGACATGTTATAGATGGATACAACAAACCTACATAAAGATGCAATAAAATTATACAATGAGATAAAAGCTGTTATTCCAGAAGGGAGTGAGCTTGCCATTAATATGTTGGTAGTAACATACTCCAGTTATATTGATGCAACAGAAGAGCTGGTATTGACAGGAAGGGTTATCCAGGAACCGGATTCAAACGGGAATGTTAGAAGTAAACCTTCACCATGGGTAAAGATTCAATTAGATGCGCAAATTCAACTTTTAAAGCTTATACAGGAATTTGGACTAACTCCAAAATCAAAGAGTAAAATTATAAACGAAACACCGGAAACAGACCCTTTAACAAAGGTACTTCAACAGCTGGTTGAAAAAAGATAGCCATGGAGCCTTTAAAGAAATATATTAAAGGTGTTAAAAGTGGTAAGATTCCAGCATGTGAAGAGGTAAAACAAGCTGTTGCAAGGTTTGAGAAAGACTTAACCAGGAAAGATCTGGTATATAGAGAAGATAAGGTTGAAAGGGTAATTACTTTCATTTCCTGTCTAACCCATAGCACCGGAAAGCACGAAGGTAAACCCTTCAACTTAGAAGGCTGGCAGGTCTTTATAATTGCCAATTTATACGGCTTCTACTGGAAGAAAACAGGGTTAAGAAGATTCACTTCAAGTTACATTGAGATTGCTAGGAAGAACGGGAAAACAGCTTTTGCAGCAGCTCTTTGCTTATATAATCTAATCGCAGACAATGAAGGGAATGCAGAAGTTCTACTGGCTGCAAATTCAAAAGAACAGGCAAAGATTGCTTTTGAAATTACTTCAATGTTCTCGAAGAAGCTAGACCCCAAACAAAAGACATTAATAAACTACAGAAACGAAATAAAATTCAAAGCTACCGAATCAATATTACGGGTTCTAGCCGCAGACGATTCAAAATTGGACGGATTCAATGCGTCATTTGCTTTAATAGATGAGTATCATGCCGCTAAAACCAGTAAGATTCGGGACGTAATGAAGTCTTCGCAGGGAATGAGGTTACAACCTCACATCTGCACAGTTACAACAGCCGGTTTTGATAAATCTTCTCCATGCTACCAATTGCGAACAGTTGGAAAAGAGATACTTCAAGGGATAAAAAAGGATGATTCAATGTTCATCATAATTTTCACCTTGGATGAGAAGGATAACTGGCAGGACCCAAAGAACTGGATAAAATCTAACCCTAATTTACGGGTAACAGTTAGACCAGAATACTTAAAGGAACAAGTACAACAAGCAATAAACAGTCCTAGCGATGAAGTTGGAGTTCGGACAAAGAATTTAAATCAATGGACTTCTTCTAGCAATGTTTGGTTAAACGATAATGTAATTATTAGAGCAACCAAAGATATAAACCTGGAGGAGTTTAAAGGTAAGGTTTGCTTTACCGGAGTAGATTTAAGTACTGTTACCGATTTTTCAGCGGTTTCACATCTGTTCATAGAAGAGAACCAATACAACTTTATCACTAAATATTACCTCCCAGAAGATTCTTTAAACTCTTTACAAAATAAAGAACTATACAGGAATTGGGCAAAGCAAGGATTCTTAAAACTTACTCCTGGGAATGTGGTGGATTACGATATAATCCTAAATGATTTACTGGAGCTTTCAAAGGATACATTAATACTAAATGTTGCATACGATTCATATAACTCAACTCAGTGGGCAATTGATGCAACTTCAAACGGATTACCGCTCCAAATCTTTAGTCAGACAAAATCAAACTTCAACAGACCAACGAAGGAATTTGAAAGACTTATTTTAAGTGGTAGGGTAACAATCAATAACAATCCAATAAACCAGTACTGCTTTGGGAATGTCACTTTAAACATTGACAGTAATGCGAACTCCAAACCAGATAAGAACAGCCGATATAAAAAAATCGATGGTGTTATTTCAAAATTAATGGCTCTTGGAGGCTATCTCACAAGTGGTAATTACGAAACAAAAATTACTTAGAATGGGTTTTTTCACTAAAAATAAAGATACAGAACAAAGAGCCTTGGACTATTACCCATTTGCTCTGAACTTCGCAGGAAATACAAGCTATAGCAATTCCAAGGTACTTACTTTGTCCGCTGTTTATCGGTGTGTACAGGTTCTATCTGATAGCGTTGCAGCTTTACCACTTGAGCCATTTGAAACTAAAGACGGGTACAAGCAAAAGCTGGTAGACATCCCTTTATATAACCTCCTGACTATTGAACCTAATCCGTTCATGAGTCGATATATGTTCTTTAAAAATATAGTTTCCCAGCTTCTTTTAAGAGGGAATGCCTATGTACTAATTGAACGTACCGGGAATAAAATACAAGGGTTATCGCTGCTTAATGCCGACTCTGTGCAGGTTGTTACATCTGGCACAGACATAAAATATAAATCGATTCTTAACAATAAGGTTTATAATAAAGCTGACATAATCCACATTCTGAACTATTCAGATGATGGAATAATCGGTAAATCAGTAATTGAACATGCTGTTTATTCCCTCCAGTTAAGTGCAGACAGTGAGGCTCATGCCCGGGGCTTTTTTCGCGGAGGTGCAAACCTTGCTGGATTCCTGAAAGTAATTGGAAATTTATTACCAGGTTCAGCCGAAAAATTAAAAGCAAGTTTTAGAGATGCATTTAATCCTGACTCAGGTAATCCAAACGGAATAGCAGTTTTAGAGAATGGAGCGGAATACGTACCCATTACAGTAAAACCAAGTGACTCCCAATTATTAGAAACCAGGAAATTTAATGTAATTGATATTTGCAGATTCTTTGGAGTTAATCCAAATAAAGTTTTTGACACTACTTCAAACACTTACAGCAATGTTGAAAACTACCAATTAGCCTATCTAACTGATACACTAACGCCACTCCTGGAGAAGATAGAGAATGAATTTCATAGAAAACTTTTCCTTCCAAGTGAGAGAAACAGAATAGAATTAAAGTTTGATATCTCCAACATACTGAGGGCTGACAGTCTTACACAGGCTGACTACTATACAAAGATGTACAACCTCGGAGCCTTTACTACTAACGAAATACGGAAAAAGCTAAATCAACCTCCTGTAAAAGGAGGTGACAGGGCTTTTATCCAAGTCAATGTTCAGCCTTTAGATAATCTTATCAGCGAACAAAAAAATCAAATTGATAATAAACTCTTATAATGGAAAAAGAAGTAAGGTATTTACAGCTAGAATATAGGGAAATCCCAGATAATGATAGGCATGTTGAAGGATATGCACTTGTTTTTAATAGTGAGTCCAGGGATTTAGGTGGTTTTGTTGAAATTATAGACCCCACAGCCCTCAAAGGAGTATTAGAAGTTTCTGATGTTATTTGCTTCCTTAACCACAATGAAGATAAAGGAGTTTTGGCACGGTCTACCAATATGAAAGGTAGCTTAAAACTCGAAGTTGATGCAACTGGATTGAAATATTCCTTTGATGCTCCCAATACTGCTTTAGGTGATGAGCTTTTAGAAGGTTTAAAACGTGGTGATATTCGCTCCAGTTCATTCGCTTTCAAGGTTGAAAAAGACCAATGGATAAAAAAGGAGAATAGAACCTATGTCAGGAAGATACTCAAATTCAAAGAGCTTATTGATGTTTCTCCAGTTTACAAACCTGCCTATGAAGCTACAGATGTAGCAAAAAGAAGTTTAAACGACTTCCAGGAAAGTGATGATAAGCATATTGAAGAAGTCATTTCCTTCTACGATGATTTAAAGAAGCAATTCGAATTTATAAACTAAGGGATAAATTAAAACAAAGCCATATGCCAGAAGAAAGTATTGAGTCAGAAATTGATAAACTAACTGATCAACAAAGAGAAGATTACGAAGCTGCAAAGAAATTGATTACTAGGGATTGGAACCTAATACCAAACATTAAACTATGAATAAATTAGAATTACTAGACAAACAAAACCTTATACAGGAAAGCATTAAAAACCTTATTTCTAAAGGTGAATCAGAAGTTAGGAAACTAAACGATGAAGAAGGAACGGAACTGGAAGGGTTTAAAACAGAACTGGCAGGAATTAAAGCACAGTTGGAAGAGATCCGGAAAGAAGATGAACAAGCAAATAAATCAAACAAAACTATTACCATAAATAAACGAAACATGGAACAATTTAATTTAATTGAAGTTATAAGAAATGAAGCTGAAAGACGTTCTCAGTCTGATGCTAACCTGGAAGTTCTACAAGCAGGAACTAAGAGTTTTTCAGGAACTGGCTTGGAGTATAAAGGACAAATCCAATTGCCTTTAGAATACCGCGCGGAAATTGTAGCTGCTGGAAACCCTGTTGTTGCAACTGATAAACTGAATTTACTGGAGCCTTTAAGAGCCAAATTAGTAGCTGTTCAAGCAGGTGCACAACTTATTACCGGTTTAGTTGGTAATGTAAGTATCCCAACATATAGCGGTTCAAACGCTTCCTGGGTTGGTGAAACTGTTGTTGCTGTTGAGGGTGCAGGAACTTTTGGAGAAGTAACCCTTGGACCAAAACGTTTAACTACGTTTATTGATGTGTCTAAACAGTTTTTAGCACAAGACGGGATTAATGCTCAACAGATCCTTATTGATGATTTAACCACGGCTATTTCTTCGAAACTTGAAGCTACCATATTTGGAAAAGCTGCTACAGTTGCTACTATTCCTGATGGTTTTTATACCGGTATTGCTGATGGTTCTTTAGTTGTAAAAGGTGCATCTACATGGGCAAAGGTAGTAGCTCTTGAAGCTAATGTTGATACGTCCAACGCTCTTATTGGTAAAATTGCATATATTACTAACTCGACTGGTAAATCCTTCCTCAAAACCAGTGCAAAAGCTGCAAATACTGCTGCTTTCTTGTTAGATGGTGGTGAAATGAACGGATATCCTGTTTATGTGACAAACCATATGTGTAACGGTTTAGCAACCGCTGCTAATGAACAAGGTTTGCTATTCGGTAACTTCAATGATTTAATCATTGGTCAGTGGGGCGCAATTGATATTACTGTAGACCCTTACACTCAGGCAACTTACGGTAAAATCCGGTTAATTGTTAATGCTTACTTCGATGTTAAGAAACGTAGAAACGCTTCTTTCGCTGTTGGTTCTATCTTATCGTAAGACAACTTCCATTTATAAATATAGCTCTCCTGGGACATCCTGGGAGAGTTTTTTTAAAACTCAAACCTATGTTTGTATCCTTACTTGAAGCTAAAGCTCATTTGAACATTTTACCGGATGAGACAATTGATGATACTTATATCAGTGATTTGATTGAGGTATCAGAGAACACAGTTGAAAATTATTTAGGCTTTCCGCTTTCTCCTACCTATACTGTTGAAACGTTGCCTAAAAGCATTAAGCACGGAATTAAATATATTCTAGGGAATTTTTATGCAAATAGAGAGAGTATTTCTTTTGCACAAGGTTACAGGGTTCCAGATACTATTGATTTATTATTAAATCCTTACAGAATCTATAATATATGAGATCTGGACTATTAAGACATTCTATTACTTTTCAAGAGAAAACAACATTCAGGGATACCTTTGGAGCTAGTGTAAACACTTGGATAGATAAATTCACAACCAAAGCAAACATAGTTTTCAAGAACGGTTCTAAGACTGTTGAAAACAAAGAATTATTCAATTCCCAGACTATTGATATTAATATCCGATTTAGAAGTGATATCAATGAGCAAATGAGAATAAAATGTAAAAACGACTATTACGAAATTCTATTTATAAATCCAGCTCCATTATACAGAGAGCTAATAATTTCTGTAAACAAACTTACTAATTCAGAACAATCTCAGGAACCATCATTTTTATTTGATGGTGGAGACATTGACGGACAAATAAATCAATCAGCTATTTCAATGGATGGAGGTGAAATATGACATTTACAGACTACCAGCATAAAAGAGGCTCCGCTTCTGGATGGGCTGCATTAAATCCGGTTTTACCTAAAGGTTTAATTGCAATTGAATTTGGTGCAACTAATAAAATCAAAATTGGAGATGGTGTAACAGCCTGGAGCGATTTAAGCTATTTTGGTGGTGGTGGTGTCGGAGGTACTTTAACCCCTTCAGAAATAAAAGCACTATTAGAAAGTCTAAGCGCTGGAAGTAAACTTTCAAAAACTGCTATTGAAGATTTGGTTACAGACCTTCAAACCTTACAACAAAATATTGACAATATAGAATTATTACCAGGTGCCCAAGGTTTGCAGGGTATTCAAGGTATAAAAGGCGATACAGGAGCAAAAGGAGATACTGGCTCCCAAGGTATCCAAGGAATTCAAGGAATTCCCGGTTCAGATGGTACCCAAGGACTAAAAGGTGATACCGGATTACAAGGTATTCAGGGATTAACCGGTGCTACTGGTAACGATGGATTGCAAGGAATTCAGGGTATACAAGGTTTAAAAGGTGATGCCGGTTCAAATGGTATCGATGGTTTAACAACCTCCGTAAATGGTGTAACACAAGTTGCAGGAGCAATAACATTAGTAAAATCTAATATTGGATTAGCCAATGTAGATGATACCTCGGATGTTGACAAACCTATTTCTACTCTAGTACAAGCTGCTTTAAATTTAAAAGCCACTTTAGCTTCACCTACTTTTGTTACCCCTGCTTTGGGAGCTGCAACAGCAACAAGTATAAACGGTTTAATTATAACGGCTGGAACAGGAACTTTAACAATTCCGAATAGTTCTAGTTTAATCAGAGCTGGAGCCCACGCTTTAACTTTAACTTCTACAGCAACAGCAAACGCAACTATTCCAGCCGGTAGCACTACATTAGTTGGAACAACAGCAACTCAAACTTTAACCGGTAAGACTATAACCAACCTACTTTTAACGGCTGGAACTACAACAGTTTCACCATTAAAGCTTAATAGTGGAGCATTAAAAACAACGCCTGTGGCAGGTGATTTTGAATTTTTAACAGACCAGCTATATTATACTAAAACTACTGGAGCCGAAAGGGTTTCTTTAGCTACTAATAAAGCAACTGTTATAGATGTTTCTGGAGCTACTTACACAGTTAATGTAGCTGATACAGGTAAAACAATAACTGTTAGCGGTGGAACTAATATGGTTGTTACGCTTCCTGTTGCCTCCGCTGCAAATATTGGGTTAACATATACTTTCGTAAAACACCAAGCTGCTACATTAAGAATTCAAAGAGGTTCAGCAAGCGACACTGTTATTTATAACCAATATGTTGAAAGTACAGGAGTTGGAAGTTGGGAATCAATCACCCTTCAACTTATTTCTTCAACTCAATGGGTAAGTATTGGAGAGCGCGGAGGTTGGGTAGTAGGTCCATAATAAATAATAAAATGGATGAAGGAATTAAATTAGAAATCTTTGGAACAAATGAGCTAGTAAAACTTTTCGATGAGCTTACAAAGACGAACCAAAACAAGATAATAAAAACAGGTTTCCGAAAGTCCGGGAACATAATCCTAAGACAAGCTAGAGCCAACCTTGCAGCCGGTAAAAAAACCACTGTAAAGAAGCGCATGGAAAAACGCTTTAGGATGGAAGATATAAAAGAGAATACTACTGTAACAGGAGTAGATATTGGAAATACCTCATACTTCGCTAGGTGGTTTGAACATGGAACAGCCGAAAGGTTCAACCAAAGAAAAACAAAACATTTTAGGAAAACCGATGCAGGAGTAACTTCCAGAGGGAAAATAATAGGGCTCCATTTCCTGGAGAATGCAACAGAAAGTAAAGGCGAAGAAGCAGTAAATTCTTTATACGAAACTATAAACAGAGCTTTTGAGCTACTTATAAAAAAATATTCAAAATGATTTCAATAGGCACTTTTATAAATAGCGTACTTAAAAATATTCCTGGACTGGTTGGAGATAATGTATTCCCCATCATTGCACCGGAAAAAACCTCTTTACCATTCATTGTCTATAATCGGGATTCAATAGACCCTCAGTATTCAAATGATGGGTTATCCGGGAATGAAGTAACTGAAACAATTTATATCCTTTCAGATGATTACTCTCAAAGTGTTGATCTAGCAGAAAAAGTAAGGTTCGCTTTTGAAACTAAGAAAGCTTCTTTTAACTCGATTATAGTAAAGAACTGCATATTGCTTGATACCGATGAAGCTTATAATGATTATGCTTTCATTCAGAAATTAACATTCAAATTTAAAACAAACTAAATATTAATATTATGCCAAACGCTCAAACAATTGAAGCTAAAAATTTTATGCTTTTTTATGGTTCTTCTACAAAAAAAGCCTGTGCTCATGCAAATGACTTATCTCTCAGTATTACCCACGCTTCAAAGGAAATAAGCTCAAAAGATTCGGGATTCTGGTCTGATTTGGCAAAAGGAAAACTTAAATGGAGTGCTGGTTCAGGTGGTTTAATGACTATTGATGCCAATACTCAAAGCTTTGAATTCTTGTTCGATGCTATAATTTCAAGGGAATTAGTAACCCTAACTTTTGCCCTTGCAAGTGGAACTGGTCCAGCCTGGACAGCGGACACCTCCAAAGATATTTATATTGGTACAGCCTTTATTGATTCATTGGATGCTAATGCTCCAACTGATGGAGAAGTTACCTATACCGTAAAATTTAGCGGTTCGGGACCATTAAACAAAACTAACGCAGTTTAAGCCATGGCAGATTTTGTAACAATTAAGATAAAGGATACTGTCTATAAACTTAAAAAAAGCTTTAGAGGCTTGTATCTATTCGAAGAAATGACGGGTATTCCTGTTCCTGAAATGGCAGATACTACCGGGAACATGTTGAAGATGTTTTACTGCTTATTACAGGGAGCAAACAAGGATACTTTTTTGTATTCCTTTGACGACTTCCTGGATGTACTAGATGATAATGAAAACATAGTTGAAGATTTCAATAAATATATGATTTCATTGTCCTCTCCTATTCAGGAACAAAAAAAAGTTCCAAAGAAAAAGCGTTAACCATTACAGAAATTTACGGGTTAATTGTTGCTAACACTTCAATTAACCCGTCTTATTTTTTTGATGAAATGACTAGTTCAGAAGTTAACGCAGCTCTGAAACAGATTAATGAAAAACTACAAACTAGTTGGGAGCAAACAAGAGTTTTAACAACTCATTTTGTCAATTGCTTTCAAGAAAAAGCGATTCCTGCAACTGAATTGATGCCATTTTCTTGGGATAACCTGGAAGTCAAAAAGGTTATTAGAACGTGCCCAACTCCTGAGAAGATCAAAGCAATGGAAGATTTAATAAATAATTTAAACAATGAGCAAAAGTCTTAGCATATTAACACAGCTTACATTAAATGCAGCCGGGTTCGATAAGGGTATTGATGGAGCCAAAGCAAAAACTCAATCATTAAAGGAAGGTACTGAAAAGGCTGGCTCTGCAATGAAAGGTGTCTTTGCAAATGCCGGTGCTATGTTCGCTCCAATCACTGGAGAGTTAAGCGGTTTATCAAGTGGTATAATGTCAGGAGTAGGTAGTTTTAAAGCCATGATTCCAGCAATTTCCAGTGTTAAGGGTGCTTTTATTGCTTCTGGAATCGGTGCTATTGTTATAGGCTTATCGCTTGCTTTTGCCGGTTTAGTCTCTTGGATGAAACGAACCGATGAGGGAGGCGACTCTATGCGAAAAGTGTTTGATGTTATCAAAGCTGTTATCAATACAATATTGGATAAACTAGCTGCTTTAGGTTCTGCAATTGTCAAGCTTATTAAAGGCGATTTTAAGGGAGCCGGTGAAGATGCAAAGAGAGCTTTCTCAAATTGGGGCGATGCTATTTCCGAGAATGTAAAGAAAGCTGAAAAATTAAACGAAGTTCAGGATAAACTTGAAGATTTTAACGAAACAGCAGCTTTAAAAAGAGAACGGATTACCAATAGAATATCCGAACTTGAAAAGAATTCCCGGGATGAAGAAACCTATTCTGCTAAACAAAGACTTTCATTTGTACAACAGATTAGAGGAGCATATGGAGAACTTCACAAACTTAATAATGAAGGCTTCCAGTTAGAACTTTCAGCTCTTAAAACAGAGCAAAGTACTAATGCAAACAATCAGGAGATTCGCCAAAAGATTAATGAAAAAGAAGCTGAAGGTATCCGATTAAGATCCGAATATAACAATAATGTAACCGCAACTTCGAAGCTCTACAAAAAAACCAAAAATGAAATTGAAGGTGAAATAAAAGCACTTGAAAAATTTAATGCAGAAAAGTTAAAGAGCTTAAAGGATGCCGATATGAAAGGCAATTCCAATACTCAAATTAAGTCGAGATTATCTGAGATTAAAGTTACAAGTGATGTACAAGCTACTCTTACAGCTCGTCAAAATACCTATAATTCATCATTGAAAAAATCTAATTCCCTTTGGAAGGATTTTGGGAAAGAGATAAAAAGTAATCAATTTCTACTTCAAACTTTCTCAGGTGCCATTGATGGGATTACAGGAGCTTTCACAGATCTATTTAGTTCGGGAACAGCCAACTTTAAAGGCTTTGTTACTAGCATACTCCAGGGATTACAGAAGATTATAAATGGGTTATTAGCGCAAGCAATCGCTGGAATGATTGCCGGTGAAGCTAAGAAAGGTATTTGGGGACTTGCTACAGGTGCTATCGGTTTAGCTGCACTAACTGGAATATGGCAAGCTAAAGTTCCTAAGTTTGAAAGTGGTGGTATTGTTGGAGGAAATTCTTTTTTTGGTGATAAAGTTCCAGCGCTTGTAAATAGTGGTGAGATGATTCTTAACAGCTCCCAACAGGGAAATTTATTTAAAATGTTAAATGGTGCTTTGGGTGGTAATGGTGGTGAGGTTCGCTTTATACTTGAAGGAGACAAACTTGTTGGAGTTATAAATAATCACAATCGAAGGATAAACAAATTTAGCTAATGGCATTCCAACTCAAATATTATTATTCATATAGGGATACTGAAAACAATCAATATTGGGTTAACATTCAGGAAAATTCTGAAAGTGTTTTAGTCCCGATGGAGATTAGAGGCTTTCAGAATCCCTTCGTTGTGCAATATCCTGAGATAGTAAACAAATTTCAACCTGTGCGAGGCTCTGGAGCTGTCTTAAATCTGTTATCAGAAACAGACAGGCAGTTTATAGGACTTTATACAGCGGACATGCAACAGTATAAAGTAAACCACTATTTAAATTCTACTCTAAACTGGACTGGATTTTTAGATTCTGAGTTGTATTCCGAAAGCTTTAATGAGCTTGACAATTACCCGGTTTCCTTTGCTGCTAACGATGGTTTTAACCTCCTGGATAGAATTAATTATGTAAATGATTCAGGAGTTAGTTATACGGGAATACAGAGCCAATGGACTG
>Ga0316608_1000077_pt1 | contig 53694 bp, 23 predicted proteins | sample MIS2016152B_MG_FD_207673 | JGI IMG/M metagenome (GOLD analysis project Ga0316608, IMG submission 207673) | Microbial mat bacterial communities from Middle Island sinkhole, Lake Huron, Michigan, United States - MIS.2016.152B | ecosystem: Environmental > Aquatic > Freshwater > Lake > Sediment... | reverse complement strand
AAATGAAAAGAATAAAATATCGAGATCAGTTTTTCTATAAATATGCAATAATGAGCATTGTAAGGCATAAAAAGTGTCTATACAATACCCTATATATAAGGTATGCCGGCATTGTTCAACGCTTTGTGTCCACCATTGAGTTTTTTCATGGTGACCATAATACGATGCAGTCTTATACTCTTCGATCAGAGTCAGATTTTTTTTTGGGCTCAACGGTGGACACAAGATAAAAGGGTTATGGGGCATTAAAAAAGACAAGTTATTAACCAGTAGATTAGATACAAATAACATAACAAGATGAAACGATTTTTGAGACTTCCGATTTATGTATTGATTCTTTCAGGATTCTTAATTTCAATGACAGCAAAAGCTGATACTTGGGATAATCCAAGAGTAAAGATTTATTATTCTGAGAATAAAGAATTCAAATTAATTATAACGCCTAAAATGACTTCTGATAAATATCACGTTTGGAATTACTACAAGAGTAACAATTACCCACAGACAAAAAAGATTTTAAGAAAAAGGAAGAAATTTATGCAGAATATTTCAGATCAAGATACGATTAGAATTCCCTGTACTGCAGAATTATATCGAATAAATGGATCTGATAGTGTTTTAATATGGAAAAGACCTTTGTTAAATGATGTGTGCCCAGTTTATGCGATTATTGCAAATGATGGCTTCTCAATTGCGACTTTTGACAACTGGTATTCGAGAGGATATGGAGTAAATGTTTTCGTTGTTTACGATGAGAAAGGAAATGCAAAAATGACATATAAACTTGAAGAAATAAGTCCTTTCCCTTTAAATGATTATTCTATGTCAATTTCATCGTTATATTGGAGAAAAGATGTTCGATATATTGATAATGACAAAATTGAGATAGTTTTTGAGTCAGATGATAATAAAACAAGTAAACGCATTTATAATATAAAAAGATTAGAATTTGAATAATAACGCCCCATAACAAAGTGTAAATGCATAAGGGTTTCAGAGGTTTGCGAAGGTCGGTAGTCCGCTTTAACTTTTCGTGTAACTTGATAGGAAATCACTCGCAATCCCTTACGGCACTTACACTCGACCGTTTTGTGTCCTGAATTCAACCTATCCAAAGGTTGGAATGCTATATTGAAGATGGAAGACATTGCAAGACTTAGAATAGGCTGCGGAGGTCGAGCGAAGCGACTCGCTGAGTTACCCTAACAGAGAGCAATGGTTGACCTTCCGGAAACGACCGCCAGGGGTAGTTTTCAAACCGGTACATGCTGCATCTGCACGAAAGGGTAGTTGTGGTGAACGATGTATTAAAAGGGCTGTATAAACAGTTCAGGTATTGATAAAAGAGTTGATTGCAGTTATAAATCTCGTTAAGCTGTGAGGTATTGTCGAAACCGGACGAATAACGAAGCGACCGGGAGCGCAGGGTGTAGCAGATGACCTGATTACCGGCTACACGACAATCGGGATATATATGTAAAGACAAAGCATGCTTTGTCTCTATATGGAACAGGAGAACTCTACATTGTTCTGCCAAATCGGAAGAGGACACAGAAAGTTAAGGATAAACTGAAATGTAGGGGACGGACTAATTCGTGGTAGTGATGAACCTCTTGTAATGAGAGCGGAGCGAAGGGATTAGCGTATTCAGTTGAATAATTATTAACAAGCAGCAATGCAATGATTAACTATTACGAGACAAAATCACAGCCGATAACCAGACTTATGGTATGGGAAGCCTACCAAAAAGTAAGGCGGAAATTGGTACATCCATAAAATATTAATAAATTTGTGATAGAATACGACGAGCCGTATGAGGTGAGAGTTTTATGTACGGTTCTGTGAGAACAGTGGGGTGAAAGTCCCTGCCGTCACTCGGCATGTGTAACAAATTAAAAAGATAAAAAATGAACAGATTACTATTTATAATTGCCTTTGTTTGCATGGTAGCAAATGTAAAAGCTCAATACCAACCCGATGTAACTCATTTCAATGTAGGAATTTAATCAAGTAAAAAAAGAAAATAATTTATTGATTGATAAAGAAACGGGTGATACGCTTGATTTTGGAGAACCTGTTATTAGTGGAGGTGCAACAATGGTTGATCTTACTAAGGTAATGTTTGATAAATTATATCGACAATCAATATTAGTTTCACTTTCAAACAGACAATTAGATGCGGAGGAAAAAAATCTTTAATTGAAAATATCGCATTTTTTATTCAAAATCCTGAATTAATGAACTGGGGTAGTCTAACTGAATACCAAAACAATTTAAATTGGTTTAACAAAACTGTTGATTCATTTAAAACTAAGTATGGTATAACGCAGACAGAAATAAACAATGATGTAAAAAAAAGAGATAAACTAAAACTTGAATTCAATAAGCAAAAAGGTATAATGGAATTTGTACAATAAGTTTATATTTTGCATCTTTGTAATTCAAACATAAAATATAAATTTATGATAGCAGAAAGTATAGCAGAAATAATAAAAATTGACAAACAGGATAAAGAATTTGTAATTCATTTTTCTGACGAATTATGCATTGATAGTTATATTATCAATTATATGTTTTTTTGTATTTTGTCAGAAAAATGGAAAGATGAAACAAAATACTTATCCTTTACAAAAGACATTTACAATTCGGATAGTTACAAACGAATTGTAAAATTAGGATCAAGCGTTTTACCTTTTATTTTCAAGGAATTGGAAAAAGAACCAAATCATTGGTTTCATGCTTTACGCACCATTACAAACGAAAATCCGGTAAAAGAAAATAGCAAAGGAAATGTAAAATTAATGTCAAACGATTGGATAACATGGGCAAAACAGAGAGCAATTATTTAACTCATAAACATTTTCCTAATTCGTTCTCAGAACCAATGGAAATAACAAGTCCTGAAACAAGCGATTACAATTGTTTGGCTTGGTCGTTAAATGAAACACAAAAATGGTTTGATTTTGAAGAAGATTATATTTGGTTTCCAAACATTGAAAACGACTATAATTTAAATAATTTCGTTCAACTATTTGAAAATTTAGGCTTTTCTGTTTCCGATAGCAGCATTTTTGAAACCGGCTTTGAAAAGATTGCTTTATTTTCTTTAGACAATGAAGAATGTTCTCATGTAGCAAGGCAAACCGTTAATGGCAAATGGACAAGCAAATTAGGAGTTTCATATGATGTTCTGCATACATTAAGTAGTATAGCAGGCGGAATATACGGAGAAGCTGTAGTATTTATGAAACGATTGATAGATAAATGATTAATACACATAACATTCAATAGACCTACCATGCTGGATTTCTGTACTTTGAAGCTTTTGCGCAGTTTACGGGCTTTCGTGCCTGTCGATAGTTTTGTGCAATTAAGATACTGAAAGCCAGCACAACGGCTATTTTTTTTCGTTTTGTGTCCTGAATTCAACCTTTCCAAAGGTTGGAATGCTGTATTGAAGATGGAAGACATTGCAGGAGTTAGAATAGACTGCGGAGGTCGAGCGAAGAGACTCTCTGAGTTACCCTAACAGAGAGCAATGGTTGACCTTCCGGAAACGACCGCCAGGGGTAGTTTTCAAACCAGTACATGCTGCATCTGCACGAAAGGGTAGTTGTGGTGAACGATGTATTTAAAAGGGCTGTATAAACAGTTCAGGTATTGATAAAAGAGTTGATTGCAGTTATAAATCTCGTTAAGCTGTGAGGAATTGTCGAAACCGGACGAATAACGAAGCGACCGGGAGCGCAGGGTGTAGCAGATGACCTGATTTCAAATCCATAAGATGCGAAAGAAAATAGGAGAAATAGCCGTAATGCTAAATCCGATATTGAAAGGGATAATTAACTATCACTGCAAATTTATGGCACAGAAAACACATTTATTATGGTACTCCTTAAATCAGCGCTTAATAAAGAGGGTAAGGTGGGAAAAGAAATGCAGTTTAACGGAATCGATAAAATACTTGCGAACCAAATGGAAAGAACAACCAAATTTATTTGCGCATTGGAAGTTGGTACATCCGTAAAATATTAATAAATTTGTGATTGAATATGACGAGCCGTAAGAGGCGAGAGTTTCAAGTACGGTTCTGTGAGAACGGTGGGGTGGAAGTCCCTGCCGTCACTCGGCATGCACCATAAAAACAATAACAAATGACTAAAATTGAATATTGCTAAAAATTACAATGAAAACTTTGTAAAAGACGGAATTTTTGATTTTGAAGTTTGGTCAAATCAAAAACCAAAAATTTTGTTTTTACTCTTAGAAACCTCGGAAACTATACAAATATTGGCGAAACATATACAGAAAAAGGTACAGTTTACATAAATGAAGGTTCTGGAACTCTTTTTTGGTGGAATTTCTTGCGATGGAAATATGCAATTTATCAACTATTTGAAAATAGAGATAAATTTCCCCAACTACCACAAAATATAAACTTAAATAGGCAAATTGATGATATTGCAATTGTTGAAATAAAGAAAAAGAATGATAATAAAACAGAAACGTATTATCCAGAAATTCAATATTATGCGAAAGCAGATAAGGAATTTCTAAAAGAACAAATTTTACTAATAAATCCCGATATAATTTTTTGCGGAGGAACCTTTGAATATTTAAAAATAATATTTGAGAATAAAAAAATTTTGTCATTGACAAATAAAAATAAGAGAAATTTTCTTAAATTTGACAAAAGATTAATTATTGATTTCTATCATCCTTCTTGCCGGAAGAAAGATGAAGAACCATACAATGAAATCTGCAATGATTTAATTAAATATCAAATATTTGAACATTTTAATTGGTAGCAATGGAAAAATTAGTAAACATCAAGCATAATCCAATGGAGTTGGTTTATACTCAATATATAAAACCACTTTCATACCACGATAGAGTTGTTATAGTGCAACGAATTTTGCAAGATTTTATAATTGAGCAAAAAAATGATATAATATCAAAAGTTGATAAATTGAAAAATTTGAGACGATTTAAAGGTATTGCAGTTCATAGCAACATTATTATAAATGAAGAAGACTGGTACAAGCAATGAAAATATTTGTAGATAGTTCTGTAATTGTAGAATACATTAAAGGAAATCAAATTGATTTACTTGAAAATCTGATTTCTTCCGAAAACGAATTATTCGTAAATGCAATAGTATTTAGCGAGTTTATGTTTTATTATCTTGCTGTAATTGGTGAAAAATCACCATTAACTCTAAAAGAAAGTAAACTTATCAAAGCAATAATTGACAAACATAAGCCGGTTGAATTATTTCAGAATTTTCAATCTATTCCAATTGACAATGAAATAATTAACCTTAGTTATGATTTTATGCAGAAGTATAATTTTTTACCTAATGACGCATTAATATTAGCAACGGTAAAATTTAGTGGAATTCAATGTTTTGCTTCATTCGATGAAAATGATTTTTTATTACCCTGTAAAAAGGAAAAAATCAAATTTGTAAAATCAATTACAGATGTGAAATGACTTGAAAAACAGGTGCATAACATGCCACAGACCGCCCATTCCCGCTTTTCCCCTGACGCACAGACCCAACGCACGGAAAAAGCGGGCACAGGCGGCTGTTGCTTTTCGGCATTTCGGCAACATGCTGAATATTTGCATGTTACAAATTTGAAGTAACCTGTAATTCTGTTTAGGGCTTGTGTATGGTGAAGCCATTACAGGCTTGAGACTTCGGGACAATGTATCTGAAGCTGAGGTTTTCGTAACCTCTGAGCGGGAACAAAACTGTGAGGGGATGTTCATTTCGGATGTTTCGATCCGATAAAGGCCAGGATAGGATGATATGGTTAATACCTCTGAATTTTTTTTGCATATTCGCCCGGTGTCACGCCAAACTCTTGCTTGAATACTCTTATAAAAGTTATTGTGCTTTCGAACCCAATCCTGACAATTAATTCTTTGAGTGAAATTTTTTCTTTATCGAGAATTTGTTTAGCTCTTTTTAAGCGAATGCTTTTTATGAATCCTGCAACAGATAGGTTGGTCAGGTATTTAATTTTTCCATATAGTTGACTATAACTCATCGACATTTCTTTTACAAAAAAATCCAGATGAAATTCGGTATTGGTTATATTTTCTTCAACGGTTTTAATACAATGAGAAATGAATTTTTCATCTTCAGTTGTAAATTCTTTGTTGGTTGGTTCTGAGGTTATGAAGCGCGAAAATGCCTTTCGCAATGTTTCCCTGTTTTCTATCTGGTTTTTTACTGCTGCTGCAAGTAAATCGATATTAATAGGTTTGGTCAAATACGCATCAGCTCCCGCTTCTAATCCTGCAATATTACTTGGCATGCCAGCTTGTGCGGTGAGGAGAATAACGGGGATATGGCTAGTGGCAAAATTTGATTTTATTGATTTGCAGAGATCAAGCCCATCGGCCTCTGGCATGTTGATATCCGAAATTATAATGTCTGGTAATAATTCTTTTGCTTTGTTCAAACCTTCAATACCGTTTTCAGCCTCAAATACAATATAATTTTTTTGCAGCACCTGTTTGATCATTTGTCGAATTTCGAATACATCGTCCACAATAATTATTTGTCCTAATGAAGCAATTTCCAATGGATCGGGTTTAGAAATATTCGCATTGATTTTGATTAATTCCGATAAATTGGCAAGTGTTTGCACACGGAACAATGCTTCTGTTTTATCAATAGGTTTTTTGATATAATCTGAAGCACCCGCATCAAAAGCCAATTGTATGTGCGAATTCCCACTCCGGGAAGTTACCATTGCTACTGGAATTTTCATAAGCTCTGGTATGGTTTTTATTTGTTTTAAAGCTTCGAGCCCATCAAGTTGTGGCATTTCCCAATCGAGCAGAATAATATCTGGAATAAGTAATTTGGCAGCGTCAACAGCATCTTTTCCATTGCCAACTGCAAACATTATAAAGGTTTTTCCCCAAGTTGACAAGCAATTTTTTAAAACGTCAATGCTGTATTTATCGTCATCGGCTACAAGTATCTTTAACTCATCATTCAAAGAAGCAACTTCGCTTTCATCAACTATTTCTGATGAGCCATTTTCATGCACTAAAAATATATCATACAGCTTATTTTTATACTCTTCCGCTCCATCTGCTGCCATGGTCAACTTTTCATTTTGAATACTTTCATCATTTCGGGCAAAAGGCAGCGTAAAATAAAAGTTTGTGCCTTTTCCAACTTCAGAAGTAATCCATATTGCACCACCGTGCGCTTCAACAACCATTTTGCAAAATGTCATACCAAGTCCAGTAGAACGCACACCACCCGATTTTTTTGCCTCCACTTGTCCGAACTTTTCAAACACCAAATGAATTTTATCTGCCGGTATTCCTTGTCCTGTATCAGAAACACTTATCAAACATGATGGCGTTTGAAATTTGAATTGTTTTTTTATTGAATCTGGAATTAACTCATTTTTTGTGTAGTCTTCTTCATTGAATAAAATTGCTTCTTGATTAATAGAAATGATTCCTCCCGAAGGTGTATATTTTATGGCATTGGTAAGCATGTTTACAAATACCCGAACAGTAATATCAGCATCTGTATGTATGATTGTTTGAGGCAAAATGTTTATATTCAAAATTTGTTTCTTTTGTTTTATTAGCAAAGAAACTTGGCGGTTAGCTTCATCGGCAAGTTCATAGAGAGAAGCTTCGTTTAAATTAAGTTTAACGTTGGTGTTTTCAAATTTTTGAACATCCAAAATGTTCAATACAAGATTGAGCATTTGGTTCCCTGCGGAATTTACCATTTGCATCATTTCATCTTCGGGGTTCATGGATGATAATCCAATGATTGCATTGAGAGGATTTTTTAAATCATGCACAATCATACCGGTCATGGCTTCTTTGAAGTTGTCTAATTCCTGTAATTTTTCTTTTTGTGCGTTTACGGTTTTGTAGGCATTTGCATTGTCAATAGCAATGGTAATATAAGATGCAAGTGATTGTAAATGAACTAAATCTTTGTTTGAGTAAGCATTTTTTACAAAACTATTTACAACAATGATTCCAAGTTTTCTCTCATTAGCAGAAAGAGGAAGATGAATAATAGATTGTGGTCGTTTGTTTGTAGAAACATTCGGAAGCGCCGAAATATACTGAGAATACTCTGTTTCCAAATCATTCACGAATACCACTTTTTGATTGTTGAAACACCATGCAGATAAGCTATTTTCAGAATCTAACTTTTTTGTAAAATTTTCAATTTTTTGTCCTTCTTCAATGAAACCAATGTATTCGATTTCGTTTTTTTCTTCTTTATAAAGCCCTATTCCAAAAGCGTCTGTGGGCATGATGGAACAAATGTAACCATATACAATTTCGTTGATAGATTCAAGATCGAAAGTAGCAGTTACACGTTGTCCAAACTCACTAATTACCTGAGAAATTTTAAAGGACTTTTCAATTTCATCGTTTTTTTGATTAAGCTCTTCATTGGACATTTTTAATGCATCAGATTGTGCAACAAGTTCTTCGTTGGTTGCCTCCAATTCTTCTGCTTGTTGCTGTAGTTCTTCTTTTTGTTGCATGACCTCGTTTGTGCGCACAGCTACTTTGCGTTCAAGTTCCAGATTTTTTTCTTTGATCTTATAGGTTTTATATTTAAAATATGAAACGATGCTAATACTAATAATTATAATAACGGATAATCTAAACCACCAGGTTTGCCACCAGGGAGGTAATATGTGAATGTTTAATAATAATTCTTTTTCGCTCCATAATCCATCATTATTAGATGCTTTTACTTTTAAAATGTATTCTCCGGCAGGTAAACCCGTAAAATTTGCTTTTCTTTCTTTTGAAGAAACCTGTAACCACTTTGTATGATAACCTTCTAATTTATAAGCATATTGATTTGCCAATGGATTTGCAAAATGAAGTGCGGAAAATTCAATTGCAAAATCATTGTTTTTGTTTGTGATTTCAAGTTTATTTATAACATTCAAATTCTCTTTTAAAACAACAACACCATTTATCGTATCACCCACATTCACTGGTTGATTGAACAAATACAATTTAGTAAAAGCAAGTTCTGGTTTAATTTTGTTATCCTTTATACTATCTGGAAAGAAACGTGTAAATCCATTATTTCCTCCAAAATATATAGAACCGTCTTTACCTTTCCAATATGCATTCATATTGAATTGATTGCTTTGTATTCCATCTTTTTGAGTAAAAATGCGAAAGGTTTCATTTTTAGGGTCAAATTTGCATAAGCCACTATTGGTGCTTATCCACAAATAACCTTTGTTGTCTTCAATAATACCCCATACTGTATTATTGGATAATCCATTTTTTGTGGTATATTTTTTAAATATCCCAGTTTTTTTATTGAATTTTTGAAGCCCAAAACCTTCACTACCTATCCACAAATAATCATCATTTGCAGATAGTTCCGGAACACAAATGCAGGTAAGATTGCCAGAAGCAACGCTATTGGGATTATTTTCATCAAAAATGAATTGTTGTATTACTTCGTAGCTTTGATCTTTGTTTTTTCTAATTCTGTGTAATCCTTCTGCGCCAACCCAAATTTCTCCATTTTTATCTACTTCTAATCCCGAAATAACAAGTGTCGATTTTAAACTAAGTTTTGTAGTTGGGTTTATTGATATTCTATCAAACTTCAGTTTTGGTGAGAAATTACTGATTTTACATAAACCACCCGTAGAGGTTCCAAACCATGTATCACCAAAACGATCGAGATAAATTCGAAATATAGCCCAACCCGCAATGGAGGAGGGGTTACTTCCATCATTCTGAAAATGATCAAAAGAATATTGTTCATTTCTATTTTTCGCTAAAATATTTAAACGGTCTAAGCGAAAATTACCTGCGTATATTGTACCATTGGAATCTGCTCCTACTGAAAGTATAGTATTTGAACTTAATGTGTTTGGATTTTTGGATTCATTGAAAAAATGGTTATATACCCCTGTTTTAATATTATAGCGGTTCAGACCAAAAGAAGTTGCAATCCAAAGATTATTGTTATTGTCTTCATAAAAACCATTGATGTAGTTGTTTGATAAACTGTTTTTTAATCCGGGAATACTTCTAAAATGATTGAATTTCTTGGCTTCCAGATTTACCTTATTAAGTCCGTTTACTGTACCAATCCATAGAATACCTGAACGATCAATAAAACAATTATTTATACTGCTATTAGATATGGAGAAATTATCATAAGGATCATTTATAAAGACGTCTATCTTTGAATCTTTATAACTTAATAATCCAACTGTGCTAGAAATCCACAGTCGTCCGTTTCTATCCTCAACAAAACCTTCCGTGGTGATATTTTTTTCTGGAATAAGATTTCCGATTGATAGTTTTTCGTAATCTTTTCCTTGTTTTATATATAAACCATTTGCTGTAACACAAACAATTCCATAATTCTTTGATATTGATATTGCTTTAACAAAATCGATTAAGGTATTCTCGTCGGTATTTTTAATTTTTTCAATTGAAAATTTCCGGCTTCTATAATTGTACTTAATTATTCCAGCATAACTTGATCCAAACCAAAAATTACCTTCATTGTCTTCAAACATGGGAAACAAGTCTCTTTCTGGAAGTGGATCTGTTTGACCTACATAAAGTTGATAATTATTGTTCTTTTCATGAGGACCTGTAAACGATTGTATTTTAAAAGTATTATTTTTTTGAAGTTCCAAAAAAGATATTCCCCTTTCTTGTGAGTTAATCCATAAATTTCCATTAGAATCTGATCCTATATGTCCTATCTGACCCTGAACAATCGAATTTGGATTCTTAGAATCGTATATGTAATTTTCAAAATTATCTGATTTTTTATTATATTTGCTTAGTCCTCGGTTAGATCCAATCCATAAATTTCCGAATTTATCAATATGTAATGCTTTTATATTCGTACCCAAAAAGCTTTTTTTATCATTTTCTTTGGGACGATATATATTGAAAGAATATCCATCAAAACGGTTCAATCCATCTATTGAAGCTATCCATAAAAAGCCATCCCCATCCTGAATGATTTTAGCTATATTGTTGTTTGACAGCCCATCCTCAGTCGTAAATCTCTCAAATTTATAATTATTTTGTTGAGAATATGAAAATGAATAAGAGATGATAACAAAAACGAAGACACAGAATAATTTCATAATTGACTGTTATATTGTAATATTTAGTTTTTAAACCAAATACAATATTACAGAAAATTCGATAAAAAAGATAATTTTTCTTCTATTCAATCAAAAAATTTGAGTTACTCTTGTATAGCAACACCTACAAAAGAATCTGCTGTCCCGTAATACAAAATCCATCTATTTTGAAAAAATACAAGTCCTTCAGCAAAGGTTGTTCCTGATTTGTATTGTCCTGATATTTCATGTTTTAATGTAGGGTACAAAACAGGGTTTTCTGATCTGTATATAATTCTCTCAGGATCATTTATATCGAAAACCAATTTTCCTACACAATAAGTACCTGGGGCAAATTTGCTATCAGATTCTATGCCCTCGGCATTCTTTCCATTATACAATAAAACTATCCCTTCTTTTGTAATCAGCGCCGGAGGACCACATTCAGATAATTTACTGTCAAACTTGTTTTTACGAGGACCAGCAATTACTTTTAATTCTCCTTTCTCATTGAGTATTGGATTCCAGTCTATTAAATTCTCTGACCATGCGAGATTAATAAAATGTTCACCCCAGTACATCCAATATTTTCCTTTTATTTTGGCTACTACTTGTTTATCACCTTGAAATTTTGTTATGATAGAACCTGATTTTGTCCAATCTTTCATGAATTTACCATTGTTAGCTTTGGCAAAAGCAGTACCTTTTTTAGTCCAATTCACCAAATCTTTGGAAAATGCGATTGATAAACTTGCTGTTTTCTGATTCCAGGAAGTATAAGTTAAGATGTAAGTACTATCTTCGGTAACCACAACTCGTGGATCTTCACAACCACCCGGATAGTCGTATTGCATAAATTCTCCGCTATCAGGATATAAAATGGGAGTGGGGTGTTTAATAAAATGAATTCCATCCTTGCTTTCTGCTAAGCCTATTCGGGATGTTCTTCCGCCGAGAGCTGCAGCTGAATTATCTTCACAACGGTACAACAAATATACTTTATTATCTTTCACGATCGCGCCAGGATTAAATACATCAGCTTTTTGCCAACGCACCAATTCCTTTTTGACCGGACAAATAAATACGAATGTAGAATCAGCTTTTAATATTGGATTCTCAGCTGGCTTTGTAAAGGATGTAAATACTGGTTGTTCCTGTGCAGAACAGCTTATTAGCAGAAAAAAAACAGGTAATAGAAGTAAGTTTTTCATTTTTCAATTATTAATAATTATTTGTATAAGATACTACAAGCTTTTAATGTCTAATTTATTATTCAAAAGTTTGATGTCCGTTTTATTTTTGCTAAAGAATTTAATTTCAACCCATTTATGGGGTAATAAATCGAAGTTATTATCAGAAAAATGACCATCGAATGGAAAACTTAGAAAAACATTTTTAGCAAATTCATTGCTTCTTAATTTTACAATTATTTCTCCGTTTTTTTGAACTATTTCTTTTTGTATTTTGGGATTAGATAAATTCAAATCTTTCGGACTAACAAAATAGTAAAAATTATTTGCAACAACTTTTTTGTTTCCCAAAAAACTGGCATGCAAAACAACATCATTCTTGCTATTATTTCCAAGTATTTCCTTTGTATTTAGCGATATAACCTGAGTAACAGAACTGGGATTTACCTTAGCTTCAATGTTTTTTTGCCAAAGAACTTTACCTTTAAAATCGTACAGTTTTAGTTCAAGTTCTCCTTTTACTTCATTTAGTGAATCAGAAACTATTTTTATATTTAGCTTTTCATCTTGGCCTTCCATGGTAATAATGACATTACTAAATGAACGCTTTACACTATAATGCATTGCTTTCCATCGTCCTGTGTAATCAATTCCTGCCCAGGTTGGCGCTACCCAACAATCGTTTAGCTGCCAATACATGGACCCCATGCATTTGGGCATATTATTTCTGTGTGCCTCTATTGCTTTTTGAATACACAGTGCTTGTATTATCTGCGAAATGTAAGTAAAATCATTAAAATTATTTGGAGTTTTAAAATACATATCCATATATGATTTTATCAAACCATTGCCTACAAAACTTCGTTGACGATATTGCATTAGTGAATGATCTACCGATAAGTTGCTTGTATCGCATACCGTTAACCACGATTGAAGTTCGGGAAATGATTGAATTCCATACTCACTCACAAAACGTGGTACTACTTTTGAATAGAAATCAAAATCTTTTTTACCAAACCAAACTGCCCAGAAATGTACATCACCTGAATTCTTTTCCCAGAGTTCTTTATTGTCCCAGTCAGATTGATTTGCATTTTCAGGAAAATTCAACAAATTGTCATATCCCTGAAATGGTGATGTAGGCCAGTAGGGAAGTTCGCCATCAAAAGTTTCCACAATTTTTGGGAGGATTCTGTTGAATATTGTGTCATAAGCATTCCACAAAGTAGTTTGTTCTGCTTTGGTGTATTTTTGTTTCCAGCCCCAACAATTCCATCCTTGATAAATTTCATTATTTCCGCACCATAATGCCATGCAAGGATGGTTTCTTAAACGTATAATGTTTTGCTCTGCTTCTATTTTTATATTGTTCAGGAATTCAGTGTTTCCTGGGTATAATGCGCAGGAAAACATAAAATCTTGCCAAATCAATATTCCTTTCTTATCGCAGAGGTCATAAAACAGATCATTTTCATAAATACCACCTCCCCAAACTCTAAGCATGTTGATATTGGCTTCTTTAGCCGAGTTTAAAATATATTCATAAGTTTCATCAGAAACACTTGTTGGAAATACATGATTGGGAATGTAATTGGCACCTTTTATGAATATACGCACACCGTTTAATTCAAACAAAAAGCTTTTACCAATGCTATCTTTTTCCTGGATTAATTTTATTGTTCGAATACCCACATTGTTATTGCGTTCGTCTATGATATTGCCTTTTGTTTTCATGGTAGTTTTGAACTGATATAAAAATGGTTCGCCCAAACCATTGCTCCACCATAAGCGTGGATTTTCTATTTTTATAGGTATTTGTATGTCGTTATTGCCTTTTTGAAGTTGTATTTTTTCTATTTTCTTTTCTAATTTTTGATTGATACAAGATATTTCTATTTCGGCTAATTGATTTTCAGATGATTCTATTTTTAGTTTTGCTAATATGCTGGCATGATGTGTTGTTATCTCTTGCGTTGCATATTGAATATTTTGTATATAGTCATTATCCCAGGCTTTGATAAATATTGGTTTCCAGATGCCTGAAGTGACTAAGCGTGGTCCCCAGTCCCAACCATACTGATATGGAGCCTTTCGGGTATATTGCGATGTGAGTTTATTGCCTTCTACAAGACCTGATTTAATGGGTTCAGAAACATTTGGCAATTCAATTCCATAAGCAATCATTTCTTTTAAACCTTGATTTATGGGTGATGTAAAAACAATTCTTAAGGAATTATTTTTTATTTTGAAGCGTTTTTTATCATTAATCTCCCATGTACGAAACATATTATTGGCGGATAGAACCAAGGAATCATTCAGATATACATTTGCATAAGTGTCTAAGCCGTTAAATATAAGAGATATGTTAGAATGGCTAAAAAAATTCGCTGGAACATCAAAAACAGTTTTATACTCCCAGTCTTTTTTATCAATCCATTGCAAACCATTTTCGTTGGCACTATGATAGGGATCTGCAATCAATTTGTTGTTCAATAGATCTGTATGAACACAGCCTGGAACTTTGGCTGGTTTCCATAGGGAGTCATTGACGGGCTTGAAAATCCAGTTTTCGTTAAGTTCGAAATTCTTTTCGCTCAAATTTTGAGAGAAAGCAAACTGTTTTATTGAAATCAATAAAATTAGAAACAATAGACTTGCGTTGAGATGCATATTTTTTTTAGTTTCAATGAATACAAAATTTTTTGCAATATATGAATAATCCGGGTATTTTCAGTTTTGAATGGGATTTGAATTCTTAATTTTTGTCATAAGATTTTAATGTTAAAAAAAACCGGAAAGTTTGTTTCTTTCCGGTTTTAAAAGACATTTTTGTTCTGAATAATCCTTCAACAAACAAAATTATTTGTTGATAAGAATTTTTTCATTCAATATTTCATTTCCATTTTGAATTTTCAAAATATACAGACCAGAATTTAAATCACAAGTATTAATAATCATAGAGTTATTTCCTTCTGATAATGATTTTGTTTCTGATAACACAAGCTTTCCGCTAATATCTGTCAATCGAATGATTGCATTGGAATTATTCGCAGAAGTCATATTGATATTAATAAATTCTTTCGCTGGGTTAGGATAAACAGAAATATTTATACTATTTTGATTATTAATATTGTTTGGGCTCGCATCAACAATATTTTTTGTACCTGCACCTGTATTTATTTTAAATCTATCTACATCAAAGTTATTAATAGCTGATTTTACCATAATGGCATGTGTTCCTACTTGTAAATTACTCAAAGTAAAAGTGGAAGAAGTTCCGTTACTTCCTAAGGTTTCGCCACCAATTTCAGTACCATCAAGAAGAAAACGTAAACCACTATTGCTTGCGTTGCTATAATCTATACTGACATTGTAGTTACCTGCAGTTGTGACTCTGAAAACATAGCTTACCCATTCTATTGGAGTAATTCTTTGACTACCTGTTCCTGGAGAAACCCAGTCCCATCTTTGCATTGAAAATGCTTTTCCATCGATATTGAAAGGTGGCACATTACCATAAGTTAAAGCAGCTTTGGGAGTTGCATTAAGTTCGTCAATAGCTTGAATTTTAGGATGACTCAAATCATCAATATCATTAAAGAATCCCCATTCATGTCCTTGTCTTGCAACATAATAAACTAATAAGTCGCCGCCTATTTCTGACCATATATTGTGTGCGTTGACCATAGCTGTTTTCATGCGTGGGTCGTTCCATGCAGCTTTACGAACAGCTTCGCGAGCATCATTGTATGTAGGATCCAAACTTGGACCTCCTTCATAAGCAATACGTTTCAAACCGAAAGATGCGCAATAATTCATATCTCGTTTCAAATCTGTTTCGTAGTTTGCATCTGGGAATGAATTAAAAATTTCATCAACAGAAGCATCATGTTCTTCGCCATAATAAGCAGAACCCCCTGCACCATAGAGAAAATATTTGGGTGGATGAGGTGTTTGTACATAAGCGGGATTATTGAAATAATCACTTATAAAATTAAGTGAATGAGTCAATGTACCACCAGGATATCCTAATTGTGACATTAAAACGGGGCGTACTTTTGTCATCATAGCAGCGTCTCCAAATACAGAGCGGAAAATATTACTGGCTTCAACTATTTTTAATCCTACACGACGCATTCCATAGTCCCATCCTAATCCATCTGTTAATCCATCAAAATTCAATGGTGAACCACCTGCAGCCACTTCAGATAAAGCAGCATCTTTATTTTGGTGTGACTGATCAAATCCGCCTGCAGTATTCCATACTTCATTTGAATATTCAATGTAAATTTTTCTATCTGTTTCAAGATTGTTTTTTAACAATATAGCTAATTGACGAATATAGTCACTAGTAGCTTTGTGTGGTATATTTACCCACATATCCTTATCTAATTCATTGCAAAGTTGTATAGCATCTTCCCAAGGAGCACCTGCACCTTTTTTACTACCATCAACACCTGTTCCAAAAGTTCTGCTTGCCGGGCTTGAATAACTTGGCAATGTACGATCAGACCAATTTGCAATTTGGCATCCATTTACACTAACAAAATCGAGAAATCGAATTACAGAAAACTTATTTAAAAGTGTTTTTGCTTGATTTGTAAAATATTCTGTGGTATAAGAAGTGGATGATCCTATAGAAACAGGTCGCATTAATTTAACATTTTTAACACCACCTGAAGTTCCGGTAAAATTGATTTTCAATCCACTACCATCAGTTGAATTATAGATAATGTCAGCCGTTGTTTTATTATTAGCTGCATCATACAATTTGTTTTGAACTGAAGCACTGCCATATTCAGTTGTAACCGTTGCATTTCCTGTAAAGGATAATTTATATGTACCATTCATGTTAGAAATACCATGCCAAACTACGGTAGAAGCATCTTCCAAGGGCCAATAATTTACATCGGTATTAGGTTCTCCACCACCTGGCTTTGTCCATTCACGATGATTTCTGAAAGCATCTGCGTAGAGTTTTATTCCATCATAATCATCTTTACCACCGATTCCTATGCCTATCATATTAGATCCTATGGGAGGAATAATACCTGAAGAAAATGTTAATTCTGACATTTGAATTATTGCAGCACCGTTGTTAGCAGAAATTTCAAATCTATAATAACTATAAGGGGTTGAATTTGAAAATAAAAATGCTTTCGTTTCGTTTCTTGCCGCCCAAGTTTGGTTCGTTTCTGTGCAAAGCGTTGTCCATGTGGTACCATTGTTCGATCCTTTGATTGTCCAATTTTTGGGGTCACGTCCTGGTTCATCATTACCTGAAGTAATTTCGTATTTATTCCAGGTTTTCGCGTTTGAATACTGAAACTGAATCCATGATGTTGCTGAGAAATCAAGCCACTTTGTGAATTTATTTCCGTCAGTTAATTTATCAATTCCTTCATTTGGTGTATTTTGACCTCGTGCGGTAATCGTATTTGTTATAATTGTAGATGTTTTAGTATAACACGATTTAGCAACCCCAAATATTGGGTCACCACCAAAAGTATTATTATCACAACCAACATTAGCTGTTTGATTGTATAAATATTTATAACTTCCATTTGCGCCATAAGCTATGTCCATAGTACCTGTGACATTTACTGTTGCATATTCACCACAAGAATAGGTATAACCTGCAAGTAAATCGCCAGTGCCGGAAACCGTAATAACTTTAGTTACGGGTGCGCTGTAAAAATCACGATTGTCCATTACTCTGAGAGTGGCTGTATAAGTTCCTATTGCAGCATAAGTATGCGAAGGGGCATTACTATTTGCATGTGCACTACCATCGCCAAAATCCCAATCATAACCTAAGATAAAATCATCTGCATTGGGATCAGTTGAACCAGCTGCATTAAAAGAAACAACTAAAGGAGCAGCTCCTGAAACTGGGGTTGCATTTAAAACGGCAGTAGGAGCAGCATTTGTACGAACCGAGCATGTAGAGGTAAAATTACCATCGGAAGTTTTAACTGTAATCGTGGCATTACCAGGAGCAACAGCGGTTACTTTACCTGTTGCATCTACGGTTGCAACTGCTGTGTTCGATGATGTCCAGGTAACAGTTTTATTGGTTGCATATATAGGTATAACATTGGCAACCAATGTGCTTGTGGCTGAAGGGTTTAATATCATGCTGGTTTTATCCAAGGTAACACCCGTAACAGAAATTGTAGAACCTGGCTTATAGGCTTTAAATTCCATAAAATACGCATAACCATCCGAACTACTGGTTATTGTGACCCTAATGTAGCGTACATTCGTAGCGCTGAATACATCAGTTTGAATGCCTCCAAAAGAAGCACTGGTTTTGTCAACTTTGGAAGTCCATGTTGAGTTATCACTGCTAACTTCAATCTTGTACCTAGCACTATAACCGGGTTCAAAAGTGATAACACTTTTCGAAATGGTTTGAGCTGAGCCTAAGTCCACTTTCCACCATTGTGGCAAAGCATTGCCATCAGCAGAACTCCAACCAGTTCCTGTATTGTTGTCGTTTCCTTTACTTGCTTCCCATCCTCCATAGTTAGAGCTTGCTGTAGCTGTTCTGCCTGAAGCTATTTCAGTTTCACCCGCTGAGGATACAGTAATGGTACAGGTTGCATTTTTATTTCCATCTACAGTTGTACATGTAATTATTGCTGTTCCTGCAGCCACACCAGTAGCAAGCCCGGTAGAGTTTATTGATACAATACCTGTATTGCTTGATACCCATGTTACACTTTTATTTGTTGCATTTGCTGGCGTAACGGTAGCTGTAAGTTGTGAAGTTGATCCAATTTGTAAGGCTATTGAATTTTGATTTAATGTGACTCCGGTAACAGAAACAGATGAATCATAAAAATCTGACCATGAAAGACCATTGGCATCCTTATAAGATGTTACAACCTCCCAAACAGTTTGTTGAATAACACTTACAACTGAAGCATTAATGATTCCAAATTGACTTGGAACAGATACTCCTCTGGGATCAGCTTTGTGAATGGCAGAATAATATGTTAATGCTGCAATGTACGATCCAACACCAGCTAAGTGAATACCATCAGAATATACCTGCCAAATATTTGAAAAGCCTGGAACTTGTCCGTTCATCATTTTAACATTCAACTGGTAGAATACTTCCCCAACGGGACTTAAGATAATTTTTCTACCTGAAAAATCATTTCGCAAAACAACTGTTAAGTCTTCAAAAAATTTACGGCATTCATTTGCTTCATTAGTACTTCGTAACCAAAGACTATTCCATAGATTTCCTGTTCGTCCTGGATTTGTAATATCGTCGCCATAAGGACTTCTTGGCCAGCGGCTATAAACAATTATTGTACCATTGGGACTTTTGTTTTTGGCTGCATTAATAAAATTAGAACACATTACTCTATCTCCTTCTGATCCGTCTATATTCCGGTCGAAAGGTTGAAGAGAAATATAATCCCAAGTGTAATTTCCCAAAGCATTTGAATAATTTCCATAAGGAGCTTCAAAAAATCCATCTTGAGGATGATCCCACAACCAACTTAATGATGTGCCAGGAATCATGTGCCTTGCAATCAAATCAGTGTTTCCTTCGCTTAATGCAATAGATTTTAAACCATCATAATTTATGGCATCTGTTACACTATTGCCTATAAAATAAATAGATTTGCTTGTTTGACTAAATACATTATTATTCATAACAATTAGTGAAACAATAAAAAGGGCTTGAAAGATTTTCCTGAAAGACAATCTTCCGTTTTTGGTTACCCGTTCATTGGATGTTTTCATATAAAGGTGAGTTGTTAGTTAAACATGAGGCAAAGCTACAGGGTATTTATTCAAAAGGATTTTCAAATTTGTTGAAATCACATTCATTTTTATTACTGAATAGACTATTCTGTTCTAAATGGTAGCGAATTCTGTTTGAAATTGGAAGTGGCGGTAATTCAATTCTATCACTTTCAAGGGAAATTACACCATTTTACATGAGTAGATGCCAACATAAACGATTCAAATTCAATAATTTATGAAATATAAACTATTGAATTGTAAGGATATAACTAAAATACCTTTAACATCCCCTATAATTAACTTTTTTTTGATCTCTCTTTTGTATTGGATTCGATTCGTTCCTTGCTTCGGAATACAGATCTGTTAAAACCTCATTAAAAACTGGATTGATAGTATTATATTTCGTTTTTAAATTTTTTTATTTCCTCTACATTGCTGTTTTTCAGAATTTCCCACGAATCTTTTTTAATTAGATTAAGGATTTTCCCATTTTTCGAATACTCAGTAATAATCAATATATTCGTCTAAATATGTGTTTGTTATGATCACTTTTGCAAAAGGATTAAATATGAAACTATTGCATTATGATATGAATGTTATTTTTACGAAAGTAACCAGCACGTCGGCAATAATTTTTCACTATTTCAGCATGAATCTGAATATTTGCATGTTACAAATTCGAAGTAACCTGTAATTCTGTTTAGGGCTTGTGTATGGTGCAGCCATTGCAGGTTTAAGACTTCGGGACAATGTATCTGAGGCTAAGGTTTTCGTAGATACCCAATATAATTCGTATCTACTATTTAGTGCCCTGATTTTGAGCTTGTATGCATATTTTAGAAAAAATGCAACATAATAATTTACGCTGTTTCTGGAGTTTTAAGATTTCACAAATAAATTACATTCTAAAAAAGAAGCATGACTATGAAACCTTTTTAGAAATTAAAACGACCTCCTTTATAGCCACATAGTGGCGATACCGATTAAACACAAACTATTTCTTAATTTTAAGTTTTTTTTACACTGTCAGTTGTGATAAATTTTTATGGATGCATTTTTTTTGCAAATTCTCCAGGAGCTACACCAAATTCACGTTTAAAAATTCTGGTAAAAGATATAACATTCTCAAAACCAACACGAATCATGAGTTCCTTCACCGATAATTTTTCCTTTACCAGGAGTTGTTTTGCCCTTTTCAATCGAATATCTCTAATGAACCCGGCTATTGAGAGATTAGTTAGAAATTTAATCTTTCCATACAATTGACCATAACTCATGGCAAGTTCATTCACAAAAGCGTCTATATGAAATTCGGGATTTGAAATATTTTCTTCAACGACTCGAATACATTTGGCAATGAATTTTTCATCAGAAGTAACATACTGTATTTCGCTGGGTTCGGCTGTTATAATTTTTGAAAATGCCTTCCTTAGTTTTTCTCTGTTTTCGATCTGGTTTTTAATGGCTGCTAAAAGTAAATCTGGTTGGATTGGCTTGTTCAAATATTCATCGGCTCCGGCTTCCAAACCAGCAATATTGCTGGGAATTCCAGCCTGTGCAGTAAGCAAGATAATTGGAATATGACTTGTAATAATATTTGATTTCAATTCTTTACAAAACATCAATCCATCCATCTCAGGCATATTAATATCAGAGATGATTAAATCGGGAAGATAATCTTTTACTTTCTGAATACCTTCTGAACCGTTTTCTGCTTCAATGGTTAAAAAGGAATTTTTTAATGTATGTTTAATGAATTGACGAATCTCAAAAACATCATCTATAATTAGAACCAGATTAAGAATTTCATTTTCTTTTTGTTCTATTTTTTCATCGATAGAATTATTTTGAATCAGTTCAGATATTCTTGCCAGAGTTTGAACACGAAACAAGGCCTCAATCTTATCTATGGGTTTTTTAATATAATCAGAGGCGCCGGCATCAAAGGCCTGTTGAATGTGCGTATTTCCACTTCGTGAAGTAATCATTGCAACGGGAATCTTCGATAATTCTGGGATAGTTTTAATTTGTTTCAGGGCACTTAGTCCATCAAGTTCAGGCATCTCCCAATCTAAAAGAATAATGTCAGGGTTTATTTTTGCAGCAACTTCCACAGCATCTTTCCCGTTTACAACGGAAAACAAATACATCGTTCTGCCCCAGTTGCCTAAGCAGTTACGCATAACATCAATGCTATATTTATCATCGTCGGCAATGAGGATTTTCAGTTCTTCGTAAGGAAAATCCTTATCTAATTCATTCAATTCAACCCAAGAGCCATCTTCTTGAATTTTGGATATGTTGTATAAAGAAAAAGAGTCTGTTTTTTCGTGCATTTTATCTTCCGATTCATGATGAATGGGTAGCGATGTATCAATTTTACTAAAGGGCAATGTGAAATAAAAATCCGTGCCTTTTCCAACTTCAGATTTTATCCAAATATTTCCACCATGAGCCTCTATAACCATTTTACAGAAAGTCATTCCTAATCCTGTTGAGCGCACACCTCCAGATTTTTTTGCTTCAACTTGCCCAAATTTTTCAAAAACCAAATGAATTTTATCCTCAGGAATACCTTGACCCGTATCTGAAACGCAAATAATACAAAAGGGAGTTTTAAAAACGTTTTCATTTTTGAAATTATCTGGCATTAAATCATTAGAAATCAATTCTGTCTGATTTTGAATAATTGCTTTCTGTCTGATAATAATTTCGCCACCGTTGGGAGTATATTTTATGGCATTTGTCAGCATATTTACAAAAACACGGACAATGATTTCCGGATCAGCGCACCCAATCGTTTGAGGAGGAATACTGTTTATTAATCTTTGCTTTTTCTGTTTTACTAATAAGGACACCTGATGAACGGCTTCATCAGCTAATAGGTAAATAGAAAGTTCATTTACATTTAGTTTTACTTCGGTGTTTTCGAACTTCTGCACATCCAAAATATTTAAAACCAAATTAAGCATCTGATTGCCTGCAGAATTAACCATCTGCATCATTTCATCATCTGGATTCATTGAAGACAATCCAATGATAGCATTCAGTGGGTTTTTAAGATCATGAACAATCATACCTGTCATCGCATCTTTAAAATTGTCCAATTCCAATAGCTTTTCCTTTTGTGCATTGACCGTTTTGTATGCCTCGGCATTATCAAGTGCAATCGTTATATAGGATGCAAGTGATTGAAGATGAATCAAATCTTTCTCTGTATAAGCATTTTTCATAAAACTGTTTACAACAATAATTCCAAGTCTTTTATTGCCAACGGAAAGCGGCAAATGTATAATTGATAAGGGTTGTTTATTTGTTGAAATATTGGGTAGTGCATAAATATAATTTTTGTATTCAATAAATAAATCATTAACAAATACAGTTTTTTGAGTGTTGAAACACCATGCAGACAAGCTATTTTCAGAGGATAAACTTTTTGTGAAATTTTCGATTCTTTTGCCCTCCTCAATAAAACCGATGTATTCAATTTCATTTTTATGTGAATTGTATAAACCAATCCCAAAAGCGTCTGATGGCATAATGGATGTAATATACCCGTAAACAATTTCGTTAATAGATTTAAGATCAAAAGTAGAAGTTACTCTTTGTCCAAATTCACTAATGATTTGTGAAATTTTAAAGGACTTTTCAATTTCATCTTTACTGTAAATCAATTCATCGTTTGCTTCTCGAAGTGCATCTGATTGTGCTATAAGCTCTTCATTAGTTGCTTCAAGTTCTTCTGCTTGCTGTTGAAGTTCTTCTTTTTGCTGCATCACTTCATGTGTGCGTTCAGTAACTTTCCGCTCAAGTTGTATGTTTCTTTGTCTTATTTCGTTTGTTTTATTTTTATAATATATATATGCGCTACCAAAAATTGATAATGCAAGGAGTATCTTAAACCACCAGGTTTGCCAAAAAGGCGGTGTTATAATAATACTAATCGAAGTCAAATTTTCGCACCATACTCCATCGGCATTTGTTGATTTTACTTTTAATATGTATTTGCCAGGTGCCAGGTTCGTATAATTCAGTACTCGGTTTTCGGCATCGGTTTCTATCCAATTGTCATTAGCTCCTTCTAATAAATAAGAGTATTTAATGCTTTTTGGAGAAGTATAATCTAATGCAGCAAATTCTATAGAAAACACATTTTCCGTGTAGTTCAACACAATTTCCTTGGTATCTATGATAGCATTTTTTAGTAATATTCTCTTATCATAAGCTCTTCCTACTTCAATTTCTTTGTTAAATATTTTAAATGACACAAAAATAATTTTTGGTATAAACGCAGACAATTTTATAGAATCAGGAAAAAAATGATTGATACCACTATTTCCCCCAAAATAAATTTTCCCTGTTTTTTTATTCTGGAAAAAAGCTCCAGCCACGAACTGGTTATTTTGCAAACCATCATCTTTGGTAAAAATATGAGAAATTTTTGTCTCAGGGTTAAACTTAATTATCCCATCTGTTGAACTCATCCAAAAATTGCCAGAGCTGTCTTCGAAAATAGCAAAAATATTATCACTTGGGAAACCATTTGTTTTGTTTAATGAGACAAATCTGTTCTCTTTCTCTATAAATTTGTTTAATCCACCACCTTCCGTAGCGATCCATATTTGACCGGTTTTATCTTGATGGGTAAATTTTATTTTTTTAGAAGATATCGTATTACTATCTTGTGTGTTATGAAAATAGTTTGTTACTTTAGTATGTTCTGCATTCATTATACTAATGCCGCCATCTGTGGAAATCCATAATCGCCCTGAGTTATCCTCCGTAATATGCCAAATCTGATTATTTGCAATACCTACCGCAATATTTGAATCTTTTGAATAATGCTTAAAACTACCGTGCTTGTTATTTTTATTGGGTTTTTGATAAAGATTTAAGCCTCCATTAAGTGTTCCCACCCAAATATTTTTTTTACTGTCTTTAAAAATATAGCTTGGCACCCAATCAGAAAGACTCGTGGAATCATTGCTATCGGGTCTGAATTCATGAATCAAATCCAAGTTATGATTTGTTTTATTATACCGAAATTGTTTCAAGGGAACACATCCTATCCAGTATTCAAAATCAGAATACTGATAAAAACTTGTTATTAGATTGAAGCCGCTAAATTCAGGCTTGGAATCAACTATGTAATGATCTATATTTCCTGAATTCTTGTCTAAGATATTTAATCCCAACGTACTTATTCCCAAAAATAAATTATCACTATCATCTTCATAAATACCCCATACTCCATTTGCAGACAGACTGTTTTTATTTCCAGATAAATTTTTAATAATTGAAAATTTTGATTTTTCTAATGAAAAGTATTCCAGTCCTTTTCCTTCGGTTATTAACCAATAGTTTTTAGATAAGTCATAAAAAAGTCTATAAGTATTCTCTGAGAATAACATATCAGACGGTGAGTATGCATTGGAGGGATCGTGCTTAAAATCAATAAAGGACTTTGATTTATAATTATATAATTGTAAAACAGCGTTAACGTGCTTCACCCAAATTTGATCATTGTTGTCCTTTAATAAAACTAATTTTGTTGATACAATACCATTGTAGTTTATAGGTTTTAAATTATAATCAAGCACTTCCTTTGTTTTTGGATTGTATATTTTAATACCATAATTATAAGTAGATACCCATATCATATTTTCTTTATCTTCAAGAATATTATAAATCCGAAAGTCGATATTTGTTCCAGGTTTTTTTCCTTTGAATAAATCTATATATTCGAATTGAAAAGTTGATTTCTTGTTTTTTGGCAAAAACCAAAGTCCGTGGTTTGCGATATATATATTATCTTTGCTATCTTTATAAAAATTGTCGAAACCATTAGGAAAATTTAAATTGCGGTTTAAATTGTTTTTTAATGTGTGGACTTTAACCCAACCGCTAACTACATTGACTGCAATACCCATTGATCTCCCTAAACGAAACCAATAAATATCTCCATCTACGCATTCTCTGGATAGTTTTTCATTAAGCCCCAAATCATCTTCTCCAATTGCTTCTTTTGTAATAAAAGCAAGCAAGCTATCGTTATGTGTATTTAATATCAGGCAGTTTCCACTATATTCATCTATAAAACTAATTCTTCCCTTGCTATCAATATATGAATTTGAATAATAACTTCTATATTTTTCCAGATTACTATATTTTTCGGAATGCAAATCAATAAATTTTTCTTCCCATGGAATAAACTTTACTATTCCATTTTGGGTTCCCATCCATAGTATTCCTTTTGAATCGAAACTTATACTTTGGATTAAATTACTTGGAAGACTATTGACATCAGCTTTCTTGTTTTGATAGATCTTCATTTTTACTCCATCGAAACGTACCAAGCCATTGCTGGTGGCAATCCACATCGTTCCGTGTTTATCCTGTGCTACATCCATGACAATATCGGAAGGTAAACCGTTCTCTGTATTCAGTTTATTAAACTTTACATCGTAAAAACTCGCAATATTTTGGGAAAACGATGAATGATGAAAAATAAAAGACACATTCACCATTAGGAAAAATAAAGATATGTATTTCAAATATTTGTTCATCGCGTTGTTATTTTAGGATTTTGATATGTTTTGATTTGTTTTCATTTTGGTAATTCTCTTTTAATTTTGTATAGGTGATGGTTAGTAATAAAAAGGATTTTTTCTGATTGATCAGAATTATGGATAATAATAAATGATTTTTTTTCGATAAATGTTGCATTTCCATTCATTAATTCTTTTTTAGAAAATACCAAACAAGCTGAGTCAAATTGGCAAAAACCAAAGCTTAAAAGCACTTTATGAATTTTTTCATCTCAATACAAAAATACAATTTATTCTGTATCTTACAAAGATTATTTATGACGAATAATAAAAAGCAAAAACCTTCGGAGTTTTTTAATCCCCGAAGGTTTAATTATCTTAAACATTAAAGCAAATAATCCTTCTTTTGATATTTCTACATTAAAACAACAAAAATTATTGAATTATAAACTTTTCATTATAGCATTTATCACCGTTTTGTAACTTAACAATGTATAAGCCCTTTGGTAATTGACTTAGCGAAATTGTCAGAAGTGAACTTTCAGATGAAATTATCATTTTATCCAAAACCTTACCTGTAAGATCAGTTATCAGAATATGAGATGTTTCCCCATGTAGTTTGCTTAAATCAATATTTATATATTCTTTAGCAGGGTTTGGATACACAGTAATATATTCGTTTGCTGATTCACTATTTGCAATTATAGTATTTTCAAGTATTTCCGCACTTTTATTTGCATTGATCCAATCAACAAGAGCACGATATTTATGAGATTCAGCTAAAGTAGAAGTTGTTGATACTTTTGCACCCCAAGCTCCTCCGGATCCCCATGCACCAAGATGTGTGTAATGATTGAATAATACAAATTTATCTTTCCATTTATTCAACATATACATGTATTCCGTATAGATGTTTGGATTGGCACTCCATACATGAGCATTTGTTAATAAATGTTGTCCACCTTCGTAACATCCGAGTTTAAAACCATATTTATTAGCCATATTTACAGCATGAGCTACACCATCAGAGGTTGCACTGTATAACCTGTCAATTTCTGCATGGAATAAACTTTGACAATTAGAAGCAGCTCCATCTATACCATTACCAATATAAGGAGCAATAGCACCCATATCTACTTTTTGTCCGTAAGGATTCCATGTTGAACTATTTAATGTATTTGCAAAAGCTTGGTCTGCAATATCATAATTACCACTCCATGCGCACACTCTTATAACTCTTGTTCCCATATCAGCTACTCCAAATACGTCTTGGAAAGCTTTAAATATTTTTAAGGATTGCCAAACACTATAAGCTCCACCTTGATACCATTGATTGCTTCCAGGCAAACCATTTGCAATACCTTGATCAAGTGTATATTGAAATTGTGTAAATCCACCATTCCAGGTTTCATTTGAATATTCAATATAGCATTTCAAATTGGGGTTCAAATTGTTTTTAATTAAGGTAGCCAATTGTGTCCAATAATCCAAATTTGTTTTGTGAGGTAAACACACCCACATGTCAATGTTGGTACGATTGCATAAATCAATCATCCATTCATAGGCAAATTGACCAGCAGTAACTTGATTAGCCGTTTTTTGTATTCTTTCGCTCCAATTTACAACATTTGAATTATTCGTATGGCCAAAATCCATAAATCGTAAACATGCATACATGGAAATTTCACTCAAAAATTGAGGGTTCCAAGGATTTGTAACTGTAGTCCAATCAACATTAGCATTTATGTATTCTGTTGATTCACTCCATCCAAAATCCCAGAAATTTGTTCCTATTGTCATTGAGGAAGTAGCAGAAGCCGCAGTCGTTGTGACATTCAAAGCAGAACTTGTTGCTGAAATATTACCTGCTGCGTCTTTTGCTTTTACTGTCATGGTATATGATGTAGAAGCTGTAAGACCTGAAATAAAAGCACTGGTGGAAGTAACGCTGGTTTTTAACGTACCATTTGAATATACATCATATCCTGTAACAGCAGTATTGTCGGTAGAAGCAGTCCATGACAAAACAAAAGAATTAGCCAAAACCGAAGAAGATACCAAACCTGTAGGTGTTGAAGGAGCCTGAGTATCAATTACAGGATTTCCTGCAGCCACGCCCACTGTGATATAGTCTATTGCAGAATATCCCCAACTATGACTTATTTCAATCGTATTATTTCCAGTATTTAAAGAAACATTACCATAATTCAAGTCCTCCCAACCGGCAGTAGTTCCATGAAAAAGTGTATATGCCGGAGCAGCACCATTAATTGAAATATTTTGATATTTATCGCAAACACCACAAGAATTTTGGAAACGTATAATCAATGGATAATTTCCAGCTACTGCAGCATTAACAGTAAAAGTAATTTTATCGCCAGCGGCATCAAAAGTTTCGGCACTAACATAGCCCGTACCAGAAAAACCACTAAGTGAAGAAGCTGTTCCAACAGCAGTTAAGCTGGCATTTTCTGCCTCGTATTTTGTTGGAGCAGGTGCAGAAGTTGTAACATTTAAAGCAGTACTTGCAGATGAAATATTTCCAGCAGCATCTTTTGCTTTTACTGTCATTGTATAAGTAGTTGCAGCAGTAAGACCAGTAACACCAAATGATGTAGATGTAGTTGTTCCCATTGAAATTGTTCCTGAAAATATTTCATAGCTTGCAACTCCGACATTATCAGTAGAAGCAGTCCATGATAAGTTGAATGAAGTTTGTGTTATTGCTGATGAAGCTAATGCTGTTGGAGCTGTTGGGGCTTGTGTATCCGTTGGGCTTCCAATTGTAAATGTTATATTCGTTGCATCAAGCGTGGTTCCATCACTAAAATTTGCCCTTGCAATCAATACATGACTTCCTGCTGCTAAAGAAGCAGTCCAATCTAAGGTAAACGGAGCAGTTGTAACATTACCAATCCAACTCCAGCTATCAATCCAATATGTAACACTTGAAACTGTTCCAGATAAACTAACGCTAATCTGTAAATTTGAATTTGGTGCAACAATTTGACCTGATGTTGGTGAGGTTATTGCTATTGATTTACTTACGGCTGAGGCTGTTGTAACAATCAATGCAGAACTTGCAGAAGATATATTACCGGCCGCATCTTTTGCTTTTACGGACATTGTGTAAGCAGTTGCTGCGGTAAGTCCAGTAACATCAAATGAGGTAGATGTTGTCGTTCCCATTGAAGTTGTTCCTGAAAATATTTCATAGCTTGCAACTCCGACATTATCAGTAGAAGCAGTCCATGATAAGTTGAATGAAGTTTGTGTAATTGCTGATGAAGCTAATGCTGTTGGAGCTGTTGGGGCTTGTGTATCCGTTGGGCTTCCAATTGTAAATGTTATATTCGTTGCATCAAGCGTGGTTCCATCACTAAAATTTGCCCTTGCAATCAATACATGACTTCCTGCTGCTAAAGAAGCAGTCCAATCTAAAGAAAACGGAGCAGTTGTAACATTACCAATCCAACTCCAGCTATCAATCCAATATGTTACACTTGAAACTGTTCCAGATAAACTAACGCTAATCTGTAAATTTGAATTTGGTGCAACAATTTGACCTGATGTTGGTGAGGTTATTGCTATTGATTTACTTACGGCTGAGGCTGTTGTAACAATCAATGCAGAACTTGCAGAAGATATATTACCGGCCGCATCTTTTGCTTTTACGGACATTGTGTAAGCAGTTGCTGCGGTAAGTCCAGTAACATCAAATGAGGTAGATGTTGTCGTTCCCATTGAAGTTGTTCCTGAAAATATTTCATAACTTGTAACACCAATATTATCAGTGGAAGCTGACCAAGTTAGGTTGAATGAAGTTTGAGTTATTGCTGATGAAGCCAATGCTGTAGGAGCTGTTGGGGCTTGAGTATCTACAGATAAGGTTCCATAAACTTGCATTTCAACTACACGAACACCATTAGAAGTATTATTTCTGCTTGTAACATAAATTCTTACATATCTGCCAGAGCCTGTTAAACCTGTATTATCATCTACACCACCATTTTGACCGCTTAATGTTTTTATGGTTGTCCAAGTTGAAGCATCGTTTGAAGTTTGAATCTGATAAGCAGTGCCATAATATGTATTCCATGATAAATAAACACGAGTAACAGAATAGCTCGCACCTAAATCAACATAAATCCAAGGATTGGTTTCAGAAATTGAACGCCATTGTGTTGTTGTGTTGCCATCAAAAGCTTTTGAAGCTGTATATGTAGTAGCTGTTGTACTTGCATTTGCGGTTTTATTCAAAGCAATATTAGGAGCTGTTAATGTTTTAACTACTAATGATGTACTTGCAACAGAAACATTTCCGGCAGCATCTTTTGCTTTCACTGTCATCGTATAACTCGTATTTGCAGTCAAACCGGATATACTCATTGAATTAGAGGTGGTTGTTCCTTTAGAAGTTGTTCCTGCAAATATTTCATAACTTACAACACCTACGTTATCAGTCGAAGCTGTCCAAGTTAAAGTAAATGAAGTATTATTAAGCGCAGACGCAACTAAAGCAGTTGGAGCAGATGGAGCTTGTGTATCAGGGCAAGCAGCAGTAACCTGTGTTTTAATAGCGCTTGCTACAGAAATATTACCGGCTGCATCTTTTGCTTTTACGGTTAAATTGTAGGTAGTATTGCAGGTTAAACCTGTGATAGCTTTTGAAGTTGATGTAGTTGTACCTAACGAAGTAGTACCATTAAATACTTCATAAGAAACAACACCAATATTGTCTGTAGAAGCAGTCCATCCTAATGTAAAAGATGTTGCTGTAATTGCAGAAGTTGTTAAAGCAGTTGGAGCAGAAGGAGCTTGTGTATCAGCAGGAGGTGCAATTGCAAATGTATTACCAGCATCTCTTGTCCAATTGGCACTTGTTAAACCGGTTTTTGTAAGTAAAGTTGTCCATGTAGTATTATCATTTGAACCTTGGCAAGTAAAAGACGATAAAGTTCGCTCATTCCATTCAACAGTAATATTTACCGCTGTAGGCATAACAGATACTCCAGCACCTAAATCAATCGTAATTGAATAGGGATAAGTAGTAACATTAGGAGTCCACATCGATGCGGTAGTAATATCTCCATCATAAGCGTTCCAAGCGTTTGCCTGGTTTTGCGTAGCAATTACATTTGTAGCACCTGAAATAACGTGATTTGTTGGATAAGCAGTTGTTCCAACCATCCAGTCTATTTCTTTGAAATATGCGTCATAAGTACTAACACCACCATTTGCAGTTAAACGAAGATATCTATAACCGGTTTGCGTTCCTTGTGCTACAGTAATCGTCTGAGTAACCTGTGAACTATATACATTATTATTATCCATTACGCGTAACTTAACGGTATAAGTTCCAGCAGTAGTATAGGTATGACTTGGTGCTGTGCTGTGGTCAATGCTGCTACCATCACCAAAATCCCATTCAAATCCTAAAATAAAATCACCGGCATCGGGGTCATACGAATTTGAAGAATTAAAAGCCACGACCAATGGAGCTGTTCCGGAGGTAGGAGTTGCAGTAATTACAGCAACCGGTGCTGCATTTGGAGTAACAGTAATTGAACATGTAGCAGTTTTACTTCCATCAACAGTTGTAACTGTAATTGTAGCGGTTCCAGCAGCAATTGCAGTGATATTTCCAGAACTATTAACGGTAACTATTGATGTATTGCTTGATAACCAATTTACAGTTTTATTGGTAGCATTTGCAGGTAAAACAGTAGCTGTTAAAGTTGACGTATTTCCTGCCTTGATGGATAATGTAGTAGGTGAAACAGCAACACTCGTAACAGCAATTGTACCTGAAGTTACGGTAATTGCAGAAGTAGCTGTTTTAGTACCATCAACAGTAGTAACAGTAATATTTGCAGAACCTGCAACTTTACCGGTAACTAAACCAGTTGTACTTACTGTTGCAACTGTAGTATTTGAACTTGACCATGTAACACTTTGATTTGTTGCATTGGTAGGTAAAATTGTAGCATTTAATTGGTACGTTTGATTAACTGCTATAGATGTACTTGTTGGAGCAACAGAAACGCTTGAAACAACAACAGTACCGGAACCGGCAATACCTGCATAAGGATGAGTAGAAACAACTTCCCAAACTGTTTGCTGAATAATAGTAGCCAAAGTACTGCTTATGGTACCATATTGAGTAGGAACGCCAATACCAACTGGGCTATCTTTATACATTGTAGCATAAAATGTACAACCTAAAATATAGGAACCTACATTATTCATGTGAATACCATCGGCATAAACTTGCCATATTTCTGTATAACCAGAAACCTGTCCGGCTTTCATTTTATCATTTAGGGCTTTCATCACATCACCAACAGGAACCATAAGAACAGGTTTATTAATTGTATAAGTTGTTCTTACCAGATTTACAAGTCTTTCGAAAAAGTCTTTAGATTCATTTGTACCATCGTAACTAAATTGGTTATATGTACTTAACCATGTAGTATTCCAATTGTCTGCTGTTAAAGATGCATCCGTCGGCAATACATTGCCAATGGTACGTGGATAACGAGAATAAATATAAATTTGAACATTAGGACTCTTACCTTTAGCCAAATTTAAATAATTGCCAACCATTTCTAAATCGCCGCCAGAACCTTCTATATCTCTATCAAAAGGTTGTAACGAAATGGCATCCCATGTATAATTAGGGAAAGCATAATTGGGGGCGCCATAAGGTGTTTCGGTAAAACCATCTGCTTGATGACTCCAAAGCCATTCAAGTGGTGCACCTGGTATCATGTGACGACCAAAGTTATGTGTATTTTCCCTACTTGTTGCCAATGCATCAAGGCCACTATAGATAATGCCATCGGTAACGCTGTTACCAACTAAATAGACATTTTTTGTTGTTTGCCCAAAAATGTTATTTACCAGTAAGGTAAATAACAGAAAAAACATGATAGCAAATAGTGTGTTCGCAATCTTGCTTTTTGATTTGTTAGTTTTCATAGAAATTTGAGTGTTAGTTTAACATGGAGCAAACTTACATGGAACAAAATTGGAGCTATTATACTTTTCAATCAGAAAACTAAACTTAATCTTGTCATCCTAAACTTTATTGTCAAAATGCTTATACTTTCCAGTCAAATCCTAAAAAAACTTTTATTTGGAAGGTTGTGAATTAAATTTGTCAATTTTCATCAGACGATGAGTTTCTTACTTATAAAGCTTTCTAAATTCTAAGGGAGAAATATTGTGGTGTTTTTTAAAAAAAGAGGCGATATTTTTATCCGAGCTAAACCCGCATTTATAGGCTATTTCTGTTATATTAAAATTTGTAAAAAGCAATAACTTTTCTATTTCTTTCATTCTTTTGGCTCTGATTTCTTCTCCTATGGTTTTGCCTAAATATTTCCTGAATTTCATTTCAAGTACTCTTCTTGAAAGAAACGTTTGATTGACTACAGCTTCAATTGAGATTGTTTTACTTGTATCCAAATTCTCGATAAACTTTAATGCCTTTACTATTTCCTTATCCTGAACCGCAAGAATATCTGTAGAAGGTCTTGAACAAATTGAGAAAAATTCACTATGTATGTTTTGTCGTTTGAAATCAATAGTTGAATTCTTCATCCATTCGTGTAGTGCGGAGGCAGCCTTAATGCCGGTTTTGGTGGAGTATTGATCAATACTTGATAATGCCGGATTTGCTATTTTACAAATAAGTTCATCATTATCAACTCCCAGAATAGCTACCTGATCTGGAACTTTTATTTTTTTTTGGATACATGCATCAAGAACAATCTGGCTGAAATGATCAGAGCAAGCCAACAAACCTATCGGTTTAGGCAATGAAAATAACCAATGATATAAATTATCAAAATTATTTTGCTGTTGATCGTTATCCCATTCAAATTGAAAGTGATGTAATGTTTGGATGTTCTGAATCGAAGCTTTGAAGCCTTCATATCTGTCAATAGACCAAAATAATTTTGAAGATCCTACAAATGCTAAGTTGCGGTAGCCTTTTCTTATGAAATATTCAGCGCCTATGGCACCAATTTTTTTATCATTGGAAAGAATATTAATGCAATTATTATATATTTTAGTTGAGCCGGAAATAACAACAGGGATGCCGGTATCAATAATTTTCTGGGTATCATTGTTTTCTGACAGAATAATTCCATCAGGTTTCCATTCAATTAATTGGTTAATCGAAATTTCATGTTGGTTAGGTAAAATGTAATAGGGTTTATTTCTTAAAAAATACCATGGACCATGCAGTTGAGCGTATTCAGCAATTCCTTTGAGCAAACCTCTTTCATATTCACCAATGGGTGGAATTAATAATGCGACCCGAAATGTTTCGTTTTTCCCTTGGTTCTCCATTCAAAACAAATTTCCTCCCGCAAATATAAAATATTTTATGGGAGGATGTTCTGAATTTTATATCAGAGCTGGAAAAATTATTGATTTAGATCGCTATTCTTTTGAAATATAAAGCAAGAAATCGTGTTTCGTATCAAGTATATCAATTTCCGTTTTATTGTTTATTTTACCCTCTTTGAACAATTCTTTTGTTGTGAGATCATAAAGTTTGTATTTTGATCCATTTTGGAAATTAAACTTGCTTATTTTCAATTCACCTTTTTGGGGAATCCTATGATAATTTCCTGATAAGTAAAACTTGATTTTTTCATGATTTGTTACATTATTAATATATGCAACGAAATATGATTTGTCTTCAGCTTGAAAATAATGAGCGGCGTAATCACTACCAATTTTGAAAGGTGCTGAATCAATAATTTTTTTAGGTATTTTTTTGTAAATTTCTTTTGCTTCTTGATTTTTGAATAGTTTGGTATCAATGAACCATTCATTTGCTTTGGCATCTGTTTTGTTTTCAACAAAGCGGTAATCCAATGCTAATGAAGAAAATAATCTTTCAAATTTGGCAAATTCCATTCTTCCATCCCAACCGGATAAGGAATCATCGGTAAGTATTGAAATCATTGCCTGACTTTTCTTTTTTGACCAATCAATCATAGATTGTACTTCTTTCATTATTAATCTTTCGTCTTCAGTGAAAACTTCGTCCCATGTTACAATGGCGGGCATTCCTGACACAAAACCAAAGTAAATCCAATCTCTCAGATATAGTCTGTAATAGTCAGTTCCCACCCAGCAATTTTGATCTGGATGATTATCATCAAAAGTCATACATGTATAAACATTGGAACCTGGATAGGAGCCTTCGGAAATAAAACTATTGGGAATAATTTGTGCTAACTTTGTGTACAGCGACATTTCCTCATCAGAATTAAAATTGCTGCCAAGTGCATAATTTCTATAACCAACAATATCACTTGTAAAATACTCAACCATTTTTGTAGGTATTTTGTCGAAATGCATAATTGGCTCAGAAACAATAACATGATTGGTATCAATGCTCTTTATAATGTTTTTGGTATCTTGAAATCGTTCCCATCTTGCTTTCCAATCGCCTTCGCCTGAACTTGAAAACGAGAATATGGAAGATTCATCTTTAAATGCTTGAACAAAATCTTTTAAGTATTCATGATATATATTATTAAATGGTTGATTTTTTGTATTATACCAATCTTCATTTTTAAAGCCGGCTTCAATATATTGCATATAGGGACATGTACCTTCATCCCAAAGTGTGTTGTTTATTCCATAGGGATAACTGCTTAAAGTTATCATTACATGCAAACCATTTTTTGCAGCAACTCTTGTGTATAGTGCGAACTGCTCAATTCCATGTGGAGCCAGATTTCCTACTGCATCAAAACGTTCCCATATTCCATAGTGCGAATGTAAATGGACAACATCCCATTTATTCTGTTTTAGATATGAAAAGCGATAGTTTAACTCGTTTTCTGTAAAAGATTCCCATGAAATTAGCCTTTCACCGGGCTTCTCATTTCTATCCCAATTATCCCATTCTTCCTGCTTTAGCAACATTTGTTCGCTACGAGTGCCGCAATCCTTAAAAAACATTGTTCCCTGATAAGACCCGGTAATTGGCTTGTTTATTTTGCTTCCTTTGTTAAAATAGTTGTTTTCCTTGTTGTATTTATAAAACACACCTTCAGTAATTCTTATTATTTGTTTTGTTGGACAAATTGCAGCGTTTTCAGATAGAAACTCGATTTCATAATCTCCAGTCTGGTCGAAATTTAAATTCACTGAATAGTAGTTTTTCTTTTTAAGCATTGGAATTTTCTTTCCATGATAATTTACATATAGTGAAGGAGTCCCATTTGTATTTGTTGTTAAGGCTGTTACTTCAACTCCATTTTTTTGAGCGTTTTCTTTCGTTCGAATAACAGGTAGGCATGCAATAATTGATGGTTGTGAAATCAAGGTTGATTTAAATTTAATGTAGGAATTTTTTCCTGGATCATTATTCCATGTTCCGATGATGAAATGAATTTCAGCATAGTTTAAATTGTATCCGGCATCTTTCAACATGGATGCAATGTCGAACTTCATTTTTTTTGCGTTGGAATTCCAACCTGAGCAAAGAAATGGTGGACCGCTTCTTCCTTTAATACTTGCGCAAAATTGCCAGTCATCAGAAGATTCTGATACTTCCAATTCCAAAACAGGATGCTGTCCCAAGTGAAATTGAAATGCAGGTAAAACAGCACAATCTCTTTGTCTTTTAGAGTTTTTCTTTTCAAAAATTGAAAACAGGTCTTGATGTGTAATTGTGTTTTTAGGATCAGAATACCAAGCAGATACTTGATTTTTACCTGTTAAATCCAAATCTCCATTTTTCGAGTAAGCAATGATTGTATTTTCAACTTTTTCCCAGCACATTGCTCTATTGAAAACCCATGGGCATCGCATAATTGAATAAAACTCCGGTGCAGTTTGCTTCAATGAATCAGGGTAAAACAATTCATGGTATATAATATCTTCAGTGTTTTCCCAAATATACTTTGGGCGTTCTCCTTCTTTTTGGTTGAGCCAAGAAAAGGTTGGACAACACTTTTGAAATGAGGCATTCTGTGCGTTTACTATATTAATTTTTATAATATACAAATACAATATAAAAAAAAGAATTTTAGTTTTCATAATTTTTTTACTAAATTTTTTGAATTAATATTTTCTTTATTTACAATCAATCCTCTATTTACAAAGATAACACCAGAGAAAATTATTACAACACCGAAGATAATTTTTACACTTAATTCTTCATCTTTAAAAATCCATCCAAGAAAAAGCGCAATGGCTGGACTTATGTAGGCATACAGTGAAACAAAAGAAGAAGACAATTTTGAAAGTGCGTATAAATAACATCCATATCCTACTATAGAATCAAAAATAATCAGGTATATAACTGCAAAAATACTTTCGCTTTTCATATTATTCAGGCTTTCTAAGTCTTCTGTAAACAAACTAATACATGAAGTAAATAGTCCAAATATAAACAACTGAAGACCAGCTACCAAAAGTGGTTTTACACTCAAAGTCGCTTTTTGTGAAATAATAGTTCCCACTGCCCAAGACATTACACCAGCTACAATACCAATGATTCCGAAAATCTTTGATTGTGAATTATTATTTAAGTTAAAAATCAAAAAACATCCGCCAAATCCTAACAAGATACCTAATAGCAACCAAAGATTAATTTTTTCATTTCTGACAATGAATATATTTATTAAGACCACGAATAAGGGTACCAAAGTAAAAAGTATTCCCGTAATCCCAGTGGGTACATATTGAAGTGACCAGGTAATCAACGAATTTGACAAAAACACAATGATAAAACCTGAAATAAGAATATTCTTTAGTTCTGATTTACTGGGAAATTTTTCTTTGGAAAGAATAAAAAATACCAGAATTAGAATTCCAGATATTGCTTGCCTGGAACCAGAAACAAATAATGGAGGAAACGATTCAAGGCCAAAGGAGAGCGCCAAAAAAGTAGTCCCCCAGAATATGCAGGTACAGGCAAAAGCAATATATGCTAACAGCTTATTATTCATATTAACCAATTTTCCATCTTATTAGTACGAGCGTACATAAACCTTCGGATAGATTTATTATTTCATAATCACCAAAACATGCAGGAATTAAGCATGCTTGCCAAATATCTATTGAAGTTGAATATTCCTGATTTTTTTTAGACCTGATTAATACATTATTTCCAACTGTGAGGGTTGGTATATGCATGAATTTTCCATAGGTTGAATATTCTGCCCTTTTCGTAAAATGAATTCTTTCAATTTCAAACGGCATTGGCCCATAGCTATTGTAGCGATCAATAGCAAACTCTTTTGTCCAATGAATAACCTTAGGCTGACGAATAAATAAGTTTTCTTTAACCCAATTTTCTCTGCGACATTCATCAACGTTAAAACCATGCTTTGTGTGCATTTTTAGTGGTTTGCCTGTCATACTTTTTTTTGTATCATCCCAACTCGGGCGACAAAAGTCGTACATGAAGTATGAATATTCAGTTCCACAGGGACTTGCACTTGTATCCATTTCCAATACCATTTGATTACCACCATGTCCGTGCGTTGTTCCGGGTGGTATCAAAAACAAATCACCAACGTTTGTTTCCCATCTTTTTATATAGTTTTTCCAATCTTCTATTGGCATTCCATTTTTCTCCGATTCGTAGCATTTTTCTTTCCAAAGCTCATAGTCTGCATTTTCGTGAAATCCCATTAGGGTATTAGCTCCTTGGTATGCCTCAGCGATATAGTATGTTTCGTATCTGCCAAGAGGTTCATTAAAATTTTTGCTAACATAATTTGTGGAAGGGTGATTATGTATTGGCATGCTACTTCTTTCTTGAGGAACCGGATCTGGAAAGTATCCATCATTTAACCATACATCAAAAGGAAGCATGTCTGGTAAGGTTTTGGCTATATGATTTCCTACAAACAATTCGGCATGGCACAATAAGTTTGTTACAGGCATATTAATAATTATATCTTTACCTATTTCTACAAGAATATTTAGCTCTGGACCAGCTAATTCATTCCAGGCATTGCAGCCTAATCCGGGTACATCAAATAGATCTTTATACCGATAGGCTCCCCAAGGGCCAGGTTGGAATATTTTTACCTGTTTTATTGGGTACTGAACAAGCCGTTCTATGATTTCATGGAAAATATAAGCCGGAAGGATTTTTAAATCAGCATTATCGCTACAGTCTATATAGTAATCAAAGTATTGGATGAGGTTTTTTTTGTGGGCATGAAGTAAATAAAAATCATTGTAATAATATTCTTTCCAATGGTAGTTAGGATCTGGATTTTCTGAAAAGAATGGAACAATATTTCCTTCCCACATTTTCCATAGAAATTTTTGTTGCGACATATCGCAATAAATTCTCAAGATATTTATATTTTCTATATTGATTTTTGCAGATCCTGGGCCATACATGATTAGGGTGGTCTGATTTGAATTATCCAATAGATTTTGGATGAATAAATCCATTCTTTCAAGGTCAATCAGATCATCTAATTTACCATTGTTATTTGACCAACCAAATGCAGCATCATCAGTAATAAATTCTTTTTTGTAATTGCGGATAATCTCTTCGCTATGATAGAATTGGTGCATAGAGAGAAAAACAGCATCAACTTTCAAAAAGTCTCTTAAGCTGGATACTATTTCAGAAAAATTCACTCCCAACCAGCCATCTATAGCAACTATTTTGATCTTACTTTTTTCAATTTCTGAAGCTGTAAATTGTGCAATTCTTTCAATTCCTGTTACTGTTTTATTTGCCCAATGGATAGGTGCATTTTCAATCCTATTCAGGGCATTACTTTGGCATTCATATAGTGGCATTTTTCGAGAATATTAATTAATACATTTTTAACTTCACAAAAGTCCTTAGTTTTCGATAAAAATTGTATCTATAAATCGAAAAAAAATCTTTAAATTACGAAAAAATGATGCCACATTGTTTGGATTTGAAAAATGCATTTGCTTTCTGTTCAATTAAGAAATATTGTATTGAAAATGAATAATTTGTTTATCAAACTTTTGAAATTTTATTTGCACTTTATTTTATATCAGTTTCGATTTTTTGTAATTTGCAGGAGAAATACCGAATTCTTTAACAAATGCCCTTTTAAAAGATTGTGGATTTTCGAAACCTACTTTATAAATAATTTCTTTTAATGATAATTTTTCGGTTTCGATGATTTGCTTCGCTCTTTTTAGTCGAATACTTCTAACAAAACTTGCGACAGACATATTTGTTAAAAATTTTATTTTTCTGTAAAGCTGTGCATAACTGATATTCATTTCTTTTGCCAGATCATCGATGTGAAAATCCATGTTTTCCATGTTCTTTTCTACTGTTCTTATACATTTTATGATAAATTTTTCGTCCTTTGTAACAATTTTAGCATTAACCGGTTCAGAAGAAATAAATCTTGAAAAGGCTTTGCGAAGTTTCTCCCTATTCTTAATTTGATTTCTGATAGCAGCCAGCAACAATTCTGGATTAACAGGTTTGGTTAGATATGCATCAGCTCCAGCATCTAATCCTTCAATATTGGCTGAAGTATCAGCCTCTGCAGTCAGTAGAATGATTGGAATATGCGATGTTTCAGTGCATTCCTTCAATTCCTTGCATAAATCGTAGCCATTTTTATCAGGCATATTTACATCTGAAATAATGATATCGGGCAATACATCTTTGGCCTGTTTTATTCCATCTATACCATTATCAGCTTCAATAAATATGTATTTGTCTGCTAAAATATAGGAAATAAATTTACGAATTTCTCGTATGTCATCAATTATTAGGATAAATGGGGGCGAGTCGCTACCTGATTTTCTTGAATTACGAAAGTCTTGTATTTGTGGATTACTTATTGTTTTTGTTAGTGCTTCCATTCTAAACAGAAAGCTTGTTTTGTCAATTGGTTTATTTATATAATCGGCTGCTCCGTATTGAAATGCCAGATGAATATTTGTAGATTCAACTTTTGAGGTTACCATAACGACAGGTGTATTGGAATATTGATTTAACTCTTTTATTTTTTTCAAAGTTTCAAGTCCATTTAATACAGGCATCTCCCAGTCAAGTAATATTAAATCTGGTGTGAATTTTCCCATTATTTCAAGCGCTTTTTCTCCATTGTATGCAGATACCAAAATTAAGGATTTGTGCCATTCAGACAAACAATTTTTCATTACTTCAAATGCATAATAATCGTCATCTACAGCAAGAATTTTAAGTTTTTCGGGATGATATTTATGAATATCTTCAATTTGAATTTTAACACAAGTTCCATCTGTAGAAAGCAGCAAAATATCACCATTATCATTTTTAGATTCTGTGTTTAATTCTTTATCTGAATTGTTAAGTATAGTCTTTTCACCTAATCTTTGAAAAGGCAAAGTAAACCAAAATGTTGTACCTGTATTAACAATGGATGTTAGCCAGATTATTCCACCGTGCGCTTCGATAACCATTTTACAAAAAGTCATACCTAATCCTGTGGATCGCACACCTCCTGACTTTTTTGCTTCTACCTGACCAAATTTTTCAAAAACCAAATGTATTTTGTCTTCTGGAATTCCTTGTCCTGTATCAGTTATTCGAATAAGCACTACTTTAAAATTGTCGAGGGTATGTCTATCAATATTTTTTACCACACTTTCAGGCATAGCATCAATACTGTCTTTGTTTAATAATTCTGCATTTATTGTAATACTTCCGTGTAAATGAGTATATTTGATTGCATTTGTTAGCATATTAACAAAGGAACGCACAATCAGTTCAGAATCAACGGAAAGAATAAAATCTTCTGTTATTTCTATTTTAAAGTTTTGATGTTTTTGATTTATCAACAATGCAACCTGCTTTTCTGCATCCTTAGCCAAATCAATTAACGAACAAACTGAAATATTCAATTTGACTGCGGTATTTTCGAACTTCTGAACATCTAAAATATTTAACACTAAATTTAGCATTTGGTTTCCTGCTGAGTTCACTATTTGCATCATTTCGTCATTAGGGTTCAATGAAGACAAACCAATAATTGCATTTAGAGGATTTTTAAGATCGTGGACTATCATCCCTGTCATAGCATCTTTAAAGTTGTCTAATTCCAGTAACTTTTGTTTTTGTGCGTTGACTGTCTTATAAGCTTCGGAGTTATCCAAAGCAATAGTAACATAAGACGCTAATGACTGAATGTTTATCAGGTCTTTTTGTGAATAAACATTTTTTGTAAAGCTATTTACGGCAAGAATGCCAATTTTTCTTTTGCTTGTTGAAAGCGGAATGTGTATAATTGATTGAGGAGTTTTACTTGTAGAAGAATTGGGAATGCTACGAATATACTTTTTGTAGTCACTGTTAATGTCGTTTATAAAAACAATCTCTTGATTTACAAAGCAATATGCAGATAAGCTATTATCTGCATCAAGACTCTTTGTGAAATTTTCAATGATTTTTCCATTTTCAATAAAGCCGATGTAGTCAAGCTGGCATTTATTTTCATTAAACAAAGCAATTCCAAAAGCGTCTATGGATATAATCGCCTTTAGATATCCATAAACAATTTCGTTAATGGAATCAAGGTCGAAAGTTGAAGTAACTCTTTGTCCAAATTCGCTAATCACTTGCGAACTTTTAACGGATTTTTCAATTTCATTATTTTTTTGATTCAATTCTTCGTTTGAAAGTTTTAGTGCATCGGATTGTGCGGTTAGTTCTTCATTTGTAGCTTCAAGTTCCTCTGCTTGTTGCTGAAGTTCTTCCTTTTGTTGCATTACTTCGTGTGTTCGTTCTGCTACTTTGCGTTCGAGTTCAAGGTTATGTTTTCTTATGGAATACGTCTTAACCCTGAAATATGCGATAATAACAAAAATGAGACATATAGCTACAGCTATCTTGAACCACCAGGTTTGCCAAAATGGAGGAAGAATGGTTATTTTAAGTTCGCGTTCATTGTTTTGCCAATTACCATCTATATTCGTGGATATGACTTTCAATTTATAATCACCGGGTTGAATTCCTGAATATGAAGCTCTCGCTAAATTATGCCCAACAGTAATCCAATTTTTATCAAATCCTTCAAGTTTGTACTTGTATTTAATTTTGAAAGGAGCTGCAAAATCAAGAGCTGCAAATTCTACGCTGAAAATGTTTTCATCAAAATGTAATACTATTTCCTTAGTTAAATTCAAATTTTTCTTTAATAAAATTCTATCTTTACAAATTTGTAATGGGGCTATTTCTTCATTGAAAAGTTTGAATTGGCAAAAAACTATTTTGGGATTGTAATCAAATTCTTTAATTTCTTCAGGCATAAATGCAATCAATCCTTTTGAGGAACCAAAATACAACTTACCACTTTTTCCTTTATGTGATGCACCTGATTTTAATTCATTCGTTAATAATCCATCATCCTGTGTGTATTGTTCTGTTCTTTTGCTTTTAGGATCAAATAGAATGATTCCATTGGCCGATCCCATCCATAAAATTTCATTTTTATCTTTATATAAACTTCGAAGATGCCTAGATGGTAAACCATTTTCTTCTGAATATTGGACAATTTTGTTATTATTTTCATCATACATAAATAAGCCTAAACCTTCGGTTGCGATCCAGAATAAGCCATCGGAGGTTTCAACAACTGATTTCGGACTATATTCAGCTAAAGTTTCGGATTTGTTTGTTTTTAAATGAATTGGTTTTAGTTCCGTTCTTTCTTCGTTAAATCGATACACTATTGTACCTGTACAAATCCATATCCTTTTTTTTGAGTCTTCAAAAATATTCCAAATAACATTATTTTTTAATTCTGAAAAATTTTGGTCATCTGAACTTGGGTAGTTTGTAAATTCCGCTTCAAAGGTTTTTCTATTTATGAATTTAACTCTGCTCAATCCACAAACCGTGCCTATCCAAATGTCTTGTTGACTATCTTTGTAAATTGAGGTAGGACACCAACATACCAGGCTATTGGGCTGCATTGGTGTAAATTCTTTTAAAGTTGTCAGTTTGTTTCCATCATATTTATAACAGACAAGCTTACAGCCTGCATCTACGAAGAATGTATCTATACCAAATTCAAATATAGTTCTTATTTCTCCTTTCAAATACAAAAAATTTTTGTCTGTTTCTTCTGAAAAGAAATTCATCTGTTTTTTTGTTGGGTCATAGATATTTAAACCATTTGCTCCAATCCAAACCCTTCCTTTAGAATCTTCGCAAACAGATCCAATAACATTGGTTCTTAAGCTATATTTGTTATCCATGTTTTTGTTAAAATACTCGAACCTGTTTCTTTTTAGATTAAAGAAATTCGTGCCTTGATTATAGGTAGATAACCAATGCGTACCACCTTGGTCTATTGTTATAAAGGATGAGCCGTCATCGGTGGGTAATATGCTTTTAATATCCCCCTCTCTATTTGAATAATTAATAAAGTTTTGGCTGCTATGTTGATATAAAAATAGTGAATTGTTAAAGCCAAAAAGCCAGACATTATTTTGTTTATCGCAGAAAATTTTATTGACTTTAACTTCATTGAAATAATTGCTGTATGAATACGTTTTAACTTCGCCTGTAAATAAATTGTAATTTTTAACGCCATAATGGTTTGTTGAAATCCAAAGAATATTGTTTTCATCAATTACCATATTATTAATTATAAAGTCATTATCTGATTTTGGTGATAGATTATTGAATATGTCAATATATTTAACATTTACTTCTAATTCATCATTAAAAGTAACTTCGTATAATCCATGATTTGCAAAAAAGAATCTGTTGCTGTTTTTAGGATCTATTGCAAATTTATTAATATTGCTGTTGAATCTTGACTTGTTGTATTTTTTACTGTCTATAACTTTTTTTCCTTCAACTATATTATTTTTGATTTCAAAACAATAAATATCATTGTTAAGCGCCCAAAGCCTATTCTTTTTATCAAGTAAATTGAGTTTGTTGAATCCTTCATTGGGAGTTGAGTTATTTTTATAATCAGACCGGAAAATACATTTTTCTGTTTTCATATCGAATAGTGCAATTTTATTGCCTTGCTCTAACCAAATTTTATTATCATTTGTAAATATAAAATTCTTTGTGGGCCCATTCTCTAAAGATATTCCTTGTTTTTCTTTTTTGTATGTAATAAATTCGTCAGTTATGTGATTGTACCTGCTTAACCCCATATCCGATCCAACCCAAAGTTGTTTGCTTTTATCCGAAATAATTTCATACACAGTAATATTGGGCTTTTTTACTGAATCAAGATCAGTTATTTCATATTGTTTTATATTAATTCCGTCGTAACGGTCTAAACCTGAGTAACTGCTAATCCAGATATAGCCAAATGTGTCCACTGCAATGGAGCCGCAATTATTAGATGAAAGTCCATTTTCAATTGTAAGACGATTGAAAATCAATTTTTTTTCTTGTCCATTTAATAATTGGGCGGCGATTAAAAAAATGCAGCCAATGAGTATAAACTTCTTCATTAATATTAAAGTTTTAAAAAAGTTATTTGAATGTGTTATATTTCAGGTTAAAAGTTCCATGTTCACTTGTACTATCAAATAGTCAAATATTTATAAAAAGCTTTCATTATTTGTTCTTACAAAAAAGTGTCTTTGAAAATATTGAAAATCTATTATTTAAACCGATTCTTTGTAAAATGTAAACAAGGAAATTTCTATCATTGAGCATTAAAAAGTCGTTTATAAGAAAATGGTATATCATTCGAACAAAAGGCAAACTTGGGCAAATTAAAAGCAGACGGAAGAATAAAAGAATTTATGCAATTCATTTTTTTGACTATTAGTTTAATAGTCTATAAATGAAATATTTAAAAATAGACAACAACTATTTCAAAGAACTTACCTGTAAACAAAATTCCTTCATATTGTTTTTATTTTACAGATATTTATGAATTAAGAAAGGACAAATTTAATAAAAAATCTCGATATTTGAAAATGAATTTTGGATGATTTATCGCGTCTTATGAAAATGGTTTTTATACAAATATAGTCTTTATTCAATTCTATGATATGAGAAAAATTACATAAGAAATTTTTCAGGTCACAAATGAAGATTTTTTTACTTTGGGGGGAACATGAAAAAAATTGTGATTTCCTTATACGGATAAATAATCTACTCCTGCTAATTTCTTGACCATTATCATCCTTGCCCAAAATTAATTTGGTATAATTCGATTTATCGGTCAAGTATTTTTTTTCAATGTTCGTTAGCGATTTCAACCTATCACCAACAATGTAATCAGATTTTCTTTTCTTAATTTCTTCAATATTAACATTAATCAACATTCAACTGTCTGCAACTATCACTATGTTAGATAATTTGAATTCAATTTTCAAAGTATGAACCTCATCCGTAAATGTATGATCTTCATAGGTATCACCCCTATATATTTTGTAACTTAATGGATTACGGAACTAACCGATCAATAAACCTAATACTATTTGTAGTTTTTTGTGTTTTCCATCTTTAGACCAACCTTTTTGCCGGATATCACTATCATTTTGGGGCATGCTAACATCAAAATACAAGGTAGTTACATCATAGAAAACAACGCTTAAATCCGCACTAAACAGATCTTAATGAAAATGAAAAAAATGATTTTAAATAACTTTTTGCGAATCGCTAAGAATGTCCAGACTGCGTTATAAATTTTGCAGATCTACTTGCCCAATACCCAAATATTCAGATTGATTGTAAAAGTTTTGAAGTTTTGAACAGGGAGTATTTAACCTCACTACCAACATTAATTTCAGAACATTCGACCAAATCGGATTTCATGTACGAAATGTATTATGGAAAGGGCATAAAAGTTTGGTCGCACTATATGCCGATACATTTGAGTCAGCCTTATTTGAATCAAGGACATAAAGCTGGTGAATGCCCTGTGGCTGAGAATCTTTCGGAACAGTATGTAAGTTTACCAATCCATCCAAGACTAACATTGGAGGCATTGGATTATTTGATAAATTCAATAATTGAAATTACAAAACAATAGCTTTGCTATGGTAAACTCAATAGGGTAAATATTTTTAAAGATGATGTGATTCTGGATGAGCCCTTTTTAGAGCTTTATGAATGCATTAACTTTGCATATTCTGTAGGTGTCATCCCAAATGCATTTTTAAACATCCGAATAAATGAAATATTGTTCTCAAAACCAACTCTTATCATGAGTTCCTTGACGGTAAGTTTTTCTTTTCCCAGAATTTGTTTGGCTCGTTTCAAACGAATATCCCGGATAAATCCTGCGACTGAAAGGTTCGTCAGGAATTTGATTTTACCATAAAGCTGACCATAACTCATCGACATTTCTTTAACAAAAGATTCCAGATGAAACTCGGAATTGGATATGTTTTCTTCAACTGTTTTAATACATTGTGAAATAAACTTTTCATCGGCAGTTGTAAATTCCACATCACTTGGTTCGGAGGTGATGATGCGTGAGAATGCTTTGCGTAGCGTTTCTCTGTTTTCTATCTGATTTTTTACGGCTGCCAAAAGTAAATCAGCCATAATAGGTTTGGTTAAATATGCATCAGCACCTGCTTCTAATCCTGCAATATTGCTAGGCATTCCAGCTTGTGCGGTAAGTAAAATTATAGGGATATGATTTGTTGCAATAGAGGATTTGATTTCTTTACACAATTGAAGCCCATTCAATTCTGGCATGTTGATATCAGAGATAATAATGTCGGGTAATAGCTCTTTTGCTTTTGTAATGCCTTCTGTTCCATTTTCTGCTTCTATAATTAAGTAGTTATTCTGCAAAACCTGTTTGACCATTTGACGGATTTCATAAACATCATCCACAACCAATACTAATGCAGAATCACTATTTTCTGTTAAATCTATTCGATTATTTGGTGCTTTAGTTTTGATTAATTCTGATAAATTGGCAAGTGTTTGCACACGAAACAAGGCTTCTGTTTTATCAATGGGTTTTTTAATATAATCCGCTGCACCTGCATCAAAAGCCAATTGTATGTGCGAATTTCCACTTCGTGAAGTGACCATAGCAACCGGAATCTTTGAAAGTTCAGGTATGGATTTAATTTGTTTTAATGCTTCAAGTCCATCAAGTTGTGGCATTTCCCAATCGAGCAGTATAATATCTGGCACTATTATTTTTGCAGCGTCCACCGCCTCTATTCCATTACCAACTGCGTATATTAAAAAGGTTTTTCCCCAAGTTGACAAGCAATTTTTTATCACGTCAATGCTGTATTTATCATCATCAGCTACAAGGATTTTTAGCTCTTTCTCCAATGAAGCGACACCACTTTCTGCTATAATTTCAGATGAACCATTTTCGTGAACTAAACAAATATCATATAAAGATTTTTTAATTTCTTCTATATTTTTGGTGACTACTAAATTCTCAATTTGAATACTTTCATTATTTCTCGCAAAAGGCAAGGTAAAATAAAAGTTTGTACCTTTTCCTACTTCGGAAGTAATCCATATTGCGCCACCGTGCGCTTCAACAACCATTTTGCAAAAAGTCATTCCAAGACCTGTAGACCGCACTCCGCCAGATTTTTTTGCTTCCACTTGTCCAAATTTTTCAAATACCAAATGAAGTTTATCTGCCGGTATTCCTTGACCTGTATCAGAAACACTTATCAAACATATTGGCGTTTGAAATTTAAATTTCGTTTTAATTGTATCAGGAATCAGATCACTTTTATTATAGTCATCTTCATTGAATAAAATGGCTTCCTGATTAATCGAAATACTTCCACCATTAGGCGTATATTTTATAGCATTGGTAAGCATGTTAACAAACACACGAATAGTTACTTCTGAATCCGTGCTTATGATTGTTTGGGGCAAAATATTTATATTCAAAATTTGTTTCTTTTGTTTAATAAGCAAAGTAACTTGCCTGTTAGCTTCTTCTGCAAGTTCATAAAGAGAAGCTTCGTTTAAATTTAGTTTAACCTCAGTATTTTCAAATTTTTGTACATCCAAAATATTCAAGACCAGATTGAGCATTTGGTTTCCCGCAGAATTTATCATTTGCATCATTTCATCTTCGGGATTCATTGATGATAATCCAATGATTGCATTGAGAGGATTTTTTAAATCATGCACAATCATGCCGGTCATTGCTTCTTTGAAATTGTCTAATTCCTGTAATTTTTCTTTTTGTGCGTTTACGGTTTTATAGGCGTTAGCATTATCAATAGCAATGGTAATATAGGATGCAAGAGATTGTAGATGAACTAAATCTTTATTTGTATAGGCATTCTTATGAAAACTATTGACCACGATTATTCCCAATCTCTTTTCGTTGACGGAAAGAGGGAGATGTATTATAGACTGTGGTTGTTTGTTTGTAGATACATTTGGAAGTGATGAAATATATTTGGAATATTCTGTTTCCAGATCATTAACAAATAAAACTTTCTGATTGTTGAAGCACCAGGCTGTTAAACTATTTTCAGAATCTAGTTTTTTAGTAAAGTTATCAATTTTTTGACCTTCTTCAATAAAGCCAATATATTCGATTTCGTTTTTGTCCTCTTTGTAAAGTCCAATTCCAAAAGCATCTGTTGGCATGATAGAATATAGATATCCATAAACGATTTCATTAATGGATTCCAAATCAAAAGTGGAGGTTACTCTTTGCCCGAATTCACTAATAACTTGAGAAATTTTAAAGGACTTTTCAATTTCATCATTTTTTTGATTTAATTCATCATTTTTTAAATTCAGTTCTTCATTCGACATTTTTAGTGCATCTGACTGTGCTGTAAGTTCTTCATTTGTAGCCTCGAGCTCTTCTGCCTGCTGCTGAATTTCTTCTTTTTGCTGCATAACTTCATGGGTGCGTTCAGCTACTTTTCGTTCAAGTTCTTGGTTTTTCCTTTTTATCTCGTAGGTTTTGTATTTGTAATATGCAATGGAAGAACTTACGATTAAAAAAAGAGTGATAGTTCGAAACCACCATGTTTGCCAAAAAGGAGGAGTAATTGTGAGTTTTAAAGTCCTCATATTTTCACACCAAACACCATCGGAATTGGTTGATTTTACTTTGATAGTATATTTGCCCGGCGAAAGGTTGGTAAAGGATATTTTGCGGTCTTGAGCATCAACCTTAACCCAGTCATTGCTCAATCCCTCTATTTGATAAGTGTATTTAATGTTTTTCGATGCCGAATAATCCAACGCGGCAAATTCAATGGAAAACATATTTTCGCGGTAACTCAATGTAATCTCCTTTAAGTACGATAATTCTTTGGTAAGGAATATTTTACCGTTGTATGTTTTATTTGCAAAAATCTCATTCCCGCTTATTTTCAATGAAGTAAACACAAGTTTCGGCACATAAGCCGACAGCTTAATACTATCGGGATAAAAATGATTAATACCGTCGTTGCCGCCAAAATATATTTTCCCACTTTTGCCTTTGTGGAATGCACCTACAAGAAACTGTATTCCTTGCAGACCATCATCGGTAGTAAAAACAATTGTTTCTTTCGTATCGGGGTTAAACCTGATAATTCCAGCGTTGCTGCTCATCCATAAGTTGCCCGATTTGTCATCATATACAGCATAAATATTATCGGAAGGAAATCCATTTTTTTTATTGTATGTAACAAAACGGTTCTCGTTTTCAATAAATTGGTTAAGTCCGCCACTTTCGGTAGCTATCCAAAACCTGCCTTTTTTGTCTTGAAAACACATTTTAACACTTTGATTTGATTTATTAGCATTTGCAAAATGATTTGTAAATGCATCTCGCTCTTTATTCATAATACTTATACCACCACCTGTCGAAATCCATAACCTATTTTGAGTATCTTCCATAATATGCCACACTTTAGCACCCGCAATACCGTTGGGATTATTTGCGTTATGCGGAAAATGTTTGAAATATCCATTGGGATGTTCTTTATCCGGTTTCATATATTGTTCCATTCCAAAACCAATAGTTCCGGTAAAAATATTATTCCGGCTATCTTTAAAAACATATATGGTTGTCCATGAATGATAAGCGGCAGTGTCTGAAAATAGCGGTTTGAACTCATCAATATATTTTAGTTTTTGTGCCTTATAATCATAATTAACCCGCTTTAAAGGTACAGAACCTAACCAAAACTCATTTTCTGTAATTTGAGCTATTGACATGATGGAATGTAAACCTGAATAATCTTTGTTCATATCCGGTTTATAGTAGTTAATAGAACCATTCTGTAAATTGAGGATATTTAAACCGCTGTTTTGTATTCCAAGCCATAAATAGTTGTGGTTATCTTCGTAAATACCCCATGCCTTATTGCCGGACAAGCCGGCATTAGCGTTTGGTAATTCTTTATAAACGGGGAATTTTGCTTTAGCAGGGTCAAAAAAAGTGATGCCTCCAGAAAGTGTAGCGAACCAATATACGCCTGAATTGTCCTGAAAATATCTAAGTTTACTCATATTCTCTGCAAAATAATCCTTATCGGGAGAATTGGGGTCTGTGGGATTGTGTTTGTATTCGGTAAATTGACGTGTATTATTATTGTACTTCACTATTACATTATTTTGAAAGACAGCCCAAATGGCATTATTTTTATCCTTAAAGAAAATTGCCCTATTCGTTTTAATACCTTTATAATTAATGGTAAAGAAATTCAAATGTTCGACTTCTTTGGTTTGCAAATTGTATTTTTTTAAGCCATAGTTATCGGTCGCTATCCATAAATTATTTGCATCGTCTTCTACGATGCTTAAAATTTTAAAGTCCATATTGTCTTTAGGCAATTTCCCTTTAAATAAGTCAATTTGTTCAAATTCATCCGTGTTTTTTTTATTGTTGGGAAGCATAAACAATCCATTATTTGATAAATAGATATTGCCTCTTGAATCTTTATGAACATTATTTGCATTTATTGGAATTTTAATATCCCGATTAAAATTTTTATTATAATTTTTAATGGCAACTGTAGTATCTTTCAACTCTACCCTATAAAAACCATTATTAGGGTCGGTGAACCATAAGTATCCATCCTTATCTTCGATATGAAATATTTTATCTTCATTATGCCATCCAAACTTACCGTATTTTGTATTGTTTATAACTGCCGATACTCTTTCCAAACGTGTGTCATAAACAATAAGTTCTAAATCTAATTCAATCCATATTCTCTGTTTTTTATCAAGAATGCTATTATTCGAATTCGTTTTTCTTTTGAAGAGTTCCGGATTTTTTTGGGTGTGCAGATGTTCAAATTTTTCAATCTCCGGATAAAATTTTACTAAACCAACATTAGTTACAAGGTAAAAAATATTGTTCTGTACAATTATAATATTCCGTATTGTGTTGCTGGTCAAACTTGTACTGTCGCTTGGTATGTTTTGATAGACTTTAAAGTTGATTCCATCGTAACGTACCAGTCCATTGGCAGTTCCTATCCAAATAAATCCGGTTTTATCCTGAACTACGCAGGTAACAATATTGTCGGGTAAACCGTTTTGGGTGTTTAGTTTGTGGAAAATGGTGTTGCGGTAGTCGAGAATGTTTTGACCAATTAGGAATTGATAATTAAGAATTAGGAATTGGAAAATACAAACAATAATTGCAATCAGTTTATAATATGTTTTCATAATAATTTTTTATGATTAAATTTTTTAATTTTTATTATTTATTATTTATCCTAATTTGAACAACATTTACGAATCGGTAAAAATATGATATCAAATACAATCTTATTTCTACAAATAGGTCGCTGCGCTGCAGCTTAAACAAAAATTTTCCAAATATATAGCAGCGTAGCTGCGATCTATTTGTAGCATACAAATTTTATATATTTATTTAGCCGCGTAGCTGCGACCTATTTGTAGAAGCGATATATTAATCCTCTATCCATTCAAACAAATATTTTTCATCATATTCAATTTCAAATATTTTCAAAAATTCAATGTATTCTTCTTTAAATGATTTCTTCTTTAAATGATTTCTTCTTATGATGTAATTGTTGATTTAATATATATTTGATTACCACATCAATCTGAGATCGTGAATAAGAAAACACTCCATATCC